>RRZT012618024.1_pt1 | contig 15969 bp, 10 predicted proteins | sample 2165551 | NCBI WGS metagenome assembly RRZT01 (sample SAMN10456910, study PRJNA506462) | wastewater metagenome | biome: wastewater; feature: sludge; material: wastewater sludge; isolation source: wastewater sludge with Escherichia coli K12::gfp cells carrying plasmid... | place: USA: Moscow, Idaho... | reverse complement strand
TTTTTTACCATTCAACATGGTAGAAGTTGTCGGTAATTTTGGAAAACCAGTTCTTTTATATTCAAACCATTGTTGGTAATCTGTAAAGAATAAAGCAAAATATTTTTGATCGATGATACGTTCTAATGTGTTGTTGTATTTAATTTTTTCTTGCTCCATAAATTCAGCAGTTGGCTCGATATTTGTCCATAATTGTACAGCAGCTTTTACAGCTTTATCATAATGAGTTTTTGCATCCCCACCTAAACCTTTTTGAGCTATTTCAGCTTTTATAAACTCAACCTCTGCATAAGTCATTAATGGAATTTTCATCGGAGCGACAACAATTACATTGTTAGGAGAAGACGGATTGAATTTGTAATCAGAACTATTTCCTTCGTAAGCTGCAGGAACTCCTTTGTAGCCTAATGAAGAACCATCCAAATTAGAAGCTTTATTGACTAAAATTGGTAAACGAGGATCATTCGTTTCATTCATTTTATCAATAAAAAATGTTGTGAATGTTCGGCTGTCTCTATAATCTTGTGCTCTTGGCCAAGGAGATAAACTTGGTGCTAAACCAGAAATTTGTAAAATAGCAGATTCTGATTCACTTTCGAAAATAGGATAAGTTGTCGGATTATCAATTATTTTTTTAAGTTCTGTTAAGGCAGATGCATCACGATTCGAAATTCTTAATAATAATCTCATTTTAAGAGAATTTGTGAATTTTTTCCAACGTGTTATATTAATGTTTTTTTCACTACTTGGGAATAAAATATCTGTACCATATTTTAGACCTAAATTAGTTACATATAATTGATTTGCTTTTTCTAAATCATTTAATAATTGCTTATAAATATCTTGTTGCGTATCAAATTTTGGTTTTGTAATTCCTTCTTCTGCTTTGGCTGCTTGAGAAAAAGGAACATCGCCAAACATATCAGTCAAATTTGAAATAACTAAAGAACGAAGCGTTAATGCAATTGCTTGATAATTGACATCTCCAGCTTTTTGCGAAACTTTTAGCATTTCCTCCAAATTAACAAGATTTGTGTAGGCATTATTCCAAGTAGAATTTCCCGTTCCAGTTGTTACATCATAACGATGAAGTCCCATTGCATTGCTTGGATAAGGAATATGAACTTGCATCAGTTGAGCTGTAATATCATAGTTTTTTAAAACATTATTTTCAGCCAAATCATAAAGAACTGGATTTAAAACTGAACCTGAATTAATTTCTGTGATTAAGTTTGGATCTTCATTCGCTTTCTCAAAATCGTTTGTACAAGAGAAAACTGTTGAAATTATAGTGAAGGCAAAAAATAGTTGAATTGAAATCTTTTTCATTTTAATAAATTGAATGTTGTAAATTATAATGAAGCTTTTAAGGTTACTCCATACGTTGCTGTTGATGGCATTTGTCCCATTTCAACTCCAGGTACATAAGTGTTTCCATTTAATGATGCTGTTTCTGGATCGTATAAAGGAAAATCACTAATCGTGAATAAATCGCGTCCGTAAACTGTTAATGACAACGCTTGTAAACCTGTCTTTGATAATAATCTTTTAGGAAAATCAAATGTTAAACTTACATCTCTTAATTTTAAATACGAAGCTTCGAATGAGTTAGATTCTACGTTGGCACGACGATTATATTCAGCATAATAAGTTGCCACATCAGCTTTTGTTGTATTTGGAGAATAAGTTCCGTCAGCATTCAATACAACACCATTTCCAATGATGTAACCATCTTCTCGACCAGGTAACGAATCTGCCAATTTTCCTTGCTCCATCATTTTGTGATAAGTTTGTGAATAGACAATTCCACCATATTGTCCGTCTAATGTAAAACTGAAACGCAATGTTTTGAATTTGATTTCATTTGTGAAACCTGCTCTCCATTTAGGTGTTGCGTCTCCAACATATTCTATTAATCCATTTTTAAGTGGAACACCTGTTTTTGCATCATAAATGATTTGTCCCGCTTCGTTTCTTACAAATTTTTCACCATATAGAGCTGTAGAAGAACCGCCAACTTTTGCAATTTGATAAACTGTTCCAGATTGACCAAGAATCATTTGATCACCTTCTATTCCTTCGACTAAAGATTTTACTTTGTTTTCATTTTTAGACCAAGTTCCTATCATTTTCCATTCAAAATCTTTATTTTTAATTGGAGAATATGTAGCTGCTATTTCAATTCCACGGTTTTCAATTTCTCCTCCATTTACCACTCTTCTTGAATAGCCAGTTGTGATATCATTTGGTAATTCGAAGATTTGATTTTTTGTACTTTGTTGATAAACTGTAAAATCTAAGCTTAATCTTTTCTTGAATAATAAAGCCTCGAAACCAGTTTCCCATGATGTTGTAGATTCAGGTTTAATATCAGGATTAAATAATCTTCCAGGTACTACTGCAGATGCTGTAAAATCGCTTTGATCGTAATATCTATTTGTCCAACCTGTTGTACCTCCGTTACCAACTTTTGCAAATGATAAACGGTATTTTAAGTAATTAATAGGTCCTTTTATTTTGAATAAATCTGACAGTATAAAACTAGAAGAAACTGAAGGATAAAAGAATGAACTATATTTTACTGCAACAGAAGAATTCCAGTCGTTACGACCTGTAAAATCAACGAAAATCATATCTTTCCAACCAAACGAAGCCATTCCATATAATGAATTTTCTTTTAAATTAGAGTCATACGTTCTTGCAAAAGGAGAAGTTAATCCATTCGAAAGTTTATAAACTCCAGGCGAAGCTAAACCATTTACCCAAGCCGTTAAATTTCTGTATTCATAATTTTTTCTATTACCTCCAACATTTGCATTGAAACCAAAATCGCCCCATTTATCTGTATAAGTCAATAAGAAATCGATATTTGTTTCAGTTTTAGAAATGTCTTGTCTTTTGTAATATCCATTCGGCGTACGATTCATATCAAATGGACGTTTTTGTTCGCGCAATTGGGTATAGGTATTAATTGCAGGACGTAACATTAAGCTTAATTTATTGCTTAATTTAAAATCTGCTCTAATATTTCCAACAATTTGATTACTACTCATTGGATTAACAGCTTCGTAAGCAATAGCATAAGGATTGTCCATGTATGAACTATACGGACGAATCATTTTTACACCATCGTAATTTTTTTGCCAAATAGGTTTGTACCAATTTAAATCTACGTTTGGATTTTGGAAGATCATAAAATAAGCAATAGATCCATTATTGTAACCAGTTCCTGGTAAATTATCACTTGTTTTTCGAGTATAGTTTAAAGCTGTCGAAACTTTGATGCGATCACTCACTTGATAATTTCCATTAATAGCTGCAGTATAATTCTCGTAGCCTGTATTTGGCATAATCCAGCTATTTTTCTGATGCCCAATAGAAGCTCTCATACTTCCTTTGTCATTTCCACCAGAAAGTGTAACTGCATTACTGAAAGTGAAACCAGTTTGCCAAAATCCTTTTCTGTTATCTTTATACGCACGCCATAAAGTCCTTTCAGCCCCTTGTTTTTCTAAATTAGGGTCATATTGAAAAAATGATTGTCCGTCAAATTTTGGACCGAATGCAGAAGAAGTACTTCCTGTATTTGGTCCATCTGCTGAAGTTTGATATGAGTAATAAGGATTACCGTTTTTATCGAAACTTTTTCCAGTTCCTTGACCATATTCATATTGAAAATCTGGCCAATTGTTAACGACATCAATAGCTACAGTTGATTTGTATTCTAAACCTAATTGTTTACCTTTTTTACCTGATTTTGTTGTTATAATTAAAGCTCCATTTGCAGCTTTATTTCCATAAAGCGCCGCTGCAGCAGGACCTTTTAAAACGGTTACACTTTCGATATCCGCTTGATTGATATCAGAAATACCATTACCAAAATCGATGGGAGAATCATCGCCCATGTAAGCAGTATTGTTTCCAGAAGAAGTCATTTCTGTGCTCATTGGAACACCATCAATGACAATTAAAGCATAATTTTTTGATTGATCGATTGAATTTGCTCCGCGTAAAATAATTTGTTGAGAATTGATTGGTCCATTTCCTCCAGAAATAATATTAAGACCAGCTACTTTTCCTTTCAATCCCGAAGACCAGTTATTCGCTTCTGCTGTTGCAAGTTCTTCTGAACCTATATTTTGTTGAGCAAATCCTAATTTTTTCTGCTCTCGCTTTATCCCTAAAGCAGTTACAATTACCTCATTCAGTTGGTTAGATTCTTCTTGTAAAGTAATTTTTACTTGAGAAATATCTTTCGGTGTGTATTCAATAAATTTGTGTTGAGACGAATTTACCAATAATGTTGGATGAGCAACATTTACTGAAACAAATTCGAAAAAACCATCTCCGTCTGTAAATGTTTTAAAAGATGTTCCCTTGATGATGATTTCTACATCTGCAACTCCTAATCCGTTTTGATCAACGATTTGACCTTTGATTGGATTTTGATCTTGAGAAATCGATTGATGATAATCTGTTTCGGTATAAGTTTTAGCATTGGCGTGTAAACTTAAAAATCCACCTAGTAGAAGTAGTGGTAATTTTAATTGCTTCATGACTGTAAAAATGAAATGTTTATGTGTTAAAAATTTTAACAAAACTAGAACTTCTGTTTATGAAGTTGTTTAACTCAGGATTAAGAGATTTTTAAGTAAACATTACTAAAATAGAGGTCTTGATATTAGTTTTACATCTGATTAATGGTTTATTGATTTTTATTTAACATGAATAAATTGTAAAATATTTTATTTAAAAAAGCCACTTCAAAAGAAGTGGCTTATCAAGATGTGTATAAAACGGTTATTTAATAACTTCGAAAGAAGATTTTTCTGTAAAAGTATTTCCGTACAAATCGGTTGCGCGAACTTCAATTGGATAAGTTCCTACTTTTAACTTATTCGGTAAACGAACAGACCAAATATGTTTCGAAATTTCTGGAGCAGAAGGTCTGTTACCAATATTTGTAATTTCTGCATTATCAATTTTCATGATGGTTTCCATATAATTGTAATCAACTGTTGGATCCCAATTCATCCCTTTCCATTCACCATTATTTACGCGATATTCAACTTTATTTGATTCATGTCCCATAAAGAAATTAGCATATAAAAAAGCACGATTGCGTTTACCTTCTTTTACTTTTTTTGTGTGGTACAAGTCGATTTGTTTTTCTTTTGGTGAATTTGCAACTTTATAATCAAATTTATATTGATTACCATCTACATGCAAAAAGGCATAACCTTTTGGTGTACCATCGCGCATCGTAGAAGCCGGAACTCCTTTTGCATCTTTCGGTCCCGAATACCAATCACCAGAAGTTGTTCCAACATTGTACTCGTGATGAGGTTTTTGTTGTTGCCAACCATCTTGATTTGCATAAAAAATCTGTTCTTGGAAATGTGTATGAGCAGACATTGAAATTGTATTTGGGTAATCTTTTAATAATTCGAATAATTGATTTCTATCTTCTGGACGTGTGTCACGCAACGGAATATGAAATGCTAAAACGATTAAATGATCTTTTGGAACAAATTTTAAATCATTTTTAATGAATTCTAATTGATCAGGACGGAAACCTCCCCAGTATCCTTTTCCATCACGAGGATCAGGATATAAAATATCATCTAAAACAATAAAATGTGCTTTACCAATATTATATGAATAATTATTTGGACCGAAATTTTTCTCGAACGTTTCATCCGAATATTGATCTTCTTTTGCATCATAATTCATATCGTGATTTCCCATTACATTGTACCAAGGCAAACCAACTTTCGAAACAGTTTTTATATAAGATGGATGCAAATTCAAATCATCACCAACCAAATCTCCTAAAGAAAGTCCGAATTCCATTCCTTTAATTCCTTTAACATCGTCAATTACACCTTTAGAGAAATATTCGATTTCTTCTTCTGTATAAGCTTGAGGATCACCAAAAATTAAAGCAGAAAATTTTTCGTTTTCCTTTGTAGGAATTAAAGCAAAATCAATACTCTTTGGAGTGTTTCCAGTCGGAGAAGAACCTGCATATTCTAATTTTGGAGAACCATTAGGTTTGTTGATGTAGTAGAATTGCGGCTGATTGAATTCGTTTGTTGGAACTTTGTAATTTGTTGGTTTAATGACAAACAAAATAGTTTCGTTATCAATCTCGATTTGATATTCTCCTTTATCATTTGTCGAAACAACTTGTTTTCCGTTACTAACTTGTACATTCGATAAACGTTTTTCAGATTTATCGAATTTGTTGTTTTGATTTTTATCTTCAAAAACAATTCCTTTAGCAAGTTGTTGAGCGTTGACAGAAGTATAAAAACTTCCAAATAATACCAGCGATAATACGATTTTTTTCATTGTGTGAATCTCTTGTTTTGTAGATGCTAAAATTCTATATTTTATGCGGGTTTCGGATTAACACAACAATAAGTAAAGATTAAATTTAAGTAAATAAGAATAACATATTTTCAAAGTTAATAATGGATGAATAATTGCCTTTCATTATTAAATAGTCTAAATTTGCAACCGATTGCATTATGTTATGGAAGAGAAATTAAGCATGAGTTCACGACAAATTTTCATGCAAATTATAGGTTATGTAAGTTTTTCATTTATAGGTTATTTACTGATAGGCTTGCCATTGGCTATTTTACCTATTTTTATTACAAAAACATTAGGTTTTACCGAGCTTGTGGCGGGTATTGTAATTAGTTTGCAATATGTGACAACTTTTATTTTGAGAGGTTATGCGGGAAAAATTGTAGATACAAAAGGTCCTAAACCAGCCGTTTTATTAAGTATGAGTTTGTTTATTTTAGCTGGAGTTTTATTATACTTTTGTTACTTTACAAGAAACAATCATTTTCTGTCATTAGCTATTCTTGTATTTGCGAGATTGGTTACTGGTGCAGCAGAAGGAATGGTAGGTGGAAGTCCGATAAACTGGGCAATTTTAAAAATTGGACAACAACATACAGCGAAAGCGATTTCTTATAATGGTGTTGCAAGTTATGGTGCATTGGCAATTGGAGCGCCATTGGGAGTCATCTTAAATCAATATTTTGGGCTTGGTTTTATTGGTTTGTTTAGTATTGTTTGTGCGATTATAGGTTATTTTTTAGCTAGAAATAAAGAAAATATATTAACTGCAGTTTCAAAAGTTCCGCAACCATTTATAAGTGTATTGAAAACAGTTGCTCCTTTTGGAATTTGTTTAGCACTTGCAGGTCTTGGATTTGGAGGAATTTCCAATTTTATAACACTTTACTACGACTTTTATAGTTGGTCGAATGCAGCTTTATGCTTAAGTGTTTTCAGCTTATTATTTATCATAGGACGATTATTTTTTAATAGTTCAATTAATACATTAGGAGGATTAAAAGTTGGAATTATTTGCATGATAGTCGAAACGATAGGTTTGTTAATTCTTTTTAGTGCGCCAAATTCTTTTATCGCTCTTATAGGTGCAGGCATTACAGGAATTGGTTTTTCTTTGGTTTTTCCTGCGATGGGAGTAGAGGCAGTTGCTTTGGTTTCGGATAATAGTAAAGGAGCTGCTTTAGCTGCGTACGGATTGTTTATTGATATTTCATTGGGAATTACAGGTCCTCTAATTGGTGGTGTTATCAGTTTATTTGGAATGTCAAACTTATTTGGTTTTTGTAGTTTGTTTGTATTTATAGGGCTATTGTATAGTTATTATTTGCAAACAAAAAAAAATCGTTCAGAATTTAATAATTCCGAACGATAATATGAAAACATCTAATTTTAGATTCTTTTACGTAGTAAATTTTGCCTGTTCTGACATAATTTTTTAAAACTTGTTCTAACTCTTTTTCTAGTTTAGAATCAGGTGTAATTTTATGATTAAATCTAACATAAGAAATATCAAAAGCAGCACCAAAATTATGCGAACTATCGTTAGAAGAAGCATTTTTATTAATTCCTCTCAAACGATTTTGATCATGTAGCGTTCGTGTCATTGATGTAACAACGAAAAAATTTTGACCTGTTGCTTTTACAAAATCACTTGCAATACTTGTCAAAATATCTCGACCTTTTGGAATAAGATATGAATGACTATGCGTTAAATCTCCAACTCGCCAACCATAACCACGCTGTTTTATTTTAACCAATTTACCTTGATTAATGTACTTGTTCAACTTTTTATCACCATCAATTAGCTCAAGTTTATGAGATTTTGCGGCATTCAAATGCTGAACATATTCCTTAGAAGGCTCTATGACAACTCGCGATTGAGCGTAACCGAGTAAAGAAGAGCAAATAAAAAACGTTGTTAAAAATTGTTTCATGATTCAATTCTCTTCTGCAAAAATAGAAAAGAACTTTTATATATTACATTGTAGTTGATTTAAATTGATCAGGATTACGAACCGTTACATGAAAACAGTGTTGTCTATATTCTTTGATATAGTAAATTTTGCCATCATCTTGCAATTGTTTTAAAATTGCTTCTAAATTATCACGATGAGTTTTGCTATACGAATATTTATTATTGAATTTTGTATAAGACAAATCAAAAGAAGCTCCATAGTTATGAGAACTTTCACCTTTTGCAGCATTGCTATTTACTCTTCTTAAACTTGCTTGACTTTCCTCTGAACGCGTAAGCGAAGTTACAGTAATTGTAGCATTATTTTCGTCCAAAAATTTTGAAGCAATTCGTTCTAAAACAGTTTTAGCTCTGTTGTTTAAGAAAGCTTTACTATGTGTTAATTTCTCAATTGTGTACCCATTTCCTTCCTCAGGAATAGCAACTAATTTTTTTGTAGCAACTAAACCTTCAATATCATCAAAACTCTTCACGATTGGAACGTTGAATGATTCTGCTGCCATTAAATGATCGTCATAAGTTACTTTTTTTGTAGAGATAGAAGTGGATGAAGAGGCAGAATTTTCTGCTAAAATGTAACTTTCTTGACTTTGAGCTGAAATAAATATTCCGCTAAAAAGACAAGAAAGGGCAATTAATTTTTTCATGTTTTAAATTATTACGCGACAAAATTAGAAGTTACAATTTAATAAAGACTTGTTAAAAATTATAATATTTAGGTAAACTTTTTTTAAAATTTTCTTAAATCTGTTCTCAAAATAGCATTGTTAGATAGATTGATAGAAATTTAAATTTCATCTCATTTGAACATAAAATATTCTTAAATATAAATTCTAATAGATTAAATCCTACTAAATTCGCTATTTTTGTAATTATTATTCATTTTTATTTTTAGACCTATTTATAAAATGGCAAAAGTTAAAGTTGGAATGGTACAAATGACTTGTACTAATAACAAACAAGAAAATTTAAACAAAGCAATCGAACAAGTAAAAGTAGCAGCTGCAAAAGGCGCTCAAATTGTGTGTTTGCAAGAATTGTTTACCTCATTATATTTCTGTGATGTAGAAGATTACGACAATTTCGATTTAGCAGAATCTATTCCTGGACCATCAACAGATGCGTTATCAGTTGTAGCAAAAGAATTAGGAGTTGTAATTATTGCTTCTTTATTCGAGAAACGTGCGCAAGGTTTATACCACAATACAACAGCTATTTTAGATGCTGATGGACAATATTTAGGAAAATATCGTAAAATGCATATCCCAGATGATCCTGCGTTTTATGAAAAATTCTATTTTACACCAGGCGATCTAGGTTACAAAGTTTTTGATACTAAATTTGGAAAAATTGGTGTGTTAATTTGTTGGGATCAATGGTATCCAGAAGCTTCTCGTATTACAGCATTGATGGGTGCAGAAATTTTATTTTATCCTACTGCGATTGGTTGGGATACGACGCAAGACGAAGAAACAAACCAAGATCAATACAATGCTTGGCAAACAATTCAGCGTTCACATGCAGTTGCGAATGGAGTTCCAGTTATTTCTGTAAATCGTGTTGGTTTTGAGCAAGATGGTGCGATGAAATTCTGGGGAGGTTCTTTTGCTACAAATGCGCAAGGAAAATTGTTGTACTTAGCAACGCACGATAAAGAGGAAACTGAAGTGGTTGAATTGGATTTGAACGAATCTGATTTCTTCCGTAAACATTGGCCTTTCTTAAGAGATCGCCGCATCGATTCTTATCAACCAATTACAAAACGTTTTATAGACGAAGATTAATGAAAAAAATATTTTCACTTATTGCATTGATAGGAAGTTTTGCATTTGGTCAAATAAAACCAATTCAAATTGATCCGATTAATAACAATCTATTTGTTTATCAAACATTCAATTCGTTTAATGGTGTTGAGTACAATGCAAATGGAATGTATTTGGTAACGAATAAAGGAATTGTTTTATTTGATGTTCCTTGGCAAAAATCGCAGTATCAAGAGTTAAATGATATGTTACAAGAAAAGTATAATTTGCCAGTTATCGCTGTCTTTGCAACACATTCGCATGATGATAGAGCGGGAGATTTGAGTTTTTATAATGATTTGAATATTCCTACTTATGCAACTTCTTTAACCAATTCTAAATTAAAAAAAGAAGGAAAAGCGACTTCTAAATTTGAGATTGAATTAGGTAAAACATACAAGTTTGGTAACGAAAAATTTGTTTTTGAATATTTTGGAGAAGGACATACTTCTGATAATGTTGTGGTGTGGTTTCCGAAATATAAAGTGTTGAACGGAGGTTGTTTGATAAAGGGTGCTGATGCTGTAAATTTAGGTTACACAGGCGAAGCTAATGTTGTTGAATGGCCAAAAACAGTACACAAACTAGTTGCAAAACATCCAACGATTAAACAAGTTATTCCAGGCCATGATAATTGGAAAGCTACTGGACATATCGAAAATACTTTTAAACTTTTAGAAAAGAAATAAAATTGAAAAAAGGTTCTGATATAATAGTTTATGTAGTAGGCATTTTATTTACAATTGGATCTTTATTAATTTTTATAATTAGTTACAAAAAAGATCGTTTGTCAGAGGTTGTTCAAGAACCTAAAAGTTATTTAGGTTTTGGATTGATGGCTATTTGCTATTATTTGTTAAAAAGTAAAAAGAAGTTAAATTCTAATGATGCAACTATAAAGAAAACTAAAGTTATTGCAACCTTAATAATGAGCGTTTTATTTGTAAATGCTGGTTTATTCATACTTTTTTCAGATATAAATTATAACAGATATATACCCAATGAATTAATTAAATATATTGTTGGTTGTTTAGCTATTATTTTTTTCGGAGGAATAATGATAATAAGTCTACGTACACTTTGGATAATTTATTTTAAAAAATTAAAGTTTTATTATTTTGAAAATGATTCATTTAATTTTTATAATCCATTAAATTCAAGGTATATAAAAATTCCGATACAAGAAATTGAAAAATTTGATTCAATTAATTATTTTAACAATGACTTCATTTTAATAATTGTTGAAGATGAGGGAAATTATTTAAATAGATTAGAAAAATTTTTAGCAAAGTTTAATAAACGTAACTTTGGAACTTATTATTGTTTTAATTTGAATACTACAAATTTAGATGAACAAAAAGCTTTAAAAGATTTAAATAAAGAATTAAATACATTAAAAAATTGAACACTATAGATACATCAAAATTCCCAAAAGATTTAGGATATAGATTTCCTGGCGAATGGGAAGAACACGAAGCAACTTGGTTGTCTTGGCCGCACAAAGAAGAATCTTGGCCAGATCGTATTCAGTTAATTTATCCAGCTTATGCAGAATTTATTGCTGAATTATCGAAAGGTGAAAAAGTTCGTATTAATGTGAAAGATGAAGAGATGAAAGCATTTGCTTTGTCTTTTATCGAAAAAACGGATGCAGATTTGTCACAAGTAGAGTTTTATTTTAATGAAACAAATGATGCGTGGTGCCGTGATCATGGTCCTGCATTTTTGTTGAATAAAAACAATCCTGATAACCCAAAAGTTATTGTCGATTGGGGGTTCAATGCGTGGGGAGGAAAATATCCACCTTTCGAAAATGATGATGTTGTGCCCACAAGAATTGGTGCAGAATTTAATCTTCCTGTTTTTCATCCTGGAATTATTATGGAAGGAGGTTCAGTCGAATTCAATGGAAAAGATACGTTGATGACATCAAAATCTTGTTTATTGAATGAAAATCGTAATCCAGATTATTCGCAAGAACAAATCGAAGAATTTTTAAGAAATTATTACGGAGTTTCGCAAATTCTATGGGTAGAAGACGGAATTGTTGGTGATGATACGGATGGACACATTGATGATACAATTCGTTTTGTAAATGAAGATACAGTTTTGACGGTTGTTGAAACAGATGAATCGGATGATAACTACGAATTGTTGCAAGTGAATCTTCGCCAATTGCAAGAAATGAAATTGGAAGATGGACGTCCATTAAATATTATCGAATTGCCAATGCCAGATGCGGTTTATTGCGAAGGTGAGCGTTTGCCAGCTTCTTATGCTAATTTTTATATTGCGAATAAATCAGTAATCGTTCCAACTTATCGTTGTGCAAAAGATGCGATTGCTTTGGATATTATTCAGAAATGTTTCCCAGATCGTAAAGTTATAGGAATAGATTCTACAGATATTATTTGGGGATTAGGATCTTTCCATTGTTTGAGTCAACAAGAACCTAAGATATAGGTTTTGTGAAAATATAAAACAACAAAAAAGCTGAGTTAACATAACTCAGCTTTTTTAATTTTAAACAAACGCACTAAATCCTGTAATAGATCGACCTACAATAAGTGAATTAATTTCTTTTGTGCCTTCGTAGCTATAAATTGCTTCAGAGTCAGCAACAAAGCGAGCGACGTCATGCTCTAATAATATTCCATTTCCGCCCATTACTTCTCGTGCTCGTGAAACGACATCTCGTGTTCTCATTGTACAAAAAACTTTTGCTAAAGATGCGTGTTCGTCTAGTAAAATTCCCTCGTCTTGCATTTCAGATAAGCGAAAAACTAAAGTTTGCATTGCTGTTAAATTAGATAACATTTCTACTAAATGTCCTTGTATCATTTGAAAAGAAGCAATAGGTTTTCCAAATTGTTTTCGATTTCGAGTGTAATCTAAAGCGCTTTCATATGCTCCGCGCGCGCAGCCAGTTGCCATCCAAGCAACTCCAGCTCTTGTCATTCGCAATACTTTTGCTGTATCTTTAAATGAATTAGCATTTTGTAAACGATTTTCTTCTGTAATTAAACAATCTTTCAGAGTAATCAAGCCATTCTGAACAATTCGTAAAGCCATTTTTCCTTTGATTTTTTCTACAGAAAAACCAGGATTATCTTTCTCTACAATAAAACCTTTTACTTCTCCATCATCCAAATCTCTTGCCCAAATAATCACTAAATCTGCAAAAGTTGCATTTCCAATCCATTTCTTTTGACCATTTAAAATCCAACCTTCTTCTGTTTTTTTACATGTTGTGGTCAAACCTCCTGCCGCACCAGAACCAACTTCGGGTTCAGTTAATCCAAAAGCGCCAATTTTATCAAATTTTTGCATTTGCGGTAACCATTTTGCTTTTTGTTCTTCCGATCCGCACATATAAATTGATCCCATTGATAGACCTGATTGAACACCAAAAAAAGTGGCGATCGAAGCATCAACACGAGCCATTTCCATAGCTAAAACGCCTTCCATAATAAAAGGTAAATTTGGACAACCATAACCGTCGTAAGTGACGCCACAAATGTTAAGTTCTTTAAATTTTGGAATTAATTCGAAAGGAAATTGATCACGAAGCCAATAATCATTCACGATTGGTTTAACTTCTTTTTCCATAAAAGCTCTCACTTTTAGCTGTAATTCGCGTTGTTCTGGAGTTAAAGTGTGAAAAACATCGTAAAAATCGCCATCAATTGGAGGAAGTTCTTTGTGTTTTTTATTTGGATTTAACATTTTCATCATTCCTTGAAGTTGTTTATCATCAAGTTTCGAAAAGTTTTCCATTAAAAGAGGTAAATCTACTTTTTGAGAAATTTTATTTAATTGCTCTAAATCGACAGATTTTAGTAGATGGACGATATTTTTTAAATTAGAAAATGCTCCTGACATATTTTGTGGTTTTTAACCAAAAAATTATCAAAGAGCATTCCTAAAATATTGTATTGTAAGAAAAAATTAAGCTTTACCTAATTTTATTTTCAAATTGTCTAACATTGTAGTCGTCATTTTATCGATATCGAATTTTGGTTCGAATCCCCAATCTGCTTTTGCAACAGAATCATCGATAGAAGAAGGCCAAGAATTAGCAATGGCTTGACGGAAATCTGGTGCATAATCAATTGTAAAATTTGGAATATGTTTTTTGATTTCTGCTGCTAAATCTTCTGGAGCAAAACTTAAACCTCCTAAATTATAAGATTTGAATTCACCTAATTGTTTTGGATCAGCAGACATTAATTCAACAATTGCATTAATAGCGTCATCCATATACAACATTGGTAAATAAGTTCCTTCTTTCAAGAAAGAAGTATATTTTCCATCCTCGATTGCTTTGTAATAAATATCAACAGCATAATCTGTAGTTCCACCTCCAGCAGGAGTTTTCCAAGAAATAAGACCAGGAAAACGAACAGAACGAACGTCTACATTATGATTTTGTTGGTACCATTTGCACCAATATTCTCCCGATAATTTAGAAATACCATAAACCGTAGAAGGAGTTTGAATTGTATTTTGAGGTGTATTGTCTTTTGGTGTATCTGGTCCAAAAACGCCAATAGAAGAAGGCCAAAAGATTTTATCGATTACTTTATCTTTCGCTAATTCTAGGAAAGTAAGCAAAGTGTCCATGTTTAATTTCCAACCAAACATTGGATTTTTTTCAGCTGTACCAGAAAGCAGAGCTGCTAAATGATAAACTGTTTTAATATTATGTTTTGCAATGACTTCTTTTATTCGATCAACATCCATTACGTCAATTACTTCGTAAATACCATCGTAATCAACATCTTTAGGATCACGTATATCAGAAATAATTACATTATTTTTTCCATGAATGGTTTTTAATTTCTCGGCCAATTCAGAACCAATTTGTCCCAATGCACCGGTGATCAAAATCGTATCAGTTTCCATTTTAAAAAGTTACTTTTGTTTGATTCCAAATTTAAAAATTTTCTATTGAATTTAGATATAACAAAATAATATTTAGATATTAATACATAATTCGACTTATTAATGTTAAAAAAGTATATTTACGGAGGTGTTTATAGAATATTATTCTGTTTTATAAGCTTTCTTTTGAAAAATAAATTTGCAGAATAGGATGTTTTTAATTTAAAATCTTCAAATTGTTCTATTTTATCATCAAAAAGTGTTGAAAATTGAATGAATAATTAATACTTTATTTAGTAAATTTGTAACAAACGTCGTATTAATTTCGACATATCATATCAAAAATACTTAGTAGAAATATGAAAAAACAACTATTAGTTGCGTCATTTGCTTGTACATCTATGTTAGCAATGGCACAAGAATCATATCAGGCTTTTAATCCAAACTATATGGATAAGTCGGTTCGTCCACAAGATGATTTATATAATTATGTAAATGGTAATTGGATGAAAATTACAGAAATTCCTTCTGATAGAGCAAGATGGGGAAGTTTTGATGAGTTAAGAGAAAATACGGATAAGGTGACTTTACAATTGGTAAAAGATCTTATTAAAACGAAACACGCTAAAGGAACAAGTGAGCAAAAAATTGCGGATTTGTATGATGCGTATATGAATGTTGATGCGCGTAACAAAACGGCTTTAGCACCATTACAAAAATATTTTAAGCAGATTGATGCGATCAAAGATATGAAAGGTTTACAAGATTATTTAATCGATGTAGCTGCTATCGGAGAGAATCCTTTTTATGGTGCTTATGTTTATACTGACCTTAAAAATAGTAAACAAAATGCTGTTTATTTAGGAGATATTGACTTGACTTTAGGTAAAACTTATTACCAAAAAGAAGATGCTAAAAATACTGAAACTTTAG
>RRZT010359975.1_pt1 | contig 15969 bp, 15 predicted proteins | sample 2165551 | NCBI WGS metagenome assembly RRZT01 (sample SAMN10456910, study PRJNA506462) | wastewater metagenome | biome: wastewater; feature: sludge; material: wastewater sludge; isolation source: wastewater sludge with Escherichia coli K12::gfp cells carrying plasmid... | place: USA: Moscow, Idaho... | reverse complement strand
GGCAGCATTCCTGCCGGCAAAGGCCCTGGTGGTGTCCACGGACGGGCGCGCCGAAGATGCCAAACGCAAGTACCTGGCGGTTCCGGATGACTATCTGCGCGGCGCGCGGGAGGACTTCATCCGCAACGTGCCGCCGTCCATCAAGAACGTGCCGATGGTAGTGCTGGTCAATGGCGGCTCGGCTTCAGCCTCCGAGATCGTGGCGGGCGCCCTCCAGGATCACAAGCGTGCGGTGGTGATGGGTACCCAGAGTTTCGGGAAGGGCTCGGTGCAGACCATTCTTCCGCTCAACAGCAACGCGGCGATCAAGCTCACCACGGCGCGCTACTTCACGCCCAGCGGCCGGTCGATCCAGGCCAAGGGCATCGTGCCGGACATCATCGTCGAGGAAACGCCGGGCGGTTCGTCCCGCGAGCGTCTGCGCGAGGCGGATCTGGATCGCCACCTGGGCAACGGCAAGGAAGCCGACGTGAACGCGCCGAAGCCGGTCGATCCTGCGCCCACGGCGCCCAAGAAGGATCCGGCGTCGAAGGGCAAGGACAAGCCGAAGGATGCGGACGACGAGATGAAGCCGCCGTTCGAGATCGCCGGCAAGGACGACTACCAGCTGGCCCAGGCGGTGAATTTGCTCAAGGGTCTGCAAATCCTCCAAAATAGCGCGAAATAATCCAGGAGCCAGGGGGCGATATGCGACGGGAGACTGCGTACAAGCTGGCCGGACGCAAGCATGATCATGCCTCGCATCACGCCGGCAGCGGGATCGCCAAGACGCGGGAGATCCGCTTCAAGGCCTTTCCCCCGGGGCAGGTTGTTCAGGCCCGTCGCTCGCTGGCGGCGCTGCGGGGCGTGCAGGTTGAAGAGGGCGGGGATGAACTCAGTCTGCTCGTCCATTACAACGTGCTCGACTTCACCCTCCAACTGCTCGACGAGGCGCTGATCGGCGCGGGCTTTCATCTCGACCGCTCGCTGCTCACCCGGCTTCACCGGGCGCTGATCTACTACGTCGAGGAAACCCAGGTGCACAACCTGCGGTCGCCCGAGCGGCTGATCAAGCAGTCCCACGAGGTGTACATCCAGGCGTACGCCCACCATCCCCACGGCGATCACGACGATACGCCGCCCGATCTGCGCGACTTCAAGTAACCCGAGGCTGCCTGCGGGCGGCCTGGGTTCACGCTTTAATTTCCATGAACGACGATCAGCTGCTGCGCTATTCGCGCCACATTCTGTTGCCCCAGATCGGTATCGAGGGGCAGGACGCCATCGTGGCTGCCCGCGTGCTGGTGGTCGGGGCTGGGGGCCTCGGTTCGCCAGCCGCCATGTATCTCGCGGTTGCGGGGGTCGGAACCTTGGTGCTCGCCGATGGCGACACGGTAGATCTGACCAACCTGCAGCGCCAGATCTTGCACTCGCAGGAGAGCGTCGGTCGGCTTAAGGTCGAGTCCGGCCGGGATACCCTGGCGCGGCTCAATCCGGAGGTTCGGGTCGTGCCGGTGGCAAGCCGGCTCGAAGGCGCCGATCTGGATGCCGAGGTGGCTGCCGCCGATGTGGTGCTGGATTGTTCCGACAACTTTGCGACGCGCCACGCCATCAACCGGGCTTGTGTTGCCCATCGCAAGCCACTGGTCTCGGGTGCGGCGGTGCGCTTTGACGGTCAGGTGTCGGTGTTCGATCTGCGCAAGGACGAAAGCCCCTGCTACCACTGTCTCTTCCCCGAGGGCGAGGATGTGGAGGAGGTGCGCTGTGCGGTCATGGGGGTGTTTGCGCCGATCACCGGCATCGTCGGGGCGATCCAGGCGGCCGAGGCGCTCAAGCTGCTGGCGGGTTGCGGCGAGCCGATGGTCGGGCGTCTGCTGCTGCTCGACGCCCTTGGGGCGGACTGGCGGACGATCCGCCTCGGGCGGGATCCGGCCTGTCCGGTTTGCGGGTCACGCTGAGCGGGATTTCGCCGGGCCCGTGAGGGCCTTCCAGAACAGCACCAGCCCCAGTTTCTGTTGCGCCCAGAAGTTGTCGCGGGCGGCGATCTCTTCGGCGTTCCGCTCGTGGATGCCGGTGGGCGGCAAGCCTTTTTCGAGATACAGCGTGCCGAAAAGGACGTCCCAGATCGGCAGCAGGATCGCGAAGTTGCAGCCCTTTTGGAGGCGCGGATCAGCTGGCAGGTCGATGGCGTGGTGCCAGCGGTGGTAGCGCGGGCCGACGATCAGGTAATCGCCGATCGTGCCGAAATCCAGCCGGGTGTTGGTGTGAGAGAGGTTCTCCACCAGCCGCAGGGCGATCAGCAGGCCGATGAAGTGCCCGGGCGGCACACCGATCAGCAGCGACAGGCAGGCAAACCACACGCCGGCGATCACGTCGTCGAGCAGGTGGTTGCGGGAGTCGGTCCAGAACGACATCTGCCGCTGCGAATGGTGGATGCCGTGCAGCGCCCACCACCAGCCAAAGGTGTGGGACAGGCGATGGCGCCAGTACTCGGCAAAGTCGAGGATCACCAGATAGATCACGAAGCTTGCCAGCGGCTTGGTGTCGAGGCCGGGCAGCCAGTCTTCGAGCTGGCGCGGGATGACGTCGTGAAAGCGCAGCCAGCTCTCTAACTCCATGAAAACCGGGGCGAGCAGCACGAAGACCGCCAGCGGGATCACGCCCATCCGGTTGAGCACCGAATAGATGATGTCCACCTTGACGGCGCGGCGTTCGGCCCATTTTTCGGCGGGCCACCAGGCTTCGAGGGGGCGCATCAGGGCGTAGGCGATCGCCAGTTCGATGCAACCCAGTAGAACGAACTCGACGCCCTCGAAACCCATTTCCACGTAGCTGGCGAGGCCCAGGGCAAACAGCACCGGCTGGACGAAGGTGTCGAACAGCCAGCCCTGGATCGTAATGAACAGGTCGGTCAGAAGCTGCATCATCGGTTTGGAATGGTGGCGAAGCAGAAGCCGCGATCCTTGAGCCCGGCGATCAGCGGATCGAGCATCGGGGCGAAAGGATCCTTGCGGGACCAGATGCCCAGGTGGGCCATCAGGATGTCGCCGTCGCGGATGTTGGCGAGGGCGCGCTTGAGCAGGGCTTCGTTGGGATAGACGTCGGACGGTAGCTCGTCGCCGAGGAAACCGGCGGGCGCCCAGAGGACGTGACGGTAGCCGCAGGCTTCGGCGGCCTTGAGGGTGTTGGGCGTGGTGCGGCCGCCCGGGGCACGCCACAGGGCATCGAGCTTGCGGCCGGTGAGTTCGGCGAAGCGGGTGTCCGGGGCCTTGAGTTCGGCGCAGATCTGCGCGGCGTCGAGGGTGGTCTGGCTGCCGTCCATCAGGCGGTAGCGCACCTTGCCGCCGGCTTCATCCTTGCGGAACGAGCCGTGGCGCCAGGTGTGGCTGCCGAAGGCGTGGCCCTCGGCGACGCGGGCTTTCCAGAAATCGGCCCAGCTGGGGTCGAGGGCCATGTCGCCGCGCAGGGTCTTTTCCTGGGCGACGAAGAAAGTGGCTTTCACCCGGTGCTTCGCGAGGATGCCGGCGATGGCCTCGGCGTGGCGCATGTTGCCGGTGTCGAGGGTGAGGTAGAGCGTTCCCCGGCAGGTGGCGTCAGCGGCCTGGGCGATGCCCGCTGCGGTGAGCAGCGGGGCGGCGAGGGCGAGCACGACCGTGCGGAGCGGCATCACTGCCTCGGGGCGTGGCTGATGAAGGAGACGCCGTGGGGCGAGCGGCCGACCGGGATCGAGTAGGCGAGCTTCTTCTGCTCCAGATTCACCACCTGTACCTTGCGGGCGAAGCGGGCGGTGGCCCACAGCTCCTTGCCATCGGCGCGGATCTCCATGTCGTCGGGGCCGCCGGGTACGTCGTACTTTTCGACTTCGGTGAGGGTCTGCATGTCCACGAGGGAGATGCTGCCGTTCATCGAGCGGTTGGAGACGAACACATGACGGCCGTCGCCGCGGGCCAGGAAGTTGTGGGCGGCCTTGGCAGTGACGATCTTCTTGACCGTCTTGCGGGCACGCCAGTCGATCACTTCCACGTAGTCGGCGCCCATGATGCCGACCAGCAGATATTTGTCGTCCGGTGTCATGTGGATGCCGGCGGGCGTCGGGCCGACGGGCACCTTCCAGATGGGCTGCTGGGTCTTGAGGTCGATGGCGAGCACCTCGTTGGAATCCTGCAGGGTGATGAAGACGAACTGGCTGGCCTTGTCGAAGGCCATGTGGGACGGCGTTTTTGCGGCGGGCACGCGGGCCACCAGCGAGTAGTCTGCGGCCCGGTAGAGGTCGACCCGGTCAAGGCGCAGCGAATTGGCCACGAACCACTTGTTGTCCGGCGAGAAGCCGAGCTGATAGGGGTCGGAGATGTTCTTGATGCGCTTCTGTTCTTTGCCAGTTGCGGGATCGAAGAACACCAGTTCGTTCGAGACGGCACACGCGACGATCACCGAGCTGTCGTCGGGCGTGGCGATCAGATGGTGAGGTTCCTTGCAGGCCGGAGCGCGGCCGGTTTCTTTGTAGGTCCGGGTGTCGATGAAGCTGACGTTCTCGTCCACCGAATTGAGGGCAATGGCAGTTTCAGCCTGGGCGGCAGAGATCGATAAAAGGGCGGAGGTGATGAGACCGATCAGGAGGGGGAGCTTCATACGCTGGACGAATGACAAGGGAGTCCAGATTAACGGCCGCCGATGCCCGACGTTGACCCCCTCGGCGATCTATTTCAAACGTTTGCAATTCGCCGCTAAAGGCGGCTCAGGCAGGCCTGGCAAGGATGCGCAGATCGGGGCCGATCTGGCGAATGTCATGAAAGACGAGCTGGCGCTTGTCCTGCAGGCTGGAGAGCGCCGGCAGGTTGAAGAGGCCCCGCGCGGCGTCGCCGACAAGGGACGGGGCGAGGTAGAGGATGAGCTCGTCTACGCAGCCTTCGCGCAGCAGCGAGCCGTTGAGCTTGAAGCCACTTTCGGCGAGTACCTCGTTGATGCCGCGCCGGCCGAGTTCGAGCATCAGCGCGTTGAGGTCGACCTTGCCGCCGTCGTTGGGCAGGATCACCACGTCGGCGCCGCGGCGCTGAAGGGCGGCGATGCGCTCGGGCTGATCGATGGCGCCGGCGATGAGCACCTTGCCGCCATCGAGGAGCTTGGCGTTGAGCGGGGTTTCGAGGCGGGCATCGACCACCACGCGCAGGGGCTGGCGTTCGGTGGGGATGGCGCGGACGGTGAGCTGCGGGTCGTCGTCGCGGACGGTGCCGATGCCCGTGAGCACCGCGCACGAGCGGGCGCGCCAGCGGTGGGCGTCGCGGCGGGCTTCGTCGCCGGTGATCCACTGGGATACACCGTTCTCGAGGGCGGTCTTGCCGTCGAGGGTGGCGGCGACCTTGAGGCGCAGCCACGGGCGGCCACGGGTCATGCGTGAGACGAAGCCGATGTTGAGCTCGCGGGCCTGGGCTTCCTGCACGCCAGACAGCGTTTCGATGCCGGCGTCCCGCAGGCGGGCGAGGCCGCGCCCGGCGACCAGCGGGTTCGGGTCTTCCATCGCGGCCACGACGCGGGCGACGCCAGCCTTGACGAGCGCATCGGCACAGGGCGGCGTGCGGCCGTGGTGGGAGCAGGGTTCGAGGGTGACGTAGGCGGTGGCGCCGCGGGCGGCCTCGCCGGCCATCGCCAGGGCGTGGACTTCGGCGTGGGGCTCGCCGGCCCGGACGTGCCAGCCTTCGCCGACGATCCCGCCATCGCGCACGATGACGCAGCCGACACGGGGATTGGGCGTGGTGGTGAACAGGCCGCGCTCAGCCAGGACGAGGGCGCGGGCCATCCACCGGTAGTCGTCGGCGCTGGCGGTCATCGGCAGGGAATTACTGAGGGGTGTTACGGGGGCGGCCGCGGGGCTTGGTGGTGACTTCACGGATGACTTCCGAGAATTCGTCCACGTCTTCGAAGGCGCGATAAACGGAGGCGAAGCGGATGTAGGCGACCTTGTCGAGCTTCTTGAGCTCGCGCATGACGAGTTCGCCGATGCGTTCGGAGGCGATTTCGCGCTCGCCCGATGCGAGCAGCTTGGCTTCGATGCGGTCGACGGCGGCTTCGACGCTTTCGGCGGTGACCGGCCGCTTGCGCAGCGCCAGCGTCAGGCTGCCGAGGAGCTTGTCGCGGCTGTATTCGGCGCGGCTGCCGTTCTTTTTGACGACCTGAGGCATCTTGAGATCGATGCGCTCGTAGGTGGTGAAGCGCTTGTCGCAGGAGAGGCACCTGCGGCGGCGCCGAACGATGTCACCGTCCTCGTTTTCACGGGTGTCGGTGACCTGGGTGTTGTCGGCGCCGCAGAAGGGGCAATGCATGGGCTTGCGCTAGCTGGCCGGGTGGCTGCTTACGCGCCGTACACCGGGAACTTGCGGCAAAGTTCGGCAACCTTTGCGCGCACGTTTTCGGTGGTGGCTTCGTCGTTGGGCTTGTCGAGCACGTCGGCGATGAGATGCGCGATGCGCTCGGCCTCGATCTCGGTGAAGCCGCGGGTGGTCATGGCCGGCGAGCCGATGCGGATGCCGGAGGTGACGAAGGGCTTCTGCGGATCGTTGGGGATCGAGTTCTTGTTGACGGTGATGTGCGCGCGGCCGAGGGCGGCTTCGGCTTCCTTGCCGGTGATGTTCTTGGAGCGCAGGTCGACCAGGAACACGTGGCTTTCGGTGCGGCCGGAAACGATGCGCAGGCCACGCTCTTCACCCAGCACGCGCGCCATCACGCGGGCGTTGGCGAGGACTTGCTCCTGGTAGCGCTTGAACTCGGGCTCGGCGGCTTCCTTGAAGGCGACGGCCTTGGCGGCGATCACGTGCATCAGCGGGCCACCCTGGAGGCCCGGGAAGATGGCGGAGTTGAGGGCCTTCTCGTGCTCGGCCTTCATCAGGATGATGCCGCCGCGGGGGCCGCGGAGGGTCTTGTGGGTGGTGGAGGTGACCACGTCGGCGTGGGGCACCGGGTTGGGGTAGTAGCCGGCGGCGATGAGGCCGGCGTAGTGGGCCATGTCGACCCAGAAGATGGCGCCGACTTCCTTGGCGATCTTGGCGAAGCGCTCGAAGTCGATGCGAAGCGCGTAGGCGGAGGCGCCGGCGATGATGATGCGCGGCTTGTGCTCACGGGCCAGCGCTTCCATCTTGTCGTAGTCGATTTCTTCCTTGGCGTCGAGGCCGTAGGCGACGACGTTGAACCACTTGCCGGACATGTTGAGCGGCATGCCGTGGGTGAGGTGGCCGCCCTCGGCGAGGCTCATGCCCATGATGGTGTCGCCGGGCTTGGCGAAGGCCATCAGGACGGCCTGGTTGGCCTGGGAGCCGGAGTTGGGCTGGACGTTGGCGGCTTCTGCGCCGAACAGGGCCTTGAGGCGGTCGATGGCGAGCTGCTCGGCCACGTCGACGTGCTCACAACCACCGTAATAGCGCTTGCCCGGATAGCCTTCCGCGTACTTGTTGGTGAGCTGGGAGCCCTGGGCTTCCATGACGGCTGCACTGACGTAGTTTTCGGAGGCGATCAGTTCGATGTGATCTTCCTGACGGCGGTTTTCGGCCTCAATGGCCTGCCAGAGTTCAGGGTCGACCTTGGCGAGGGTATTTTGCTTGGAAAACATGGCTATCCGGGTGGGGTTGAGTCAAAAGCGGATTTTAGCACGGCCTGCCGGGCTTGCAGAACGCAGCGTGGCAGGCCGGGATTGGTGTGGCTCAGGTGCGGAAATGGGAGACTTTGCTCTGCAGCTGGGCGGCGAGATCTTCGAGCCGGGTGGTCTGGTCGTGGGTCTGGCGGGTGGCCTGCTTGTTCTGCTCGGCCATCGTGGCGATCCGCTCGATGCCGCGGGCGACCTCCTGGCTGGCGGTGCTCTGCTCGCGGGTGGCATCGGCGATGTCATTGACGGCCTGGGTGGTGCGGGTGCTTTCCTCGCCGATCGTTTCGAGCACGCTGCCGGAGTCGGTGGCGAGCTGGACACCGGTGCGGACCTGGCCGGTCACTTCGGTGATCATCGCGACGACCCGCTCGGCTTCGCTCTGCACTTCGCTGACCGTCACGGAGATTTCCCGCGTCGAGCTGGCGGTGCGCTCGGCGAGCTTGCGCACCTCGTCGGCCACCACCGCGAAGCCACGGCCGCTCTCGCCGGCCCGGGCGGCTTCGATGGCGGCATTGAGCGCGAGCAGATTGGTCTGGTCGGCGATGTCGTTGATGATCCGGCCGATGTTGGAGATGCGCGCCGAGCGTTCCGACAGCAGATTGACTGCGGCGCTGGCCTGATCGATCTCACCGGCGATGCGGTTCATGCCGTCGGTCATCTGGCGGACGGTGGCTCCGCCCTGTTCGGCATGTTTCTGGGCCTGCTGGGTGATGTCGTGGGCGGTGGCGGCGCTGTCGGAGACATGGGTGATGCTCACGGAGAGCTCTTCCACCGCGGCGGCAAGCCCGGCGGCGGCCTCGCTCTGGGTGGCGGTGCCGTCGAAGACTTCGGAGGTGCCGAGCCGCACCGCGTGGGCTGCGTCCCGCACGGCGGTGCTGGCGTTCATCACTTCGCGGATCAGAGCGCCGACCTGATTGGTGGTGTTCTGAAGGGCGAGGCTCATCTGGTCCAGTTCGTTGCGGCTGCTCTTGTCGCAATCGGGGAGGCGCACGGTCATGTCGCCCGCACCGATGCGCTGCATCACGTCGAGCTGGACGCGCACCGGCGCCAGCTGGCGGCGGGCGATCCAGTACAGCACGCCGGTCATCAGCAGCGCACCGGCCAGGCACATGCCGATGAGGGTGTTGCGCAACTCGCGGGCCTCGACGGTGAACTCGTCGATGAAGCTGCCGGTGGCGATCGTCCAGTTCCAGCTGGGGACGTTCTGGAAGACGACCATCTTGGGCTCGGTGGCGGGGCCGCCGGGGTTGCGGCTCCAGTTGTAGGTCATGGCGCCTTGCTTGCGGCGGAGTTGCTCTTCGACGATGTCGTTCATCGCCGGGTTGTTGATTTCACCGACGGTCTTGCCACTGAGGGTCGGGTGGGCGATGAATTCGGTGTCGCCGACCTTGGCGCTGGGGGCGAGGATGTAGGCGTAACCCGTGCTTCCCGACTTGATCTCGGCAACGGCCTTCATCAGCCGGTCCATGTCGGCCTGGATGTTGACCCGGGCGGCGAGGGCGCCAACGACCTTGCCGTTTCCGTCGGTGATCGGCTCGATCGCCGAGACGTAGAACTTGCCGGCCCGCTTGACGACGCCGGTGTAGGGCTTGCCGGCGAGGAGGGCGCGCACCTCAGGGTTGCTGCCGGGCAGCGTGGTGCCCTGGGTGCTGTTGCCGTCCTTGTCCTTGAGCAAGGTGGCGGCACGGACGAAGTCGTCGCCGGAGCGCACCAGCAGCGCCGGGTCTGCGTCGGCGAGGCTGCGCAGGGATTCGAGCAGCGCGGTGTTGGCGTTGAGGATCTGGTCGCCGCTGCGGACGACCGGGATCTGATGGGGGCCCGAGGCCATGGTGTCAGGCCCGATGCGTAGGGCGCCGAGCTTGCCCTTGATGCGGGCGAGGCTGCGGTCTGCCTGGGCGACGGCATTGCTGTGGCTCAGGTCGAGCATGTGAACGAGCCCCTGGACCTGTTGGGTGAGCTCTTTCTCGGTCTTGGCCAGAGCGTAGCGCTCGGTGAAGTACGAGGTGAAGCCGATCAGGGCGGCGAAGATCGCAAGGCTGACGCAGCTTGCTGCCAGCGCGATCTGGAAGACGAGGGATTGGCGCTTGAGAGAGAACATCGATGGGCTCCAGCCGGTTCAGCAAGGAAATTCAGGTTTCTTTTGCTGCAAACGGCCGAAAGCCCGGAAACTTTAATATTCGCTAATTTAGCCTCAGGTGTTGGGGAGCTCGTCGAGGGATTGGTCCAGGTGGCGCTGCTCGGCCCAGCTGATCAACGACCACGCGGCGCCGTCCCAGGCGATCCAGTTGAGCGCTGCGTTGGGAATCCCGAAATTTCGGGGGGCCTGCAGGTGCATCCCGGTGGCCAGCCGATGGACGATGTCGAGCACGCCGCCGTGGGTGACGATCAGCACGCTGCCGCCCCGGTGGCGGCTGGCGATGGCTTCGAGGGTGGCGCGGACCCGTTCGGCAAACTGGATCAGGCTCTCGCCGCCCTCGGAGAGCGCAAAGCCCGGGTCGCGGGTCTCGAAGCGGTGATAGGCGTCGGGAAAGCGCGCCCGGGCTTCGTCGTAGGTGAGGGACTGGAAGGCGCCATAGTGGCGTTCGCGCAGGCGGTCGTCGAAGGTGGGCGTGAGCAGGCAGCGCCCTGCAATCGCTTCGGCGGTCTGGCGGGCGCGGGCGAGGTCGGAGCTGTAGGCGGCGTCGAAGCGCTCGGTGGCGAGGCTGGCTGCGGTGGCGTGGGCCTGGGCGATGCCGTGGGCGTTGAGGGGGATATCCGTGTGGCCCTGGAGCCGGCGTTCGGTGTTCCATGCGGTTTCGCCGTGTCGGACCAGGCAGAGGCGGGTAAGCATTGTCGGCATCCAGGTGCGTTGTTGATCCTGCAATTATCTCACGCGGGGCCGATTCGGGCCCGCCGACGGCGCCTCCACGCATTGTTGCACTGCGATATTTCAGGCGGGCATGGCGTTTTTCCGCGTTGCGCGGGTGCCGATAGGCGTTATCCCTGATTGCTGTCGTGCCTTTCTCGCCGATAATCGGCACGCACTCGCCCCGGCAGCCTGCACCCGGCCGGAGACATCAATCAAATACAAAAGGAGGTGCGGGACGTGCAAGCCCTGCTCAAGCTGTCGCGCGCGATCGACGCGCTCAACGAAAACGTCGGCAAGGCGACGATCTGGCTGGTCCTGGTCGTCACCCTCATCAGCGCGCTCAATGCCTTCGTGCGCTATGGCTTCAATTACAGCTCCAACGGGTTCCTGGAAATCCAGTGGTACCTGTTTTCGGCCATCTTCCTGCTGTGTGCCGGCTACGCGCTGAAGCGCAACGCCCATGTGCGCATCGACGTGGTGTCCAGCCATTTCTCGCCGCGGGTGCTGGCCTGGATCGACATCGTCGGCACGATCTTCTTTCTGGCGCCGATGGCCTGCGCGGTGCTCTACTTGTCTTGGCCGATCTTCGTCAATTCCTTCATCAGCAAGGAGTATTCCTCCAACGCCGGTGGCCTGATCGTGTGGCCGGTGCGCGCGCTGGTGCCGATCGGCTTCTCGCTGCTGATCCTGCAGGGCGTCTCCGAGCTGATCAAGCGCATTGCCTTCCTGCAGGGCCTGATCGGCGACCCGAATGCGAAGGATGAAGGCCCGTCGGCCGAAGAAGAGCTGGCCAAGGCCATCAAGCAACAGCGCGGGGAGACTGTCTAAATGGAATTCATTGCTGCCAACATGGCGCCCCTGATGTTCGGGGCGCTGGTCGTCTTCATGCTTTTCGGCTATCCGGTGGCCTTTGCGCTGGCGGCCAACGGCGTCGTGTTCGGCCTGATCGGCATCGAGCTCGGCCTGCTGACGCCGGCCCTGTTCCAGGCACTGCCGGACCGCATCTTCGGGGTCATGTCCAATGACACCCTGCTGGCGATTCCCTTCTTCACCTTCATGGGCCTGATCCTGGAGCGTTCAGGCATGGCCGAAGACCTCCTCGACACCATCGGCCAGTTGTTCGGCCCGGTGCGCGGCGGCCTGGCGTTTGCGGTGATCTTCGTCGGCGCGATCCTCGCCGCAACCACCGGCGTGGTGGCGGCCTCGGTGATCTCGATGGGCCTCATCTCGCTGCCGATCATGATGCGCTACGGCTACGATCAGCGCATCGCCACTGGCGTGATCGCGGCGTCCGGCACGCTGGCGCAGATCATTCCCCCTTCGCTGGTGCTCATCATCATGGCCGACCAGCTCGGCCGTTCGGTGGGCGACATGTACCAGGGCGCGCTGATTCCCGGCCTGGTGCTGACCGCCTTTTACGTCGGCTACGTGGCGCTGATCGCGATCTTCAAGCCCGAGCGGGTGCCGGCCCTGCCCCTCGAGGCGCGCACGCTGCGGGGCGGCAAGCTGGCGCTGCGGGTGATCACCAGCCTGCTGCCGCCGCTGCTGTTGATCTTCCTGGTGCTGGGCACGATCTTCCTGGGTATCGCGACGCCGACCGAAGGCGGTGCGATGGGTGCTTTTGGTGCGCTGGTGCTGGCGATGATGCGCCGCCGCATCGACATGACGCAGCTCAAGCAGGCGATGGAGAGCACTGCGCGGCTGACCACCTTCGTGGTGATGATCCTGATCGGTGCGCGGGTCTTCTCGCTCACGTTCTACGGTGTCGAGGGCCACCTGTGGGTCGAGCATCTGCTGAGCGGCCTGCCCGGGGGTGAGGTTGGCTTCCTGATCGTGGTGAACATTCTGATCTTCCTGCTGGCCTTCTTCCTCGATTTCTTCGAGCTGGCCTTCATCGTCGTGCCGCTGCTCGCGCCGGCGGCCGAGAAGCTGGGGATCGACCTGATCTGGTTCGGCGTGCTGCTGGGGGTGAACATGCAGACCTCGTTCATGCACCCGCCCTTCGGTTTTGCGCTGTTCTACCTGCGTTCGGTGGCGCCTGCGTCGATCAAGACGACGCAGATCTACTGGGGTGCGGTACCCTTCGTCATCATCCAGATCATCATGGTGGGCGTCCTGATAGCCTTCCCCCAGCTGGTCACGATGGGTCTCGACAAACAGGTTGAGGTGGATACCGACACCGTGGAGATCGTCGTGCCGGGCAGCGATGTGCCCGAGGACGAGAACGCCCCGGTGCACTTCGACGAGACGCCGAAGGAGGGCGCGGATGCGCCGGCCGGCGCGGATGCGATCCCCGCTCCCGGCGCCGACGACGATGCCGCCAAGGCGCTCGAGAAGGCCATGCAGGGCGGCGACAAGAAGTAGCCGGTAACGCAGCCGTGACAGCAAAAAGCCCAGGGATTCCCTGGGCTTTTTTTCGACTCACGCCACTTGTCGTGTCGCCGTGAGCCGGAGGCTAGCTGGCTGAACACACCCTGTTGCGTCCGCTCTCCTTGGCCTGGTAGAGCGCGGTGTCGGCCCGGCCGAGCAGTTGTTCGGCCGTCTCACCCCGGTGGCGGGCCGCGATGCCGATGGACACCGTGATGCCGCTCAGCCGTTCACCGCTGCGGGTGTCACGCAGCACCAGGTTGCCGATGGTGGTGCGCAGGTTCTCGGCAAACTGGACGGCCTGTTCGAAGCTGCCGCCGCAGAAGACCAGCGCAAACTCCTCGCCTCCGTAGCGATAGACCGAAACACCGACCCGCGCGGCAGCGTTGAGCTGCTTGCCAACCAGCCCCAGCACGCGGTCGCCCACCATGTGGCCGAAGCGGTCGTTGAATTGCTTGAAGTGGTCGATGTCGAGCATCGCCAGGTGGATCGAAGGGCCGTGGTCGCCGTGGTTGAGAAACTGGGCGAGCTCGATGTCGAAGGCCTTGCGGTTGAAGACACCGGTGAGCTCATCGTTCATGGCGTCCTGGCGCAGCGACTCCAGCTCGCTGCGCAGGCGGCGGATCTCGTCGTTGGCGGCATTGAGGCTCTGCTCGAAGCGCGACGTGTTCTGCTGCATCGTCGTCGAGCCCTGCAGCAGGCGGTCTACGGTGCCGAAGATGTCGTCGAGGTTGGTGTTGCCACGGCCGGGCGAGCGGAGGTCGCGGCTGCACTCGTCGAGCAGCGAGCTGAAGGAGCGGGTGTCGGCGAGCGTGGCGTTGAGGTCGTGGTCGATGCCCTGGACCATCTGCTCGAGCCTGTCCTTGACCCGGCCGAGGGCCGTCTCGTAGCTGCCGGTCGGGGATACGTGTTCGCGGAACAGGCCCTCGGCGGAGGTGAGGGGCAGGGTGCCGTAGGCGGAGACGATCTCGTCGATGCGCTGATTCAGCGTCGGGTCCTCGTTGGTGACGTAGGTGTACCAGAGCGCGTAGTTGAGGGGCGTGACCGGTATGCCGTGTCTCACCATGATGGGCACGGCCTTGCGAAGACGCTCCGCAGCCTGCTCGACTGAAGCGTTGAACACTCGATGACTCCTCTCACGGGCCGTGCTGCGAGCCCTTGGTATTATTTTCCCGGGATGGGTTGCCGGTCTGGCACGGCGTCATGAGTGCGTTGTATCGGCCCACGGGCTGAAAACTTCACGGCCTTGACGCAAAAAAGCGGCGCCGGATGGGCGCCGCCGGATGGGGTGAGGCAGCTGGGGCTGTCAGCTCGCGGCGTACATGGGCGTGCCTTCGACGAGGGTGTGGTGCACCCGGCCCGGCAGCTCGAGGCCGAGGAAGGGGGTGTTCTTGCCCTGGCTCTTGAGGGTGCTGCGGCTGATGAGCTGATGCGCGTCGGGGTCGAAGATGCAGATGTCGGCGCGGGCGCCCACCGAGAGGTGGCCGCCCTTGGCGATGCCGGCGATCCGGGCGGCTTCTGAGGTGATCCGGGCCAGCGCGTCGATCAGCGGCAGCTTGTGCTCGGCGGCCCACTTGAGGGTGAGCGGGAGCAGCAGCTCGAGGCCGGTGGTGCCGGGCTCGGATTCGCTGAAGGGTGCCTGCTTGGCGTCGTCGTCCACCGGGGTGTGGTCGGAGCAGATGGCGTTGATGCGGCCCTCGGCGACGGCCCTGGCCAGCGCGATGCGGTCACGCTGGCTGCGCAGCGGCGGGATGACGTGGCAGTGGGGGTTGAAGTAGCCGATGTCCATGTCGCACAGGTGCAGGTGATGCACCGCCACATCGCAGGTGACATCCACGCCGTCGGCGCGGGCCTGGTCGATCAGGGCCAGGCTGTCGGCGGACGACAGGCGGGTGATGTGCAGGCGGGCACCGGTGAGGCGCGCCATCTGCAGATAGGTGAACAGGGCGATGATCTCGGAGCTGGCGGGGATGCCCGGCAGGCCCAGGCGCGATGCCACCTCGCCGTCGTGGGCGACGCCACCGCGGGCCAGGTGCGGGTCGATGGGCTGCAGCCAGACGCGGAAGCCGAAGGTGGCGGCGTACTGCATCGCGCGGCCGAGCACGCGGGTGTCGAGGATGGGCGTGTTGGCCTGGCTGAAGGCGACGCAGCCGGCCTCGACCAGCTCGGCCATCTCGGAGAGCTGCTGGCCCTTGAGGCCGATGGTGAGTGCGCCGACCGGATAGACGTGGGCCCGGTTGAGCTTCTTGGCCCGGTAACACAGCATCTCGACGAGGCCGGGCTCATCGAGGACCGGGTCGGTGTCGGGGGGGATGGCCAGGCTGGTGACGCCGCCGGCCATCGCTGCGTCCATTTCGGATTCGAGGGTGGCCTTGTATTCGAAGCCGGGCTCGCGCAGACGGGCGGCGAGGTCGATGAGGCCCGGGGCGACGACGAGGCCGCTGGCGTCGATCGTGCGATCGGCCGTGAAGCCGTCGGGGGCGCTGCCGACGGCGACGATCTTGTCGTCGGCGACGAACAGGTCGTGCCGGCCGTCGAGGCGATTGGCGGGGTCGATGAGGCGGCCGTTCTGGATGTGGATTTTCATGTCGGAAACCTTTGTCTGGCTCAGTGGCTGCCCAGCATGCTCATGACGGCCATGCGCACGGCGATGCCGAAGGTGACCTGCGGCAGGATCACCGCCTGGCTGCCGTCGGCCACCGCGGAGTCGATCTCGACGCCGCGGTTCATCGGGCCCGGGTGCATCACGATGGCGTCGGGCTTGGCGCGGGCGAGCTTCTCGGCGGTGAGGCCCCAGACCTTGAAGAACTCCTGCGGGCTGGGCAGCAGGGCGCCGTTCATGCGTTCGTTCTGGAGGCGCAGCATCATCACCACGTCGACGTCCTTGAGGCCTTCCTCCATGGTCGGGCAGTAACGCACGCCCATTTTTTCGACGTCGGTGGGAAGCAGGGTCTTGGGGCCGATGACGCGAACCTCGGGCACGCCGAGGGTGGTGAGGGCGGCGATCTGGGAGCGCGCGACCCGTGGGTGCAGCACGTCACCGACGATGGCGACGGTGAGGTTGTGGAACTCTTACTTGTAGTGCCGGATGGTGTCCATGTAAAGCAGACCCTGGGTCCCGTGGGTGTGCCGATAAGTGCGGGCG
>RRZT010032553.1_pt1 | contig 15969 bp, 13 predicted proteins | sample 2165551 | NCBI WGS metagenome assembly RRZT01 (sample SAMN10456910, study PRJNA506462) | wastewater metagenome | biome: wastewater; feature: sludge; material: wastewater sludge; isolation source: wastewater sludge with Escherichia coli K12::gfp cells carrying plasmid... | place: USA: Moscow, Idaho... | reverse complement strand
TCGCGCTTCTCCTCCGGCCTCCCCGTCGGCCAGGGCGTCACCGTCACCGGCGTCTCCCGGCTCGGCGACATCTTCGCGGACGCCCGCGTCCGCTCCTCGACGTCGCTCGCCTCCGACCTGCTGGCCCGCGCCGGCTCCCTCACGCGCCTCGAGTCCACGATCACCGAGCCGTCGGACAAGGGCGTCGGCGCACAGCTCGCCCAGTTCTGGGCGTCCTGGCAGGACCTCTCCAACAATCCCGGCGAGGCTGCGCCCGCTCAGGTCGTGCTCGAGGCGGCGACCATGCTCTCCGACGCGATCCGCGCCGGCTACCAGGCCGTCGACACGCAGTGGACCGAGATGCGCACCCAGGTCAGCGCCCTCGTCACCGAGGTCAACACGACCGCGAACGGCATCGCTGAGCTCAACAGCTCGATCCGTTCCGTCACCGTCTCGGGCGGCAACGCCAACGAGCTCATGGACAAGCGGGACATGCTGGTCCTGCGCATGTCCGAGCTGACCGGCGCGACTGCCCGCCCCATGGACGACGGCACCGTGACGGTCTCGATCGGCGGCAACCCCGTCGTGTCGGGCGACCGTGCGTACGGCCTGCACCTCGAAGGTGCGTCCAAGATGACGGGCGCCGCGGCCGACGTCCCGCTCCTCGCCTGGGACCGTGACTCCGCCGGCCCCGTCTCCCTCGACGGCGGCACGCTCGCCGGCATGGTCTCGGCGCTCGCCCCCGCGAACGCCGGCGGCACGGGCGGCATGCTCGCTGAGGCGGCACGCGCCTACGACTCGCTCGCCACGTCCCTCGCGACCAAGGTCAACGCGATCCACTCGACCGGTGTCACGACGACGGGGGCACCCGGAGGCGCCTTCTACACGCTCGGTGCCGACCCGGCCGTCCCGCCGTCGCTCGCACTCACGCTCGCGTCGACCGACTACCGCAACATCGCGGCTGCGGCGCCTGGCAACGGCGCGTTCGACGGCTCGATCGCCGACCGCATCGCGCAGATCGGCACCGCCGTCGACAGCCCCGACCGCGACTGGCAGCGCTTCGTCGTCGACCTCGGTGTGAACACGCAGTCCGCCGTCCGCTCCGCGACCGTCGCCGAGAACGCTCGCTCGACCGCCGAGCAGATCCAGCTCGCGCAGACGAGCGTCGACATCGACGAGGAGACCATCAACATGCTGGCCTTCCAGCGGGCTTACCAGGGCGCCGCGCGCGTCATGACGACGGTCGACGAGATGCTCGACACGCTCATCAACCGGACGGGGGTCGTCGGCCGATGATCACGCGCATCACGCACCAGATGACGCAGCGCACGTCGCTGGAGAACATCCAGACGAACCTGCGCGCGATGTCCAAGCTGCAGGGCCAGGCGTCGAGCCTGCGCCGTATCGAGAAGCCTTCCGACGACCCGGCCGGCACCGCGCAGGCGCTGCGCCTGCGCTCCGAGAGCCGCGCGCTGAGCCAGTACGACCGCAACGCGAGCGACGGCGCCGCCTGGCTCACCACCGTCGACACGGCCCTGACGACCGCGTCGACGCAGCTCACCCGCGCCCGCACGCTTGCCATCCAGGGCGCCAACTCCGGCACGATGAACGCGCAGTCGCGCGAGGCCATCGCCCAGGAGATCGAGGCAGCGCGTGACGCCCTCCTCGGGCAGGCGAACACGACGTACCTCGGTCGCGCCGTCTTCGCCGGCACCTCTGACGCCTCCGCCGCCTTCGAGCGCGACCCCCTCACCGGGACGCACACCTACAACGGCACCGCGGGCACCGTCGATCGCCGCATCGCCGAGGACGTCACGGTTCGCGTCGACGGGAACGGCGGGGCCGTGTTCGGGACCGGCGCCACCTCGGTGTTCGCGACGCTCGACCGCCTCGCGGCAGACCTTCGGGCAGGAGCAGACGTGTCTGGCTACATCGACGAGATCGACGCGCACCACGACGCGATCCTCCAGGAGACGGCGACGATCGGTGCTCGCACCAACCAGATCGAGGCCCAGCTCCAGGCGAACGCGAGCAAGAAGCTCACCGTGAAGGCGGACATCTCCGCGGTCGAGGACGTCGACCTCGCCGAGACGCTCGTCAACCTCCAGGCCCAGGAGGTCGCCTACAAGGCGGCGCTCGGTGCCACGAGCCGGGTCCTGCAGCCGACGCTGCTGGACTTCATCCGATGATGGGAGCGCTGAGCATGGCAGACCCCGTGGTGCAGGCCGAGACCGCGCCGAGCTCGATCACGTTCGTCGTCGCCCCTCCCGGCCTGGACGGCCTCCACGACTTCGCGCTGCGCTCGCTCAGCGCCGAGGGCGCCCTGTTCTCGCTCACCGCGAAGGGCGAGGACGCCTCGTTCGCTGGCGGAGTCGCTCCGCGGCTGTTCCTGATCCACCCCGGCGTCTACTTCCCCGACTACGAGCCGACGATCAGCGACGAGACCCTCGCCGCACTCGGCGCGCCGGGAGCGCCCACCACGCCGGAGAACCTCGCGGTCCTCGTCGTGCTCAACCCTGGCGCCGCGCCCCAGGACACCACCGCGAACCTGCTCGCACCGGTCGTGATCGACACGACCTCGGGCAACGCCCTCCAGGTCGTCCTCGACGACGGCTCCTGGCCCCTGCGCGCAACACTGCACGCGGCCTGACCCTCGCCCACTCTTACGCCTGATCACGGAGACCTTGTGGCCTACTCAGAGAACCCCACCAGCGACGACAGCCTCAGTGCCGCCCTCAGGCAGCTCGAGTCGCAGATCCTCGAAGACGAGCCAGCCGTGTACTTCAACCGGATGCCGCTCATCGCGGCGGACGGTCTGGTGTGGGGCTACTGCCTCGCGGTCGTCGACCCGACGAAGACTCGCGCCGGGGACGAGGAGAAGCTCGAGATCGCTCTGCACGAGCTCGACCTCGACAGGCTCGCCTACACACGCCCCCTGCTCGTGCCGGGCACCATGAACCTCCTCGACGGGAGCGTCAGGCTCCCCTCCCACGACGGGGTGCTGGGCCTCGTGATCCCGCCGGAGCTCTTGAAGGCTCCCAGCGTGGACGAGCACATGCGCCGCCTGCGCAACGAGGGCGTGCTCACCGTCCTCAGCGACTACCGCGGCGGGGAGCGGCAGGACGAGCTGCTCCCGTTCGCGAGCCACGTCCAGGTCTCGTTCGGGTCGGACGTCCTCGACCACGCCGATCTTGTCGCTCGCGCGTCGGCGGCCGGCGCGAAGGTCATCGCCGAGTGCTTTAGGGGCGGGCTGCAGAGCTCGGCCTGGCCGACGGGCGCACAGCTCGTCATGGACGCGCGCTACGGCGCGCAGCAGCAGGAGACGGAGCGGCAGCTCACCCCGAACGAGCTCGCGTGCCTCGAGGCCGTGCGCCTGCTCGCGGAGGACGACGTCGAGCCGTCCCAGATCGCGACCGTCCTGGGCGCGGACCCCGAGATGGTCATGCGTCTGCTCCACCTCGTCAACGCCTCGGCCGAGGGCCTGCCCAACCGCGTCGACTCGCTGCAGCAGGCGATCGTCCTGCTCGGCCCGACCAAGATCACGGGCCTCGTCATGGCGTCGCTGATCTCGTCGAGCGTCAAGAACATCGACAACCTGTGGCTGCTCATCGCCCGCGGCGCTGCGTGCCGCGAGCTGGCCGGGGGCGACGACGCCGCGTACACGGTGGGTCTGCTGTCCGCGCTCGCGAACGAGACCGGTATCCCGACGCGTACGCTCGCCGAGCGAACGCGCGTCTCCCGCGAGGCGTCGGCAGCGCTCATCCTGCACGAGGGGCCGCTCGGTCGGATCCTCCAGGCGGTCATCGCGCACGAGCACCACGATCCCGAGGGTGTCGAGCGGGCCGGTCTGTCGGCGGAGGCTGTCGCGCTCGCCTACCTCGAGGCGATCCCGTGGGCGTTGTCGACCGTGCTCGCGACGGCCAACAACTAGCACGCACGACCATCCCCACGAACGCGCGGGCCACGACCGGTGGCGCCGCGCGTTCGTCGTCCTTGGACCAGCTCTACCAGCCGGCCTCGAGCGCGAGCGTCTCGGGGTCGGTAGCCCGCAGGACCGCCTCGATGCGGTGCCGGTCCGCCCAGTCGCCTGCGGCCAGAGCGAGACCGCGCGCCGCGCCCGCCTCGTCGCGCGCGAGCACGGGGTCGCCAGGCCACCACGCGACGTCGACGCCGTCGACGGTGATCCTGTCGCAGCGCGTCCAGCCGGGCAGTCCCGCGACGGGCTGCACAGCGCGCGCCCCCTGGGCGTGGACCACCGGCTCAGGCAGCTCGTCGACGAGCGGCGCATCGAGCAGGTCGGCGACGTCGGGACCGCCCGGCACGACCGCGCGGACCTGAGCCCAGGCGGGGTCGTCTCCCACGACGACGTCGGCGGCATTCACGACGAGCGCGCGGACGGTCGCAAGGGGCGCGGGCGTGGGCCTCGAGCCCGCACCGCCCACCACAGGCACGGCGGCGACGACGCGCTCGTGAGGCTCCTCCTCGCCGAGCCGCGCGACGTCGGCCAGCGCCTTCCACAGCGCCGTCGCCTCGTCCGCCGGCACGGCCGCACCGACGTCCGGGAGGTCGGCGAGCACGCGGGCCCACGCGGTGACGTCGAGCGCGGCGAGGTCCTCGGCACCGTCGACCGCGCCGAGCGCGTGCCACACGGCGTCGTCCACCTCCGCGTCCGCGAGTGCGTCGGGGACGCTCGGGAGGAGCGACGCGCCCGCGGCGCGCTCGCCACGGCACCACGGTCCCCCGTGCTGCTCGCGCAGCCACCACGCCGTGTAGCTCGGCAGCGCGCCCGGGCCGACAAGAAGCGCGGCGCGCGCGTCGCGGTCGCCCGCGACGCGTTCGAGCAGGCGGCCCCAGCGGTCGTCGGCGACAGCGTCGAGGTCGTCGACGACGGCGACGTCGCCCACCTCCTGCCCGTCGCCGAGCGCGTGCGCGAGCAGGGCGAGGTAGTCGCCCCAGCGGTCCGGGCCCTCGTCGTCGGCCAGGTCCGGGTCGAACGTCGCGACGACGTCGGGCAGCGTCCGCACGACGACGTCCGCACGCACGCCGACGGCGACGAGCGCCGGCGCGCCGTAGCGCTCGACGACGTGTGCAGCCACCGGCACGAGGCCGTCGAAGAGGTCCTCGGCGACCGAGCCGGGCAACGACAGGTCGCGGGCGGCCATGAGCTCGCCGTCCTCGTTCTCGAGCGGCAGCCCGTCCAGGTGCGCGAACCGCGCGTCGCGGTCGACGTCCGCGACGGCGCCCACGATCGTCAGGAGCGCCTCGACGAGCCCCGTCGCCTGCGGGGGGAGGTCGTGCGGGTCGACCGCCACGTCGAGCGCGTCATCGAGGGTCACGACCGCCGCACGCGCCGCGGCGCCGTCGAGGAGGACGCGGGGAGACGCGACGACGGCGCCCAACCGCTCGAGCACGTCGTGCACGTCCACCGGCGCGTGCTCGGGGTCGGCGACGCTCGCGCCGAGGAGGCGCAGCGCGTCGGTGAGGTGCCCGTCGTCCGCAGGACTGTCAGGCGGGAGGAGCACGTCGCGCGGTCCGGGCGCGACCGCGCCGCCCAGGAGCGCGACACGCAGCCCGGCGAACGCCTCCGCGTCCCGGCCTCGAGCATGCGGTCGCAGCGCGCGCAGCAGCGAGGCGTCCGCGAACGGCACCTCGTCGACGACGTCCGTCAGTGTGCGGGACCGGGCACCCGCCCGGCGCGCTGCCGCACGGCGTGCACGCGGCACGTGCACGAGGCCGTCGACGTGCCGCGCGAGCGCAGCGACGAGCACGGGATCGTCCGCAGCGTCTCCGTCGGTGAGCATGACGGCGTCCGCGGGCGCGACCAGCCGTGCGGAGGTCTCTCCCGCGGCGGGGACGGGCAGGACGAGCGCTGACCGGAGCGCCTCGAGCGCATGCTCGTGCAGGGCCGCGTCGACCGCACCCGCGGGCAGCGCGGTCGGCACGAGACCGAGCGCGTCACCGCCGCGCCGTGCGACACGCTCGGCGAGACGCGCGTACGCCTCCCCCGCCGCGCGCAGCACCGCGTCCGTCGCGAGCCCGGCGGCGACGTGCCGACGGGTCGGGTCGAGCGGGAGCGACGCGACGAGGACCGCCGGGAGCGTGCACGGCTCGTCGGTCGGTGTCGGCGCGTGCACGCGGCCCAGCCCGCCCGTCGCGCGGCCGTCCGCGCCCGTCGCCAGACCGCCGGCGCCCGCACGGGCGCCGGGCGGGAGCGCCCACGTCACCGCCCACGTGGTCCGGCTCTGCTCCTCGACGGGTCGGTCGGCGAGGTCGGCGGGGTCGTGCTCGCCCGTGACCGTGACGACGTCCCAGTCGTGCGGCGGCTCGATCGTCCGGACGACCGCACCGTCCTCGACCTGGACGTCGTGGAGGGCCGGGAGCGCGAGAAGGGTGACCGGGTCGAGCGCGTCGAGCTGGGACCGGACGGACGCGACCGCGTCGTCGTCCCGGAGCACGAGCCGGACGGCAGTCGTCCAGCCGCCCTCGAGGGCAGCGGTCTCGGCGGCGACCCCGTCGTGAGGAGGGCTGGCGAACGGGAGCCGCAGCACCGGCAGCGAGCCGTGGCGTGCGGCGACGGCGGCCGCGAGGGCGCGGCGGCGCTCGTCGCCGGCGTCGCTCGTCCCGGCGGCAGCGTCCGCGAGCACCTGGGCCGTCTGGACGGTCGAGAAGAGCACCCCTGCCGAGCCACCCGAGGCGTCCGTCGTGACGACCTCGATCTCGTCGGCGACCGAGCGCACCGCGGCGAAGCCGACGCCGAACCGTCCGACCGAAGCGACCGGACCCGGCCGCGAGGCGGGTGCACCCTCGAGGCGGCCCTCGGCCGCGGAGGGCGCGGACTTGGTCGATGCGCGCATCGAGGCGAGGGCCCGGACCCCGTCGGCGGTCAGCGGCGCCCCGGTGTTGCAGACCTCGAAGACCCGCGCCTGCGGGTCGAGCCGCAGGAGCACCCGGCCAGCCGGAGCCAGGGAGGCGGACGGCGACTGCGCGGCGTCGGCCGCGTTCTGGAGCAGCTCGGTGACGACGCGGTCGCGGTAGTAGCCGCGGCCGTGGTCCTCCTCGGTGTTCGCGTCCTCGCGGAAGCGGTCGGGCGAGGCGAGCCACGCGGCGAGCGTCGCAGTACGAAGGCGCGCGGTCCCGAACGGGTCGGCCGGGTCGTGCGCGTGCGGGCTCATCGCGGCGCTGCGATCACTCGCCGGCCGGTACGTCCTCAGCCGCAGCCGCGTCGACCTCGGCGGGCGTGGACTCGTCCTGAGCCACAGCGTCGACCAGCGTCTCGTCAGTGCGCGCAGCCTCGGGCTGCGGCTCGGGGGCCGTCGCGACCGTCGCGCGCGGCGCGACGTCGACGACCTCGAGGCTCATCTCGTCGATGATCGGCGCAGGCTCGGGCCAGTCGGCGGCATGAGCGGGGACGTCCGTCTCGGAGTGCGCACCGCAGCCGTGGTCGAACGCGACGACGCGACCGTCGTCCTGCGACCACGGGTTGGTGCACACGCCGAAGATCTGACCGAGCTCGCCCTGGAGCGGCACCAGGAAGCCGCACGTCTGGCAGTCGGCCGACGCCGCGACCGCGTGCGGGCTGCGCGGGCCGGCTGCGCCGTCGTACCAGCGCTGCGCCGCCTCCTCGATCCCGTCGTGGGAGAGGACGCGAGCCCGAGCGAGCGCAAGCTCGCCGATCGCGACCTCGTCGACCTCGTCGTCACCGGTCGGGACGAAGCCCGGCTCGAGGCGCGGGTCGTCAGCGCGGAACGGCAGGACGTCGCCCGGGCCGATGTCCCCCGGACGCAGACGCTCGGACCACGGCAGCCACTCCGGCGCGAGGATCGCGTCGACCCCTGGCAGCAGCTCGACCTCGCACACCGTCGCGCTGCGGCCGCGCGGCACGCGCGCGAGCGTCACGGTCCACGACCAGCCGCGGTAGCCCGGCATCGTGCAGGCGAAACGGTGCTCGACGAGGCGTTCCGACACGATGGTCGCCCCCTCGTGCGCGCCGACGTGCTCCGCCCGGTCCGCGACCTCCTCGGCAGCGGCACGCGCGAGGTCGACGGCGCCTGACAGGACGGCGTCCGTGCGGGCGCGCGACGACTTGGCGACGGCCGTGGCCATCACGCTCATGCCTCGAGACTGTCGGCGACGATCCGCAGGGCTCCTGCGACCTTCGTGCCGCTCGCCTTCTCGGGGTAGCGGCCACGACGCAGGTCGTTGCCGACCTTGTCCAGGACCTTGATGAGGTCCTCGACGATGACCGCCATGTCCTCCGCCGGCTTGCGCGCAGCCTTGGCGACCGACGGCACCGGGTCGGTGAGAGTCACCGCGAGCGCCTGCGGGCCGCGGCGGCCGTCGGCGACGGAGAACTCCACCTTCGCGCCGGGCTTGGGCGACACGCCCTCGGGCAGCGCGGAGGCGTGCAGGAAGACCTCGTCGCCGTCGTCGGACGCGATGAAACCGAAACCTCGTTCAGTGTCGAACCACTTGACCTTGCCGGTGGGCACGTGAACCTCGGGATGTTCGTAGGGATCCGGCGCGCGGCGCCGACATCGGGCATGCCTGTCCAGGATACCGGGCCGGGAGCGCGGCCGTGGGGAGCGCGAACAGCGCGGTCGCCCCGAGGCGGCGCAGCGCCGCCTCGACGAGCAGGGCGAGCGCGACGACGACCGCCCCGCCTCCGTACAGGAGGAGCGCGAGCCCCGCAGGGTTGCTCGTGAAGGCGACCGCGCTCACGTGGTCCCCCGTCGCCCACCACCACAACGGGATGAGCAGGAGCGGGTGCAGCACGTACACGGACAGCGTCCGCTGCCCGACGAAGGCGCCGAGCCGCGCGAGCGGCGCCACCCGCGACGCGAGCACGCACACCACGACCACGATCGGCACCGTGGCGAGGCGCGCGACGACCGCGAACACCGACGACGTGAGGTCCGCGAGCGTCCCCGCGACCGTGACGAGCACGAACGCCCCGGCCGCTGGGAACAGCCACCACCAGCGCAGGCGCGCGAACGCCGCAGCGTGCGGCGCGAGGTACACACCGACGACGAAGAAGAGGAAGTTGAACCCGATCCGCTCGGCCGCCCACACGTCCCAGCCTCGGATGAGGACCGCGAGCGCGCCCGCGGCGAGGATCACGACCAGAGCAGGCACGTGAAGGCGCACGATCACGATCATCACCAGGGCATAGCAGGCGAGCGCGAACAGGTACCAGAGGGACGTCGCCGGGGCGACGAGCTGCTCGACCGCGTCCGCGACCGACGTGAACGCGTGCGGGTAGCCCGTCGTCGACGGGCGCACCGCCACAGCAGCGGCGAACACCACCCAGTACACGGCGAGCCACACCACGTACAGGTAGTACGACGAGATCGCGCGGCGCACGCTCGTCGCGTCGATCCGGGTCCGCCCCGACGTCAGGAGCCTGCGCGAGACGAGCATCCCCGACAGCAGGAAGAGACCAGGCATGAGGAAACGGTCCATGATCCCGTGCGCCAGGTCCCACCAGCGGCTCGTGTCCCCCACCACCGGCAGGCCTGTCGTCTCCACGACCCACAGCTCGACGTGGAACACCACGACCAGGCACACGCACGCGGCACGCATCACGTCAGGCCATGCGAGCCGCTCCGGCTTCGTCACGGTCGCAGACGGTGGGACGCGCGTCGAGGTCATGTGGTCGAGCCAACCACCGATGCCGGCCGCCACGACGAGTCTCACTCCGGGCCTCACTCGCGCCTGCGCGATCTTCACCCCGGCACCCGGCGCCGCCCGTCACGCGTCGCAGCGCGGGCGCACGTGTCGTTGGTAGCCTCGACGGGCTGGCTGCGTGTCTCAAGCCAGACGGTTGGGCTCGTCCGGGCCCGTGACACAAGGAGTCAACACGTGCGCATCCTCGTCACCGGCGGAGCCGGCTTCATCGGCGCGAACTTCGTCCGGCAGACAGTCCGTGAGCGCCCCGACGCCGACGTGGCCGTCCTCGACGCGCTCACGTACGCGGGCAACGCGTCGTCGATCGAGGGCCTCGAGCGCGTCCGGCTCGTCGAGGGTGACATCGCGAACCTCGAGCTCGTCGACTCGCTCGTCGCCGAGTCCGACCTCGTCGTGCACTTCGCCGCCGAGTCGCACAACGACAACTCGCTCAACGACCCGTGGCCGTTCGTGCAGACGAACGTCGTCGGCACGTTCTCGCTCCTCGAGGCCGTGCGCAAGCACGGCGTGCGGTACCACCACATCTCGACCGACGAGGTCTACGGCGACCTCGAGCTCGACGACCCGGGCAAGTTCACGGCGTCGACCCCGTACAACCCGTCGAGCCCGTACTCCTCGACGAAGGCGTCCTCCGACCTGCTCGTTCGCGCCTGGACGCGCTCGTTCGGCATCGAGGCGACGCTCTCGAACTGCTCGAACAACTACGGCCCGTACCAGCACGTCGAGAAGTTCATCCCGCGGCAGATCACCAACCTGATCGACGGCATCAAGCCCCGTCTGTACGGCAAGGGTGAGAACGTGCGCGACTGGATCCACGTCGAGGACCACAACTCGGCCGTGTGGGCGATCATCGACAAGGGCCGCATCGGCGAGACCTACCTCATCGGCGCCGACGGCGAGAAGAACAACCTGGAGGTCGTGCAGCTGATCCTGCAGGAGTTCGGGTTCGCACCCGACGACTTCGAGCACGTCAAGGACCGCCCCGGCCACGACCTGCGCTACGCGATCGACTCGACGAAGCTGCGCGAGGAGCTCGGCTGGGAGCCGCGCTTCACGAGCTTCGAGGACGGCCTGCGCGACACCGTCGCGTGGTACCGCGACAACGAGCCCTGGTGGCGAGCGGCGAAGGCCGCGACGGAGGCGAAGTACCAGGCTGCCGGCCACTGACCCACGCCACCGCCCCGCCCCGCAGCGCCGCGGCGCTGCGCGGCGCTGCGCGGACGAGAGTGAGGGCGCATGCCCACGAGATGTGTGTATGCGCGCTCACTCTCGCCGTCGGGCGAGGACCGCGCTGACCTGCGCGACGACGTCGTCCGCCCGGTCCGTCAGGTCGCGCCACGAGAAGCGCAGGACGACCCACCCGTGGGCGACCAGGTGCGCGTCTCGGCGCCGATCCTCGACGAACCGGCCTTCGTGGAACCTCCTGCCGTCGATCTCGACGGCCACGCGCTCGCGTCGGAAGAGGACGTCGCACACGTAGCGCCGGCCCCCGACGACGATCGTGCCGTTCGCCTCCCAGCCGTCGACCCCTCCCCCGCGCAACAACCCGTGTGCGACCTCTTCGGCCTCGCTCACCGCACCGTCGGCGACGCGCTCCACGAGCCAGCGCAGCTGTCCGTTCCCGCGCGCCCGCGGAGCACGGTCGAGCCGCTCCGTGAGGTCCGCGCAGCTCAGGCGCCGGTGCGTGAGCAGGTAGGCAAGGGCGGACCTCGCTTCGTCCGGCGGCATCCAGGCGAGCGCGTCGAGGTACGACCGCCGCGGTGACGTCACCGTGACGGCACCGCCGTAGGTACGGAGTACATCGCCGTCGATCGCGACGAACCGGCCGCGCAGCCCGGCGGGCACCGACCCTCCGGCCTTGCCCAGGCGAACGTCGACGGGTCCCGTCAGCGCAACAGGGGCGCCGTGGAACGCGGCGGCGTAGCGCCCGAGCACGACGCTCCCCGGTCGTGCGACGCCGACGGCGAGCAGCGCGGTCCGCGCGTCGACCCGCAGGTCTTGGTGGGTGATCGCGCGGCCCATGAGATAGCGCCAGGTCCCGCGTGCCAGGCGGTGGTCGACCTGACGCCGGGTCATCCCCGCGGCGTACGCGTCCTCACGGACGAAGACGCCGCGGACGCGTGACCGCGGGATCCACGAGCTGCTGAAGTTCCGTGCCACCTGCCCATGCTCGCCGCTTCCCCCGCCCGAGAGCGGAGATCCACAGGCCCCACCTCGCTCCCGCTCCCGCTCCCGCTCCCGCTCCCGCTCCCGCTCCCGCTCCCGCTCCCGCTCCCGCTCCCGCTCCCGCTCCGAGAGTGAGCATCCACGCACACATCTTGTGTGCACAAGCGCTCACTCTCGGCCCACCGGGGCGGGGCGGGGAGGGAGAAGGAAGAGGGGCGGAGGGGACGGAGCGTGGCTCAGAGGGTGGCGAGATAGGCCGCGACGGCCTCGGCGGTCGGGAGGAGACCCTGCTCGCGCGCCTCGGCCAGGCTCGGCGCCGCCGTGTCCTTGTCCGAGAGCTGGTAGGTCAGCGGCGAGCCGTCACGCGCGACCGTCGGCCACTCGATCGCGACGTCCGCGTCGAGCGGGTGGATACCGTGCTCATGCCCCGGGTTGTACCCGGTCGAGCAGAGGTACACGACGGTCGAGTCGTCCTCGAGCGAGAGGAACGCGTGCCCGAGGCCCTCCGAGAGGTAGATCGCGCGACGGTCGGTGTCGTCGAGCAGCACGCTGTCCCACTGCCCGAACGTCGGCGACCCGACCCGGATGTCGACGACGACGTCGAGCACCGCACCCTTCGGGCACGTCACGTACTTGGCCTGCCCGGGCGGGACGTCGGCAAAGTGGATGCCGCGCAGCACGCCCGCCGCGGACACCGACATGTTGGCCTGCTGGAGGTCGAGCGAGTGGCCGGTCGCCTGCGCGAACGGCGCGTCCTTGAACCACTCGAGGAACACGCCGCGCGGATCGCCGAACTGCTTCGGCGTGATCTCCCACGCGCCAGGGATGCTCAGCTCGCGGTACTCCATCGGGGTCTCTCCTCGGTCGTCGGCCGGCACTGCGCCGGCTGGGCGGTACCGGGTCACCCTATCGGCCTCCCGACCGTCGCCCGATGGGCACGCTCCCCGCCGCGGGGCACAATGGTCGCAATCATCATCGAGGACAGAGGTGGAACGTGCGCTGGTTGGTCGTGGGTGGAGCGGGCATGCTCGGGCAGGACGTCGTCGCGCGGCTGCGCGCCGCAGAGCAGGACGTCTCGGTGAGCACGCAAGCAGACCTGGACATCACCGACGCCGCCGCGTGCACGTCAGCCGTCGAAGCCCTCGACGTCGTCGTGAACTGCGCGGCTTGGACCGCTGTGGACGACGCCGAGACGCAGGAGGGCGCTGCGTTCGGGGCGAACGCCGTCGGCCCCGCCAACCTCGCCCGGGCGGCGACCGCAGCGGGAGCGCGCCTCGTGCAGATCTCGACCGACTACGTGTTCGACGGCGAGGCGTCGACGCCGTACGCCGCCGACGCCCCGATCGCCCCACGCTCGGCGTACGGACGGACGAAGGCCGCAGGCGAGTGGGCGGTGCGCGCCGAGGACCCCGCAGGGCGGCACCTCGTGCTGCGCACCGCGTGGCTGTATGGGGCGGGCGGCGGCAGCTTCCCACGCACGATCGTGAAGGTCGCCCGCGAGCGCGGCGCCGTGAGCGTCGTGACCGACCAGGTCGGGCAGCCGACGTGGACGGGCGACGTCGCGGACCTCGTCTGGCGGCTCGTCGCCGCAGACGTCCCCGGGGGGACGTTCCACGCGACGTCCGGCGGCGTCGCATCCTGGTTCGACTTCGCTCAGGCTGCCGTCGAGTCGGCCGGTCTAGACCCGGCGATCGTCGGTCGCACGACGTCGGACGCGTTCGTACGACCTGCACCGCGACCGTCGTACTCCGTGCTCGGCCACGACGAGCTCGAGCACGTCGGCGTCGCACCCATCGGCGACTGGCGTGAGCGCTGGGCAGTGGCGTGCGCGTCGGACGGCTTCGCTTCGGCGGTGCTCGGCGCCTGAGCGGGGCTGGCTGCGCCGCCGGACCTGCTGCGACGTGAGACAGACTATGGACATGTCTACCTCCGGCCCGGGCCGCGCCGGCGTTCTCGCCGTGTGCACGGGCAACATCTGCCGTTCCCCTGCCGTCGAGCTGCTGCTCCGTGACTGTCTGGGGGCGCACGTCGACGTGGCGAGCGCTGGTGTCGGTGCGGTCGTCGGGGCGCCGGTGGGCCCCCCGATGGCCGACCTCCTCGGCGACGCAGGGATCGCGGCGCGGGGCTTCGTCGCCCAACAGCTGACCCGTGAGCTGGTCCGTGACGCCTCGCTCGTGCTGGCGCTCACGCGGAAGCACCGCTCGGCGGTCGTGCGCCTCGAACCGGCGGCGCTGCGCCGCACGTTCACGCTGCGCGAGCTCGCGCGGCTGCTCGCTCTCGCCGACCTCGGGGGCCTGCCCGCCGACCCGGCGGAACGCGTCGTCGAGCTGATCGCGCGTGCACAGGCCAGCCGGACAACGCCTGGCGCGGTCCTTCCCTCCGAGCGGGCAGCGGAGGACGACGTGATCGACCCGTACCGCGGGGACGACGCCCTCTACGCACGTTCCTGGGCGGAGCTCACGCCTGCGGTCGAGGCGATCGCTGCGGTCCTGACGCCGTCGTCGGCCACCGAGGCTGCGCCTCGCTGACGTGCCCTGACGCCGGGCGTGCGACCGTGGGGGCGAGCGGTTTCGCTCTGAGCGTGCAACGTGGCTTTGCGTTTTCTTTGCGTCCTGCGCGCTCGACCCCGATGATCGAGGGGTGACGACGACGAGTTTGACTCCCGACTCCCACCACGCCGCGCCCTCGCGGACCGGCCGCATCGCTGCGCCTGCGCGGCACGGACGTACGCGCCGGCCGGCGGCGGCGACCACCGCCGGGCTGCTCGCCTTCCTGACGATGCTCCTCGGACTACCGGCTGCGACTGCTACGGCAATCCCCGCCGAGCCGCCCGTCAACCTGCAGGAGCGCGTCACCGACAACGCGGATGTCCTGTCGGCTGCTGACGAGGCGAAGATCAAGTCGGCCCTCGACACGCTCGCCGAGGAGGCGGACATCGTGGCGTTCGTCGTCTTCACGGACGAGTTCGACGGGCGCAGCGGCGAGGAGTGGGCCACCGCGACCATGAGCGAGTCCAACATGGGCGCGCAAAACGCCGTCTTCGCGGTCGCCGTCGAGGAACGCAGCTACGGCGTGGGCCGCGCCAACGACGGCCCGCTCGACCAGTCCGACATCACCGCGATCCAGAAGGCCGTCGCCGGGCCAGTGGGAGACGACGACTGGGCCGGCGCCGCGGTCGCCTTCACCCAGGCCACCGCGGATGCCGTCAACGGCTCCAGCTCAGGCGGCATGCTCGGCGTCGTCGTCTTCGTCTTCATCGTCGCGCTCATCGGCCTCGTCGTCTGGGCGATCGCCCGCTCCCGCAAGCAGAAGCCCCGTCTCGAAGGCCTCGAGGCGCTGCCGACAGAGGAGCTCGCGCGCCGCGCAGGCGCCGCACTGGTCCAGGTGGACGACGCCGTCAAGACGTCCGAGCAGGAGCTCGCCTTCGCTCAGGCACAGTTCGGGCTCCAAGCGACAGACAAGTTCTCCGCGGCACTCACCGAGGCTCGCACGACGGCGCAGCGTGCGTTCGCGATCCAGCAGCAGCTCGACGACGAGATCCCCGAGCCCGAGAACGTCAAGCGCACGATGCTCGTCGACATCATCAACCTCTGCGGCACGGTCGCCACGACGCTCGACGCGCAGACGGCGGAGTTCGAGGAGCTGCGCGACATGCAGGCGCGCGCTCCGCAGCTTCTCGACGAGCTCGACCAGCGGGGGGACGAGGTCCGGGCGCGGCTGAACACGGCCCGTGCGGCGCTCGACGAGCTCGGTCGCCGCTACCCCGCCACAGCGCTCGCCTCGATCAGCACCAACCCGGCCCAGGTGGAGGCCCTGTCCCAGTCCGCGCCGTCCGGAAACAGGCGCCGCATGGTGGCCAGCATGGTGGCGAAGTCCCGCGGGCGGTGGCTGCGGTCGTAGCCCGAGAATTCCGCCGTGGCGGTGACCCGGATGCGGTCGCCATAGGGCGCATAGGCCACCAGCGGCTCCTCATCCGCCCCGCCGATGGTGGGCGGATTGTTGCGGCCCGCAACCGGCGGCGTCATGGCATAGCCCTTCACCGGATAGATCGGCAGGTCATGGCCGATCTGCCGCGCCAGATGCGGAGAATAGACGCCGAGGCAGAGCACGATGACATCCGCTGTTTCGCGGCCCTTGTCG
>RRZT011482018.1_pt1 | contig 15973 bp, 9 predicted proteins | sample 2165551 | NCBI WGS metagenome assembly RRZT01 (sample SAMN10456910, study PRJNA506462) | wastewater metagenome | biome: wastewater; feature: sludge; material: wastewater sludge; isolation source: wastewater sludge with Escherichia coli K12::gfp cells carrying plasmid... | place: USA: Moscow, Idaho ... | reverse complement strand
TTCTTCGGGAGTGATAAGTCCCGGGCAGTTTGGTCCGATAATTTTTGTTCCGTTTTTCTTCAAATACGGCATCACGCGTACCATGTCGAGCGTTGGAATACCTTCGGTAATGGCAATTACCAGTTCTATTCCTGCTTCCGATGCTTCCAGAATACTGTCAGCAGCAACGGCTGCCGGCACAAAAATGATGGATGTATTGGCACCGGTTACGTTCACAGCATCGGTAACCGTATTGAAAACAGGAATTCCATCCACTTCCTGGCCGCCTTTGCCGGGTGAAACACCAGCCACCACGTTTGTTCCGTACGCTTTCATTTTCAAGGTGTGAAATCCACCATCCCGGCCTGTAATTCCCTGAACTATCAGGCGTGTATTTTTATTTACTAAGATGCTCATGAGCCCCTCCCTAACCCTCCCCAAAGGGGAGGGAACGTGAATTAAATTAGGTTTATAATAATATATTTATTTATTGATTAACTTCCCTCATATTTAAGTATAAGTTACAATAACGCAACTTTCCCCCTTTAGCGGGTTAGGGGGCTGTTAGTGCAATTGCTTTCTGCGCTGCTTCACTCATGGATTCTACCACAGTGAGATTGGTTCCCTTCAGTATTTCCAGTCCTTCTTTGGCATTGGTGCCCGATAGACGTACTACAATGGGTACCTGCACATCTAATTGTCGTAATGCTTCCAGCAGTCCTTTAGCCACATCGTCGCAGCGGGTAATGCCACCGAAAATGTTAATCATGACTACTTTTACGTTTTTGTCAGATAGAAGGAGATTCATGGCATCAATCACTTTCTGTGGATTGGAGCTGCCGCCGATATCGAGGAAATTGGCCGGTTCGCCACCGTAAAGTTTTATCATATCCATGGTAGCCATAGCCAGACCGGCTCCGTTGACCATAAACCCAATCGATCCGTCCAACCGAATATAACTCAGTCCTTTTTCCTTGGCTTCTGCTTCTTTTAGTTCGTCCTCATCGGGTTCAAAAAGCTTCTCAATTTCGGGCTGACGATAGAGTGCATTATCATCGAAAGTCATTTTTCCATCGAGTGCCAAGAGTTTGTTGTCGTCAGTAATTACCAGTGGATTGATTTCAACCAATGTGGCATCGGTATCCAGAAATATACGGTATAATTTCTGAAACAAATCGGCTGCCTGCTTTACCAGTGCGAAATCATCGAAAAGGTGAAAAGCCATTTTACGGGCTAAAAAAGAGGGCATTCCCAAATCGGCTTCAATCGGAAATTTCAGAATGGCATCCGGATTATCTTTTGCTACTTCCTCAATTTCTACTCCGCCTTCCTTGCTTGCCATCAGAATGACAGATTTGGAGTTACGGTCAATAGTAAGCCCTACATAGAGTTCAGAGTGGAATTTTACGCCTTCTGCAACAAGGATTTTTTCTACCTTGTAACCTTTGATGTCCATTCCAAGAATGGTTTCAGCAGCTTTTTGAGCTTCTTCCTTGTTTTTTACTAATTTTACTCCACCCGCTTTTCCGCGTCCACCTGTGAGCACCTGAGCTTTTACTACGGCTGGAAATCCGAGTTTTTCAGCAGCGGCAAGAGCTTCTGCTGTAGTGTAGCAAAGAATTTCACGTGTAACCGGAATGGCATAACGGGCAAAAATTTCTTTCGCTTGATATTCGTGTATTTTCATGTTTTTTTGAGAAATTTTTATATATTTTTTACATCCAACATTATTTTATTTAATTTTGTTCTAAAGATAGGTAATTATTTTGTTTTGATTATTTTTTTTAAATTTTAGATAAAAATAAGAGACTGTCTCAAAAGACAGACAGCCTCTTATTTCTCTTGATTACAACTGAATAATAAAAGCAACCTTTGCACTATTAAGCAAATAAACAAATCCTTCACACAACAGATAGACATACCAGTTGGTATGACATAGCTGTCTCTGTACATTTCAGCGGAGTAATAGAGTAAGGATCTGTTCCAGCCGAACCCCCCCGTACCGTTCTCCGAAGCAGACCTCCAAAATGCGGATTGATTAAGATAGTAAACTCCACTACCGCTGTCACGATAGCCACCCGGAAGAGCATAGAACCCGGCTGAGTTGTTCTTTGATAAATCATCACCAATGCAACCTGCTGAAAAAATAGAGCCAAACCGAGAATAGGTAGTTGCTAATGATTTTGCATATTTATTGCTGGTAGTTGTACCATCGTAATTATAACCATTAGCCATCAGATAATTTCCGAGAATTGTCCACTCATCATCGGTAGCTACGTGCCAGCCGACAGGAGCTAACTTGCCTGTGTTTACGGCATACCAATTATACAAAGCCCCGTATGCATTTTGATAGGTATCATCGCTATACCAACAATATGCAGGAGTTGATGCAAGAACTGATGCTGACCATACAGAATTATCTTTTGTATAGGGAATAGCGGTGCCATCGTTGAACTTGGTTGTCTTCAGGTTTTCGTCCATCCAGGTCTGATCACCGATTTTTACAACCTTATAACTATTACCATCAGCATCAATACATTCATGAAAAGCCACGCCATATTTTATGGTATCTTCTGGAATACCTGTGGTTACGTCGATCAATTTCAGGGTACTTTTTCCCGATATCAAAACTGATTCTTTTGTTTTAAGGATTGTTGCCCTGATGCTATCTATTGAGCCATCGCCAGATTTGGATTTAAAACGATAAGTTTATATCCTGAGCACAAAGATGAAATCCAACAAAAAAAACTATGCGATAAATGTGATTGTTTTCATGTCGAATTTGTTTTAGTATTTAACAAGCTTCCTGCAACCCAGTCCCTTATTTGTCGAACAGCGCAAAAGGTAAATGCCGTTTGGTTGGTCGCTAAGATCGAAAGTAAATTCTGAATCCTGACCCGAGATATCAACATTTCGGACGGTTTTCCCCAAAGAATTGACAACCGTCAAGGAATGCAATTGTTGACCCTCAGGTATGCACAGATTGAATCTCCCATTTCCAGGATTTGGATACAGAACCAAATCAACAGTTTCCGATACATCAATACCTGAATGAGTACATCCTGAACCATCGCCTGAGATATCGGTCGACCAAAATTTATTTAGAGCTATTTCTGTTTTACTGATTAATGTCCCCGGATTATCGCCAACATATAGCGTTCCATTGTTTTCGTAGCTTCGAAAAGGCAAGGAATAGAACAAAGAATCCAAACCACATTCAGATAATTGGTTCCCTTTGCAATAAATTTCTTTCAAAGCGGTATTTTCCGCAGAACATTTTATCGATCTAAGTTTGTTGTTATTGCATTCCAGTTGAATTATAGCAGTATTCTTACTGACATCCAATGTTGTCAATTGATTGTCAGAGCATATCAGTATTTCCAAACCTGAATTTTTACTCACATCTAAACTAATCGCTTTGTTAAGTGCAGTCACAAATAAATTTTTTCATGATTTGGCATAAACTTTAATGGTGGGGTTATCGACCGGCGACGTGGCATCAAAAAAGGATATATAAGGGGTGAAACCAGAATAATTGAAGAGGTCTGTTGTTTTCAGAATACCATCGCCATAATCAACCATCGCCTGTCCCGGAGTTCCATCAACAATCATCAAGATTTTATCCCCTGTTTTTACTCCCGAATTAATTGTTACAATATTCGAATGCTCATCGGCAATAGCCAGATAAACCGTGTGGATTTGTTTTGTTGTATTATCTATACCGGTAACTTCAATGGTTGCAGCGCCTGGAACAGAAGCCACCTGGGTTATTTTAACTGTTGCATTTGGATAAAGACTGTTGGCTGATATTACATAAATGGATGTCTCGGGTGGCAAAATCATGCTGTAATCGAAAACCATACTGTGAAAAGTTGGAACATCAATTCCGTTAACTTTAATTTCAGACAACAGAACATCTATATCCCCGACCAAAGTAAAGTCTTTCCATTGATTCGCTGTTTTGTACAGATTTTTTGAAACAGAAGGAACCATCAAATTACATTTACTTTTTGAAAATCCTCCAAATACATTGTCAGACGAACTTAAATCTACCGGGGTTTGAGTGTAAACGTACAAAACCGAAAGGGCTTTGCAGTTTAAATAGGCTTCTGCTCCAATAAATTTTACAGTTGCCGGAATATTAGCATATTTTAACTTGGTACAACCACCAAATGCCCGATATCCAATGGAGTCAACCCCGGTAGGTAAAAGCAAATTAGATAAAGAATAACATCCCAAAAATGCGTAATCACTGATTTTTGATACCGAACTTGGAATATCAACTGATGTAAGCTTTTCACATCCTTTAAAAAGCGAAATTGAAATATTTGGAAGGGATGATGGAAGGGATACTTCTTTCAAATTGGTACAATCCTGAAAAGCCCCTCCACCCAATTTTTTTACTGAATTTGGAATGCTAACCGAAGTTAATCCGGTACAAGCTTGAAATGTCAAAATGCCAATTTCGTTTAGCGAAGATGGTGCAACAAACCGCACAGCTTTCAGTGCTGTGCAATAACGGAAAGCACAGCTACCAATTCTCTTCATTTTAGAAGGCATGACAATTGAATCAATCAAGGCACATTCATTAAAAGCATCATCTCCAATAAACTCCATGGCATCTGAAAATCCAACCGTTTTAAGATTCGTACACGAAAAGAAGGCATTGTTTCCAATGTATCTTAACGAAGAAGGAAAATTTAGTTCAGTTAGCCCTGTGCATCCAATAAAAGAGAAATCTTTAATACTATCCAACACCGGAGAAAAAATAACACCAGTGATTTTTTCACATTTCCTGAAAGCATTGGCACCAATAGTTACCACTGAAGATGCAATACTGAAATTGCCGCTTTTAGAATTAGGGCATTGAAGAAGGGTCGTCTTATTTTTATTATACAAAATACCATCCAGAGCAGAAAAGTAAAGGTTTTTCGGATCAACTGTAAAACTGGCCGTAAAATTAAAACAATTACGTTCAAAACTCACTAAGGAAGCTGAAATGTTCACTAAAGTCAGAGAATCGCATTGGTAAAAGGCTTCGTATTGAATAGTCTTTACCTTTGCAGGAATTTCAACCGTTTTAAGGCTTTTACAATTGTAAAAAGCTTCGTGCTGTATGGTTGTAACAGAAACAGCATTGGTAAATGAGCGTAATCCGGTACAGCTTCGAAAAGCTCCCACTCCGATGGAATTAGCTGAAGATGGAAGCTTAATTGCCTTGATTTTAATATTTTCTGATAATGCATATTTTGGTATCTCATTCGCCGGATAAGTATATCCGTTTCGCGTTGATTCCATCACATCTGTTTCGCTAATATCTACCGAAACCAATGCAGACATTTTTATCCTCATGGTCAAAAAATCCAACTCGTTGATTTTCCCCTTTACCACCAAGGAAGTAGTGTTAATCAATTCAGTAGAGGTAAGTACAGATTCCAAGGTTCCGGGCGTATTCACTGTTACCGTTTTTGGTACCTGAGCATGAACAAAACTAATTGAAATACAAATCGTTACAAAGAGTAAATAGGTTTTCATTGTTGATTATTTATGGTTTTCTGTTTTGGCATTACGGAGTAAATGTTTATCGTTTCCTGATTTCCGAACGCTTAAACCCTTTGACTGTTAAGTTCACATCGTCGTTTGGACTATAATTTTGGTTATCGGAATAAATCACATCGCCCTGCCGGTTTTCCCAACGGTAATTCCACTCGTTGGTTCCCCGCTCGGTTTCGCCGGTAAATGGGTTGGTGTAATCTTCCTGCCCGGTAAGGTTCAGGTACATGTCGTTGTTGATTTCGGAATTTGTCCGCGCCCGGTGTTCGGTGATTTCCTTGTCGATGCGCTCAACGTCGCGCTGCGTTTGTATCGCTATCTGGCTGTTTATCTGCTGACTGCGTATTTCATGCCTAATCCATTCAGGATTGATTTTTACCGATTGCCCGATGGTTGAAAAAATCGGAGCCATGCTTTCAAATTTCCCTTTTTCTGCCCTCACATACCAGGTTTCTTTGTTCCCCCACAAACCGGTGCCCAACCGTCCGTAATCTTCGATCACGCAGACCATTTTTTCGAGGTACTGAATGCTGTTCTCGGCATATTCGAGCGTAACAATGGCCGCAACATAGTTAAATTGATAACCGGGAACCATCGCGGACGACATTCGGCGATATTCCTCCGCCAGTTCCGGAAGCTGCTGAACTCCGGTTATTTGAAGCGATTGGGCATGTGGGTGCGCAAACGGGAAAGCAACCCGTTTTACAAAATCGCCGGGACTCAGCATTTGCAAAACAGTCATCCCATTGTAATTACTGCCATCAGGGAACATCGAAGCAGCCATGTTTGCACCCGGATAACGGCGCATGTCGAAAAAGCGGGTATCGGGTAACCATGCAATCGAAGCTTTGTTATCGGGTGACGATAGTTTCAGGTATAATTTGGCTTCGATGGCATTCGCGGCACCACCGCCGCTGTTCGGGTCGACCCGGGTAATCCCACCTGAAACCGTCCAGTTTTGTGGCAGCAGGAACGAGAACGCATTTTCGTTGGGTTCGTTTTGACGGTGAAATAAAATCGCCTGTTTCCCTGATTGAATTTCATTTCCAGATGTTTCAGAACTACTTCCCCCGGAGCAGCCTCCCAAAATCAGTAATAATAAGTTGAGCATGATTTGCATATCGGTAATTGATCTCATTTTAACAGTTTTCTAATTTTTTACGATCTTCCGGTTATAAAAACCGGATTGGCTTTTTATCCTGACAAGGTAAATGCCTTTAGGTAGGCCAGACAAATTAATGCTGTTCTCCTGAACGTTGTCAATTGACAAAACCTGCTTACCTTGAACACTGAAAACTTCGACCCGGTTTATCGATTCGCCTGTAGGCGTTGAAATGTGGACAGTTCCCGCAGTTGGGTTTGGAAAAATCATGAAATTCCCATCTGTTGGTTTTTCAATAACGCCAGTTGCCATCAAGGTTGTAAATGTGACGTCTTCGCCGTATGTTATTTCGGTGCCATCGGAAGCGTACGCCCGTACATGATAAATGGTATTTGAAGCCAATCCGGCCAGTGTTGCCGAAAAAGTCCCGGCGCCATTGCCGGCAGTTACTTTTGTTGCACCAGAACCACCAACCGAAGGATTGGCCGATGCGCTGTACACAAATCCGCGCTCGGTCACTGTTACATCGCTGCCTGCAACCACATTGCCCGATACAACAGCGCCTGTAGCCGAAATGTTGGTTGCCGGGGATATAGTACTGACGGCCAATTCACCGGATATTGTAAGCCCATCTTTTTCAACATCGAGCATGGCCCAGAAAATGCACCGGGTGGAACTGTTTTTAGGCGTTGAAACCAAATTGTCGGCCTGAGATTCGTACGTAATGTACTGCCCGTCGGCACTAATGCTTAAGTTTTGGGAACTATCGAACTCCGAATTCGACCGTTCGGTACTGGGCTCTCCGGCGATATTTGTACTGACCAAAGTTGTTTTGCCTGATGTCCGGTCGCGCAAAAAGACATCAAACTTCCCGTTTGTATCGTTTGGGGCCAGGTTGCCGGCTGCCGAATAAAAAACCACATACCGCCCATTGGCGCTTATACCAGTTGCCCAACAATTACCATTTGCCTGCTCGCCCATTGTTGATTTGCTAACGATTTCGGACGTGCCGGTATTGAGGTCCCAAAACTTTATCTGGCCTTTCTCGTCGCGATGAACAAAATAACGACCATCGTAATTTAAGCTGAAATAAGTCACTCCCTGATAATCATAGGCAAAATCGGCATAGCTCGATTTAAAAAGCAAACGTGAAGCGCCGCCAGCCGTGCAAACATAAACCGACCTGGACATGTTGCTCTTTGCATGGCCGCCTCCGGGGTCGTCAACAATCATGTAATCTTCAGTTTGGTAAACAATAGTACTTCCATCCCCGCTTATTGCGCCTTCTCCGGTAAGCACGTGGCAACCATCCCCAGTACCTGAGCCATAATGGCCAAGCTCAATTGGTGCATTTGATCCGTTGAACCGATTGTATAAATACAGAGAAAGAGTCCCGTCCACATAAAGAACCCGGCTTCCATCCGAACTCATATCCAGTCCCGTATATGCTCCCCCCTCATCAAATGTACTGGCCAGGCTTATAGTCCCATTTTCCCTGTTTTTCAAAAACACATCCGAGCCAGTAATGGGATCAACAATAGGCAAGGAAATATGATCGTTTGCCCCGCTGGTCAATGATTCGCCGCTGCTCGACAACATCAGCCATTTCCCGTCGCCGCTGACCTGGATAAAATGTGAAATTCCATCGGCCCTGTTCCCGTTTGCCAAAGTGTCGGCCATCGTTATTGAACTTTTGGAACCATCCCATAAGAAAAGATTATTGGAGTCGTAGGCATCGTTTGCCACTAATTTTTCGTCCCTGGAAGCAAAGACAACATAATTGCCATCATTGGAAACCGAACTGCCATAGCTTCCAAAAAAAGGCGAGTCGCCATCAGTTCGTACCGAAACCATTTGCACCAGGGCAGGCAAGTTGTTATGGCCTGTGGTTAAAGCCGGAATGCCAACGAAAAGAGCTTTATTCCCGGCCAGGTATATCTTTTTATCCTCGGTAATAATTGCTTTGGTAATCCCGGACGAACCAGCAGAGACCTGAAGCTGTGCCCACGTTTCACCCTCGTCGCCTGAAAATACGGCCGTGCCATTTTTCGCAACAGCAACACCGCACGATCCGGAAGTAGTAAACGCTATTGAGCAAAATTCGTCGCTGATGCCCGTATTTTTTTGTTCCCAGCTTCCCGAAGCGTTTAATTTATAAATATGCCCGTTGGTTCCGGCAGCCCATCCTTGGTTAAAATTCCTGAAATACATGGCCCGGATATCCGTTGCCCCGGGAACGGCGCCCCATGAAGCAGCGCCATCGGTTGACCGGTAAACTGAACCATTTGCAGAAAGTGCATATACTGAGTTAATCGCATTGTCAACTGCCCATATATCCGAAATATTGCCCGACCCGGGTGTGGTTTTGGCAGTTACAGTCCCCCAGATGCCATCAAATAAACTGATTCCCAGGCTACCCACGGCATATCCTTTATACTCGGTATCCGATGCCCACAGTTCACTGGCAATTCCAGCCAACGGAATCCCGATTTCCGACAAACCTTGGGATTTACTGTACGTGCGCAACAAAGAGCCATCGGCTACCCAAAGGTAACCGGCATCAACCTTTTGATATAAAGCAGCATAATTTCCATTGCTGCTGATTGTTGTTACTGTGTTGTCGTCGTTGACCTGCAACAATGAGCTTCCGGCGGCAAGGAAAATTTTGTGGCTGAAATGGTTGCTTAACCAGGCCATGTCGGTGATGGGAGCATTGGCAGGCAATTTTGCCGACAAGTTGGTCCAGGTATAATCGGCCGCCATTAGTTTTATAGCCAACATACTGTGTATAACTACCAACAATACAAGTACCTTGATTTTATTTTTTAGTGATTTCATAACTTAAAATATTTTTTGCCTATTTTCTTTACCCTGAATTAAATCTTATCTCCTGATTATCAGCATCAACTACCTATTGTTTCGATTTCAGGACAAAGATATCGGTGCTTCCCCTCCAGGTTGGTTGGATGGAATCAAAAGCCGCTTTATTGCCGTAATACCCAGTCAGGTAGAGATATCCCTGATTGTCGGGGATCAAATCGTTTACGTTGGCCGTTCCGGTTGAATTGGTTTTTTTCAACCAGCTAATACTCCCATCGGTATTTAATTTGGCCCAGAACCCGTTTTCGAAATTATTGGTTTGATGTGTTGTGTTCCCCAAAACGGTATTCCCCATAAAATTCCCCGATAGGAATGGGTTTCCTTCCGCATCGACGGAGATGGATTTTCCTGCACAAAAATTTTCAGCAATCACACTTCCGGTTTGGGACTGTTTGGCCCATTTCCAATTTCCCTGGCTATCGATTTTTGCCCAAAAAGCATCTTTGGTTGCCGACGACAGCGAAACGGACCCCACAACGCCATTCTTGATAAATTCTCCTGTGATGTACAAATTGCCGGAATTATCGGCACAAACTGACCTCCCGAAAATCCCCCCGTCACTGCTACTGGTCGTTTGAACCCAGTTGATTACACCGTATTGGTTGGTTTTTGCCACATAAGTATAAGCATATTGAGTATTGTTCAGAAGCGCTACTCCTCCCAGGTTTTCATCGCCAAAATAGTATCCGAGCAGAAATAGATCCCCATTGTTATCGGTTGTCAGATCGGTGATACTCAACAAGGAAGTTGTCCCCATTCGTTTAACCCACTTAAAGTTGCCGGCTTTATCCATGGCGGCCAGAAAAGTATAGTAACCTTGCTTGTCAGCCGATAGTTCAATGTCATCGAACCATGCCTTGGTATAAAAAATTCCGGTAAGGTATATGTTGTCGTTCAGTCCGGCACAGATTGCATAAGTATGATCCACATTCTGATTGCCACCCGCATTTTTAGCCCACTGAAAATTGCCGGCTTTGTCGAGTTTAGCGATATAAATATCGGTGGAGCCGTTGTGTGCGTTAACCGTAATCGAACCGAATTCGGCTTTGTAGTCGAACATGCCGGTTACATAAATATTGCCATCCGTGTCAATGGCAATTGAATTCGGATAATCAGTAGTAAACAGTGATGTTCCACCAAAGCCTTTAGCCCAGATAAAATTACCTTTGGTATCTACTTTTGCCACAAAGGTGTTATTCTCACCCGAAGCTACCAATGTAATCGTTCCAAAAGCAGCAGTGCCATTAAAATAGCCGATCACGTACAAATAGCCTTCTGGATCAACGACCACTTTCTGCCCGTATTGTGACAGCTTTCCGCCGGCAGAGGTAAGCCAGACCAGCGAGCCGCTTCCCTTCTGTGTATTTTCAGATTCCAGTACTTCGTCCGATTCGTTTTTGGAACAACCCATAAGGAGGGCAAATAGAAAAAGCAAGATAATACGATACTTGTTCATATCCGATAATTTATTAGTTGCCAATAGTTTAATGTTCAGCTTATTTTATCACGATATCCGTAGCTTCCGACCATCGTTGGCTTTTGCATATCCTTTTTGCAACGCCATTTATCCAATACTGCGCCTCCCGTTTGTAGTTGCCGTTTTCCCAGCCAACCACATGCACTACCGAGTTGGATACACATATTGAATAGGCTTCCGCATCTTTGGTCCCATCGTTCAAAACAGTTTCAGTTCCATTTTTCCAGTAATTGGCGAGCATGGTGTAATCGCCTTCGCTTTTGTATCGCCAGCCTGCAAAATACAGGTCTGCTCCTGAAGGGTAAACCGATCCGAGGTTTGTGCCTACTTTCCCGTCGGTCAGGTTAACCTGTTGCTCGTCTTTCCAGTAAGTAGCCAAATTGGTATTTCCTTTATGGGTGCTACCTGCGATAATAAAATTTCCATTATCGGTTTTTGCAATGTCTAAAGCCCCTGACCCCTGATTTGGGCTATTGGGCGTTAGCAGTTGTTTGACCTGTTTATTTACCCAGTAAACAGCTATGTTGTTGGAGTATGTTGGCTCAAACACCGTTCCTGCGGTATAAACCATGTTGTTCGAAACCAGGATCGCCCTTGCCGAGGCATCATTATTTCCATCAGAGAGTGTTATTGCTTCGCCATTTTTCCAGTATTTGGCCACATAAACTCCCCCGTAATAGGAAGATTTACCATCCTGCACCGAGCCTGCCACATACACATCTTTGCCCGAAACAAAAATGTCCCTTGCAATCGCATCGTATTTGCCATCGGTCAGGTTTACCGCAACGCCGTTTTTCCAGTATTTAGCTACCCGGTGCGTTCCATCCGATTCGCCCCCGGCAACGTACACATCTTTCCCATCGACAAAAATTGCATAGGCATTGGCATCGTGTGTGCCATCGGTCAGGATAACTTCAGTGCCATCTTTCCAATATTTGGCAATCTTGTTGGTTCCGACAGATTCATGTCCACAAATATAAACATGGGGCTTATTATCAGAGGAACCGTTATTGTCGGGGTCATTGTAGTCATCTTTGCTGCACGAACCGACAAATAAAAAGCAGGTTAAAAAAAGCAAATAATAGATTGATTTCATGATCGTTGATTTTTGATTTCAAACACAAAGTTACTGTAATTGTACGACTACAGTTTAATAATGTTCCCTACAAATACAAAGGAGCCACCCTACAAAAACACTCATTGTATTATTGTACGAATTAAATTGGGGAATTGGGATGGGAATTTAAATGGAAGATATAAAATTGGTAAGGTTATCTTCCCGCGACAGGCTCATTTTTTTGCGGATACGAGTGCGGGCAACCTCTATGCTTTTAAAGGTTTGACCTGTAAGCGAGACAATTTCGCGGGTATTCATATCCAACCTGAGAAAGGAACAAAGCCTTCTTTCCGAAGGAGATAGTTCGGGGAAGCGGATTAAAAGTTGGTTTTGAAAATCGGGATGAACTTCGTTAAACTGAATCTCAAACTCTTTCCAGGCGTTGGGAGATAATTCCTGTTTTAGCTCTGTTTGAAGATGACTAACAGCTCCTACTGTGATGTCAGCTTTTTTTAGTTGCTCCAATTCGCGGATTAGTCTTTCGAGCAACTGATTTTTTTGATTGATAAAAATAGTTTTGGACGTGAGTTCGCGCTCTTTCATTTTAAGATTCTCGTTCAGTTTTTCAATTTGCTGTTCCTTCAAGTTCTGCAGCCGAATAGCTTCCTTCTTTGAATTTTGATACCGATTGACTATCATCCAAAATAAGGCGGCACTTAATATTAAACTGATTCCAAGCAGAATAGCCAGCAAATTTTTTGTTCGGATAGCTTGCTTTTGCAAAAAACTGTTTTGGATTAAAATCTGGTTTTCGGTCTTAAGCTCATTGTGTTTGAATCCAGATTCTATATTTTCGATCGTTCGGTACTTTTCTACACTATAGATACTATCCTTCAGTAGTATGGCTCGATTTAGATACGGAATGGCCTTTTTTGCATCCCCCCTCTGTTCATAACATTTGGCTAAGCATTTATTTGCTTTCAACTCGATATTTAATGCTCCCGAAATCATTGCTAATTTCAAGACTTCATTCGCGTGAAGTATGGCATCATTGACCAACCCTTTCTGTTGCTCCGCACTGGCTATTTCAAATAAAGCTTCTGCTTCTTCGGCTTTGGCATCAATTTTCTGAAAAAGCGATTCCGCTTTTTTAAAATATGCAACGGAGATCAAAAACTCACCTTTTGACATTTGCAGCTTCCCGTATTGGGTGTAACATGAAGCAAGATACGATACGTTTCCCGATTTTTCAGACAGTTTAATGGCATCATCCAAAAAATGCACCGCATTGTCATAATCCTTCAAATCGGTGTAAGCGTCAGCCAAATTTTTATACCGTCCTATCAGTCGGTAATCGTCGTTTTTATCTTTGATAATCCGAAGAGACCTATTGTAGTAATTTAACGCCCGAAAAGGATCATTAATATCAAGGTATAGATTTCCAATGTTGTTCAAACAGTCTGAAACCGACAAATCTTTTTTAAGTCTAATAAATTGATCAAGGGCTTTTTGAAAGGCTTCCATGGCTTTCGCAAAATTACCCTGCCTGCGGTAAACATTCCCAATATTGTTGTAACACGAAGCTTCTTCATTTTTCAGTGATCTTTTTTGAGCCGAAGCTAATGCCTTTTTGAAACATTCAATGGCATCATCAAAATTTCCGGCATTTTTCTGAACAATTCCCATTCCCGAATAGCACCAAAACACACTTGTTTCATCATTGACTTTCCGGTAATAGGTAATCGCTTCGCCGTATTTTTCCATAGCCTCGTTGTAACGACATTGCTCAAGCATATCTTCTCCCATATTGAAAAGGCTTTCGCCAATATAAAAGGAGTCGCCAATCTTCTTAGCACTTTCGAGTGCCCGTGAATTGTGTTGAAGCGATTTTTCAAAATCCGGCTTTTCATAATAGGTATGACCAAGTCCAAGTTCTGCCTTGATCAATTGCATAAGTAATTTCTTTACAACCTTCTGATTGGTTGTTGAATGAAGTCCGGAATTAGCCAAAGTAACCGCTTTATGGAAATAATAAACGACTGAATCGATAGAAACAGCTTCGTGTTTTTGAGCCAATTGCAAATAATGCGAAATTTGAGTTGTGTCGGATGTAGCAGTATATGCGCACATAATTTGAGATAATGCGAAGAAAATCAGCAGTGATAATAAGCGTAACAATGCTTTACTGTGTTTTGATTTGGCGAACATTTGTATTTGCAATGAATGTAATAAAAAAGAACTTTTGTTTGGTTACTATTTTAAAACGGACAATTTTTAATGTCCATTGTTCAGCATTCTCCTTCTTCTACAGCAAAAGCCACTAATTCGACCGTATTATTTACTCCAATTTTCGTAATCATATTATTTCTGTGTTTTTTAGCAGTACGAATACTGATAAATAATTTGTCGGCAATTTCTTTATCTGTTTTCCCTTTTGCAATTAAATGTAGTATCTCCTTTTCGCGTGTTGTTAGCGTATTAAGTTTTATGATATGTTTGAACTGACTTATTTTCTTCAACGCCGAATTTAATTGATTATGATTATTTCACCATTGCTTTCAAAATCTCATTTCCGGCTTTGATAATGTATATACCTGAATTAAGTGAATTTATTGAAGTTTCTCCTGTCAAATTTCTGCTTGAGAATACATTTTTTCCGCAAATATCATATACGACAAGATCTTCGTTTTCAAGATTTGAGATACTGATGTTTTTATTTGTTGAAAAGACTTTGTGCTTGTAGCTTTTATTTGCATTGTAAACTGCAGATGAGATACAAGTTCCGTTTACTGTCAAATTTTTTATTTCCCAAGTTGAGTTAGCTGCAGTAGTGGATATGTATTTAAATCCGATAAATGTATTTAATTGGCATTTGTCAGTCGGAATGGAGATCGTGCCCGAATTTACAAATGTCCAGTCGTTTCCTGCCGGATAAGTTGGAATAGTAAGTTGTGTCCAGATAGCTGTATTAGGATTTCCACTACTATAATTGTTTGAAATCCACACTGTATTTTCAGTTGGCATATTTGTAACTACACCTTTATTAATGGTGTGATCAAATGCTAATACTACATCTTTGCTGGTAGATAAATCCAAGGAAGGAGAGATTAACCAATCTTCATTTGCATTGCTTGTAGAATTAACATAACCAGACATAGCTACTCCATACGCCGAACTTTTCCAATACCATGATTGACTTCCTGTTACGCTGTATTGTGTAAATGGAGACATCGTAGAGGAGAAAGGTGCAGAAAAATTCAAATTCTGACAATTGGTAGCAGTTGCAGTCGCAGTCAGATTGACTGTTGCATCTGTAATTCCTCCACCAGAAAGGATTAAAATAGCATTGTGCGTTCCTACTACCGGAGCATTATACGAGATAGTAAGACTGTAACCAGCTTGTGCACTTGCTTTTGGAATAGTTGTAACAGGTACCGAGAAATAGGAAGCATCTGCTCCGCTTATGCTCAAGGTTAAATCACCTGTAAGGTTCATGCCAGATACTACAATTGTTTTAGTTGTGGTTTGTTGATAGATAACCGTTCCAAAATCAACCGTAGAACCGGATGTAGGTGAGAATAAGGTAGGTGAAGTAGAACCGGATTCAGACCAAGCCTGACCTTTCTTTGTTCCCCAAATATATTCTGCAAATTCCGGATGATCAATAAAAGGGTTACGGTTGTGCTGAAAATTCGTATAAATTGCATTGTTTCGGTCAATTTCCTTTTGACTTACCGGGTCCTGACGGTGCCATTTTAGCAAAAGAGCAATTGACCAAGCATTCAATCCCGGATAAGTTTTCCCGTCAAGGTGCTCCGAAGTCCAACCTGTGATTAAATTTTCATAGGCGGTGACCATATAAAAATAGGTACGTGCCATATCACCTTTCAGCTCGTTAGCCGGCTCAAAAACTGTTCCGGAATAA
>RRZT010611705.1_pt1 | contig 15973 bp, 14 predicted proteins | sample 2165551 | NCBI WGS metagenome assembly RRZT01 (sample SAMN10456910, study PRJNA506462) | wastewater metagenome | biome: wastewater; feature: sludge; material: wastewater sludge; isolation source: wastewater sludge with Escherichia coli K12::gfp cells carrying plasmid... | place: USA: Moscow, Idaho... | reverse complement strand
GTGCTGATGCCCTTTGCACGCAATTTGAGGAAGATGCGTTATGCTTACAACCTGAATCTGCTTAGACATATCCTCCATAATGCTACCCATTTTAGAGGCAACTTCACCAGAAACACCCGTATCAATTTCATCAAAAATAATAGTTGGAAGTGCTTTCACATCTGAAATGAGCGCCTTAATACATAACATAACACGCGAAATTTCACCTCCAGATGCCACCTTGCTTATATCACCAAGTTTACCATTTTTGTTTGCCGAAAAAAGAAACTCGATCTTATCAATTCCATCTTCATGCATTAACTTCGTAGGCTCATTATAAACCTTAAACTCGGCATTTGGGATAGCTAACTCTCTCAACTGAGAGATTATACGGTTCTCAATTTTATCAAAAACGGCAGTTCGCGCTTTTGACAACTGTAGCGCCGAGTCGTAAGCGAGCTTTTCACTCCTTTCAATTTGACCTGTCAACTGCTCCAAATAAGCATCAAAACCCTCTATCGACTTCAGCTTTTGAGCCAAATCTGCCTCTATGGCAAGTAACTCTGCTACTGTAGCAACATGATGTTTTTTCTGCAAAGAGTATATATGGGTCAATCTTTCAGAGACATAAGTTAATCTCTCTGGCTCAAATTCCATCTTCGAATTGATGCCATCAAAATCTAAGGCAATATCCTTCAACTCCAAATAGAGCGCCTCTAATCTATTTTGATACTCTTCACCATTGGATACAAAACGACTTATGCGTTTAAATACGGTTTGGACCTCTTTCACTTGGGGCAAAACAGAGTTCTCCTCTCCCTGCAGCAAATTCAAGGCCGACGACATGCCAGCCTTAATCTCCTCAACATGCGAGAGTCGCTCCAGCTCCAACTCTAGCTCAACTTGCTCATTTTCTTGCAATTTAGAGGTCAACAACTGATCGTATTGATATTTCATATACTCCTCATCTGCCTTCTGACGCTCAATCTGCTCAATTAACTCTTTTCGCTCTAAAGTCAAACGTTTATACTCGGCAAAATGGGTTCGAAAAGCGGCTACCAAACTGTCCGTTTTGGCCACAGAATCAACCACTTCAAGCTGAAACTTTGAATTAGAAATCAGCAAATTCTGATGCTGTGAATGCACATCGATCAGCCGTTCGGCAACCGATTTTAAAATATTTAAATTTACGGGAGTATCATTTATAAATGCACGCGTTTTGCCTCCTGGTAATGCCTCGCGTCTCAATGTTGTTAGAGGCTCAAAATCGATATCATTCTCCTCAAAAAGCGGTTCAAATCCATACCCTTTGATATTAAATAAAGATTCAACAACACATTTCTTCTCTGGATCGAGCAGTGTTGACGAATCATTGCGAGCCCCCATTATAAGCGAAAGAGCTCCTAGAATAATTGATTTTCCAGCGCCTGTCTCTCCCGTAACAACCGAGAAGCCATCATCAAAAGTGATATGCAACTCGTCAATTAATGCGTAATTGGTTATCGATAAAGATTTCAACATCTATATACTCAAATTAAGTTCTAATTACTTGATTTTAAAGCTGCATCATATTTTGTACCATTAGCAGGATCTACCTCTTTTAATATTTCCAAAACTTTGGTCTTCTCAACCTGATTAGCCTCTGTAAAAATATTCATGATCTCTTGAGATTTGGCATCAAAGAAAAGCTGAATCGCAAAAGTTGCGGGTTTTGTTCGTGTAACCTTTCGAACTCCCTCAAAAGCCTCCATCATCTCCGTTCGAGCTTGCGCCATTTTGGTGGACATATTGTCTAACGACAAACGATGATATGCGTAATATGATTGTCTAAGCGGCTTAACCTGCTCATCGAGCCAATCGGTTACCATCCAATATCTATTGCGTTTACTTTCAAACGCTTTCCATCCAGGCTCTTGAGCACTCTGTGCGCGGCTCACAATTTGCTGAGCTTTAACAAAATAGGGGGTTCCACCCATGTTGGAAAAGCTATCATAATCGAATCCTAAAATCATGTGCGCATAAAATGCCATTATTGCAATCAAATTCGAATCAAAAGTGTTCGGATTATAGACCATTGGCTGATACTCCGTATATTTACACTGAAACTTCTCATCTAAGTAATTGAATAATACGGTGTAATAACTCGATCCATATACAGGCCTTCTGGCTTGAACTTGAACAGTTCCTTCAAACTCATCAACCGAAATAGCTCGCGTAATATTTATTAAAAACGAACACTCAATCCTCTCATGCTCGGCAAAGACATGCTCTGTCCATTTTTGACCATTCATGAACTCATTAAGAGACTGTTGCATTGTCTCAAATACCTTTTTATTAATACCCTCCACTTTGGGAGATATCACCTGAACATTACACTTAAGCTCTTGAGCATGAATCAACGAACCAATCCCCAAGAGAAAAAAAGATAAAAAAAGTGATTTTACAATTGATCCTCTACCCTTTTGATGTATCATAACTGGTATTTATAAGTTATATGTCTGAAACCATAAATTATGGCAATAGTTCACTCAATTTAACAACAATATCTTTAGCCACCTCCAACTTACTCTTTAACGGATACTCTTCAATCTTATTATTTCGATCAATAATAGTAATTTTGTTCGTATCAACACCAAAACCAGCACCACTATCCTCTAGCGAATTCAAGACAATAAAATCAAGATTTTTCTTCTCTAACTTTGCTTTCGCATTAGCAGCTCCATTATTCGTCTCAAGCGCAAAGCCAACCAATAATTGGTGTGCTGCTTTTCGACGGCCAAGTTCTGCTGCTATATCGGCCGTTGCTTCTAACTCAATATTCAATTCACTCTCCACGCGTTTAATTTTACTGCTAGAGACAGTTTTTGGTCTGTAATCCGCTACCGCAGCACACGATATCGCGGCATCCATCTTCTCGAAATTAGCCATAACAGCATCATACATCTCTTTTGCGCTAGTTACTTTAACAACCGATATCCTTGGATGCTCTGTTGTTATTGTAACTGGCCCTGAAACAAGAGTTACTTCAGCGCCAAACTCAGCTAAACACTCTGCAATCGCATATCCCATCTTGCCACTCGAATGATTGCCAATAAAACGAACAGGGTCAATATGTTCATAAGTAGGACCGGCAGTAACAAGCACCTTTCGTTTTATCAAATTCGGAAGCTCCTGACGAATTATATCCGCAAAGAAATATTTTATGCATTCAACAATAACGGCGGGCTCCTCCATGCGCCCCTTTCCATACAACCCACTAGCTAACTCACCTGAACCAGGTTCAATAATTTTATTGCCGTACGAAATGAGTTTTTCCAGATTTGCTTGAGTGGAAGGATGCAAATACATATCCAAATCCATTGCTGGAGCAACAAAAACAGGACATTTAGCTGAAAGATAAGTTGTTATAAGCAAGTTATCACAGATACCATTAACCATCTTGCCCATTGTATTGGCAGATGCAGGTGCAATAATCATCACATCAGCCCATAACCCTAAATCCACATGACTATGCCAAGTTCCATCACCCGTATTGAAGAACTCACCTAAGACAGGGCGTCCTGATAAGGCAGACATTGTAACAGGAGTTATAAACTCCTTTCCTGCGGCACTCATCAAAACCTGAACTTCGGCTCCCTCTTTAACCAACAAACGAAGCAGTAATGCCGATTTATAAGCTGCAATACTACCTGTTACTCCTAAAATTACTTTTTTCCCTTTAAGCATCTTCGATGTTATTGATTCCTATCATTGTGAAAACACAATTGACAAAACGAATTTAAACAAAAAAAGATAAAAGAGACATTTCTGTCATCTTCTATCTTAACTTATTGCACCATCAACCGTTATTGAGGCGATTATTTTATTGCAATTAAACCTCTTCGCTCGGATATTTATGCTCAATCTTACCCTCCGAAAACTCTTGAACAGAGATTGAAACAGGTTTTGGTAAACGCTCATAATATCGAGAGATCTCGATTTGCTCACGATTCTCAAACACCTCTTCCAAATTATCGGTAAGAGAGGCAAAATCTTGTAACTTTTTAGTCAACTCCTCTTTCATACCTACACCAATTTGATTGGCACGTTTTGCACAAATCACAACCGACTCATAAATATTACCGGTTTCAGCAGATAACAATTCGGTATTCCAAGTAATAGTTGAACCTGGTGCATTTAGTTTTTTGTAATCCATATTACTAAATATATTATATGTACTAAATTTTTAAAAACAACACTAATTAATTAAGACAGATGTCTCTTCAAAAATCTTATTTGCTTTTTTAGAATAAACACTTTGGGGAAACTCATTTACAAACGAATAGTACTCATCCAAACAATCTCTTAATCGATCAGCTTTTTTAGCCGGAACACTCTTTATTGCTTGTATATACTTCGCATCTAAAATCAAAAATGACAACTCTTCTCTATATTTGGTGTCTGGAAACTCTTTCAAGCTATTTTGAGCCGCAATAACAGCACTCAAGTAATTATTTGCTCCCATATAATCGCCTAAATCGTAATACAACTTTGCGTTTAAATATGATTTATAGACAAGTTTATCTCTCAACTCCTTCATCAAACGATTCACCTCACCTACTTTAACCCCGTTAGGATAATAGGACAGATAAGCAGAAAACTCATTCAAAGCATTGTAAGTGTCCTCTTGATCGAGACGTGGTTTTGGCGACAACAAATAGTAACAATATCCATTTTTAAACATTGCATCCTCCGTCAACTCACTGCCAGGATAATCTTTCACAAATTGCTGATAGTAATATTGTGCCATCACGTAGTCTTTAATTTTGTAAAGACTCTCCGCATACGTAAAAGTAACCTTTTCACCCTTTTCTGATCCTCTAAAGATATTCACTAATTCATCAAATAGAGTATTGGCTTTGATATATTGCTTTGCCTCATAATACTCCATTGCTTTGGTGTATTTTAACTCATAGTCATTGCTTTTTAGCAGTCGTTGATAGGGACTACACGAAACCATTAACAACAATATAACTCCAAGAAGAATTTTATTCATAGATAAAACAGAAAATAGTGTGCAAAGATACTTTTAAATTTATTCAATCTCAAATAAAAAGAGGAAAGATTTTTTGACGTCAATTGCAAATAATTAATATATGCTAGCTAACGTTTAAATAATGATTTTGTTATAAAAATGTATCTTTACGCAACGAAATATTCAACGATTATATGGTTATTTAATGAATCGTTGAAATAAAATTTAATATTATGGGAGTCAAAGAGATAACAACCAAAATTCTTCACAACGACAAAACAGGTGGTATCCTACTAATAATAACCACTTTAGCTTCGTTACTTATTGCAAACTCCCAATGGGGTACCCCTTACATCAGCTTTTGGCAAACCAAAGTAATAGGACTATCCCTAGAGCATTGGATTAATGATGGACTAATGGCCATTTTCTTTCTTTTGATAGGATTAGAGCTCGAGAGAGAGATTTACATAGGCGAACTATCTTCGAAAAAGAAGGCCATTTTACCTTTTTTTGCTGCTCTTGGAGGGATGTTGGTACCAGCAGGGATATTTTTAATCTTTAACAATGGCACCAACTTCCAATCAGGGGCAGGTATTCCAATGGCCACAGATATTGCGTTTGCGCTTGGAATTCTTTCGCTTTTTGGGAAACGAGTTCCTCTCTCGCTTAAAGTTTTTCTGACTGCGCTTGCCGTAATCGACGACTTAGGAGCTATATTAGTCATTGCAATATTCTACACTCAAAACCTTTCGCTTCTATATCTTGGATTAGCGTTACTCATGCTCATTATACTTATCGTATTAAACAGATTGAAAGTTCACGCCCTACTACCCTACTTCATTGGTGGTGTTGCAATGTGGATTTTCATGCTTAATTCGGGTGTACATGCTACCATCACGGGTGTTATTTTAGCCTTTGCTATACCTTTCCGATCAATCAACAAGAAATCGCCAAGTCATTATCTACTAGACATCTTACACTCACCCGTTACGTTTATTATACTTCCAATATTTGCATTAGCAAACACGGCTATTGAAATATCTAGCAATCAGAGCGAATTAATTACTTCAACACTTGGCATTGGCATTATTGGAGGATTATTAATTGGGAAGCCGCTTGGAATAGCACTCTTTTGCTACATCTCAACACTTCTTGGATTTACCAAATTACCCTCAGACATAAAATGGAAGCAGATAATTAGTGTCGGATTTTTGGGCGGTATAGGATTTACCATGTCCATTTTCATTGCGCTTTTAGCATTTTCAGATAGTTTAATTATCAATAATACAAAACTACTTACTCTAATAGCATCACTTTCGGCGGGAGTGATAGGATATCTATTACTAAATTTCACCTTAAAGAAGAGTCCCAAATAAACAAAAGAAAAACCGTTATTATATATTTTTAATAAATGGCAATAGATTTTGAGGAAAGAAGCACGAAATAACTCAAAAATATTAACTTTGCGACACTAATTTCTAAAGGTTTATATCGTGGATATATTTGACAGATTAAAGCAAGGAATGGGACCTCTTGGACAATATAGCAAAGAGGCTCATGGTTATTTTACTTTCCCAAAATTAGAAGGGGAGATAAAACCTAAGATGATTTTCAGAGGGAAAGAGGTTTTAACTTGGAGTTTGAACAACTACCTAGGTTTAGCTAATCATCCTGAAGTAAGAAAGGCCGATGCCGAGGCTGCTGCTCAATACGGTATGGGCTATCCAATGGGTGCTCGTATGATGTCGGGTAACAGTACAAAGCACGAAGAGCTTGAGCAAAAACTGGCTGAATTCGTAGGCAAACAAGACGCTTATCTTTTAAATTTTGGTTACCAAGGTATGGTTTCAATTATCGATACAATTGCTTCGCGTAACGATGTAATTGTATATGATTCTGAATCGCATGCCTGCATTATGGATGGTATTTTCCTTCATAAATCAAAAGGAGGTAAGAGTTTCGTATTTCCACACAATGACATGGAGAGATGCGAGAAAATGCTAGGATTTGCTAAAAAGAATGCAGAACAAAATGGTGGAGGTATATTAGTTATTACTGAAGGCGTATTTGGAATGGCAGGCGATTTAGGAAAACTATCACAAATTGTTGAGTTCAAGAAAAAATATAATTTCCGTTTACTTGTTGACGACGCTCATGGTTTTGGAACAATGGGAAACACTGGTGCTGGCGTAGGCGAACACCAAGGTTGTCAATCAGGTATCGACATCTATTTTGCAACATTTGCAAAATCAATGGCTGGAATCGGTGGATTTGTAGCATCTGAAGAGGGTGTTATCAACTACCTTCGTTACAATATGCGTTCTCAAATTTTCGCCAAATCACTTCCAATGCCTATGGTTATTGGTTCACTTAAGCGTTTAGAGCTTTTAAGAACTAAGCCTGAGTTGAAGAATCAACTTTGGACGGTTGTAAATGCTTTACAAAAAGGATTACGCGAAGAGGGCTTTGAATTAGGTGATACTGAATCACCAGTTACGCCGGTCTATTTAGATGGAACCATTCCGGAGGCAACTCAATTGATTATGGATTTACGTGAGAATTATAGCGTATTCTGCTCTATTGTTGTATATCCTGTAGTGCCTAAAGGTGTTATCATGCTAAGATTGATTCCAACAGCTGCTCACACATTAGCGGATGTTGAATACACTATCAAAGCGTTTAGAGAGATTAAGGAGAAACTTAAGGCTGGGAAATATAAGAGTGATAAAATTCCAACTCTCGCATAAGGAAAAGACAAAAATTAAATAAAAAAAAAGGGAGCCATTATGACTCCCTTTTTTTATCTCATCTAAAATCTTCTCGTTCCCAAATATCGCTCTGCCTCTAATGCCGCCATACAACCAGTTCCAGCCGCTGTAATTGCTTGTCTGTAATGTTTATCGGCAACATCACCACAAGCAAAAACACCAGGAACATTTGTTTTTGGAGTCCCTGGTATAACATTAATATACCCCACTTCATCTGTCTCAAGATAATCTCTAAAAATATGTGAGTTAGGCTCGTGTCCAATAGCCAAGAAGAAACCATCAATTTTAATATCAATCTCTTTTTCTTGAGCGGTTCCTTGCTTTTGCACCAGAATTGCACCCTCCACAACACCATCGCCATATAATCCCTTGGTATTACACTCCCACATTATTTCAATATTTGGAGTTGCCAAAACGCGATCTTGCATCACTTTAGAAGCGCGCATTTGATCTTTTCGTACAATAAGATATACTTTGCTGGCAATATTTGATAAATAAAGTGCCTCCTCGGCAGCTGTATCACCGCCACCAACTACAGCCACAGCTCTATTTTTATAGAAAAAACCATCGCATGTTGCACAAGCTGATACACCCGAACCAGCATATTTCGCCTCATCTGGAATACCTAAATATTTAGCCGTTGCACCCGTTGAGATTATTAAAGCATCGCATAAAACAGTCTTAACACCATCAATAACAATCTTGTATGGCGCTTGTGACAAATCGGCTTCAGTTGCTACGCCCCATCTAATATCGGCACCAAAACGTTCAGCCTGCTGTTTTAAATCTTCCATCAACTCAGGACCCGTTATACCCTTTGGATAACCAGGAAAGTTCTCAACTTCAGTAGTGGTTGTTAACTGCCCACCTGGTTGCATCCCTTGATAGAGAACAGGCTTTAAATTTGCACGGGAAGCATAGATTGCAGCGGTATATCCTGCTGGACCCGAACCTATTATGAGCACCTCTACTTTTTCAGTTTCACCAACAACAAACGTCGATTCCGTTTGCACTTTCGTATCCATTTTTTTAAAGAATGACATATATTCGATTTTAAATATTTACAATAATACATTTGTAATCTCAAAAGAGATGCCAAAAAGAGATTTGCGACAAAACGTCACTATTCAAACAAAACTTCATAAAAAAGGTTTACTATTCCATTCTCATGATGCTATGGGATTATGGCCTCAAAATTCACCCAGCGACTTGAAATGCCACCCACGCACCCCAATCCATTCTCGACATTAGAATAGACCTGTACCGGATCAAGAAAAGGGACTCCTAAATAGCCTTCTGCAATTTTTCGACTTCTATAATACTCAAAATATTCGGATGAAAGAGAGTATATTCCAAAACTCACACTCTTACGCACCAATAAATCATCATTTATAAAATACGATTTTGGCAAAGCAATCGAAATAACGTAGTTCATACCATCAATTTCAGCATCAGTGAATAACCCTTGAAAGTCGATACCTTTCCATAATCCTGTTGATTGAATGGTGGATAAAAACACTTTATCTGTCTTTAAAAAGTCGATCTCTTTAATAACGGTTGGAGAATCAATAGCTGCTTGAGTGATTGAATAGATAGAGAGCTGATAAAAATTAGCTAGGTCTATTGAATCTTTAAACGCAATTTTACAAACCATTAACGTATCTCTCTGCTCTACCGACAAACTAACAGCAGATATTGTATCTACTTTCATGGTGGCAAGAGGTTTTGGAACTGTTGTTTGCGCATGCGTCAAGACTAATTCAACCGATTCAAATTCAAGACGATACTTTACCTCCGATCGAACTTTTAATGAGGGTAATTCAATCCAACTAGTATCGCCACCACACTGTTTCGAAAGGACTAAAATTGAGTCTGCATATACAGAGAGTGTCCCCTCCTGAGTTATAGAGCGACTATCATTACTCGTTATTGGAGCACTTTGTCTAATATTAACTTTAAAAATAGAGTCCTCCTCTAAAAAAGAGTACAAGACGATTCGCAATGGCTCTGGAATTGGTTCATAGGTAAACTCCTTTTCACATCCAACCAAAAACAATCCGACTACGGTAGATGCCGCCAAAAAAACTACGGTTATAAGCCTTTTTTGAATTGCTAAACACGTTTCTACAAGTCTCATATCTAATAAATTAAAACTTTGCTGTAAATCGAATATACGGCACTGGAATTGGCACAACACTTAATTGCTGAAGCTTTCGAGTAATCGTGCCATCCTGGTTTTGCATATCTTTTGTATAAAGAATAAATGGATTCTGATGCCCATAGGCGTTATAAATACCAATATTCCATATTCGCTCGCCCCACCATTTACGCTTGCTGTGGGTTAACGATAAATCCATTCGATGATAAGGAGTCATTCGATAGCCATTGCGTGAACTTATTAAATCAACACTATTATTAATGCCCGAGCTATTGAAAGATGTTGGCATAGTTGGAGAGTAATATTTTTGTGTGGGTAACGTTATTGGTGATCCTGTGTTGTAAACCCAATTAATTCCAAATTCCCAACCACTTTTAAACTCATAAGAGGTTGATATTGAAACTGAATGCCGATGATCGTTTCGTGCAGGAAAGGGGTCATTGTTATCAATCTCATCAAACTGATGCTCGGTATTCGAAAATGTATAACCTAACCATCCCTGAAAGTGTCGCTCTTTTATTTGAGCAAATAGTTCAACCCCCTTAGAAACCCCTTCGCCAGCAGTTAAAAAATCAGACAAATTGGTTGAGACCCCGTAAATGCCTCCGCCATCCTTGACTTCGAGTATATTATGCAGCTCCTTATAGTATCCCTCGACTGAAAAAATTAACGATTTAAAGATATTCCACTCACCCCCTACCGAGTACAACTCTGAATAAACGGGTTTAATATCTTCGGTAACAGGAAACCACAAATCTGTTGGCAATGAAATCGATGAAGAGTTAACCAAATGCAAGAACTGAGATGTGCTGCTAAAGGCTGTTTTAGCTACTATTTTAGGACTGAACGCAAATCGAAGTGCCGCTCGTGGTTCAGGAGTAAGATAAGTTGAGCCCGAAGCAAAATAAGTTACCAAACGGATTCCAAGATTTGCTTTTAATCTTCGAGATATAGTCCAATCATCCTCCAAATACCCATGTAGCTCAACCCCACGAATTGGATTACCACCAAAAATGGTATCAATTGCAATATCGGCTTCTACCAATTGACGGCTCGTTTCGATCCCTGGCTGAAATGTATGCGCTGTTGAATTTATCCCAAATCGGAGGGTGTGATTTATGGATGGTCTATAATCGAAATCTATTTTACCAATAAAATCATGTACACCACTAAAATAGGATGAATTTGAGGTCAGGACGCCTTGATTTAAAACGTCGTACTCTCTTGTATTATATTCATACTTAAACCTCGAATAAGCCAACTGACTATTCACAAAAAGCTGCTTATTAATAAGATAGTTCCAACGTAAAGACCCTAAGAGATTACCCCAATAAGCATTATTCTCGTCGCTTACTCCAATCGTTGTGGGAGTTTGATCGCCACTTAAATATTCTTGATAATTGTACTTTGTAAAAAAATTATCTTTACTAGAGAAAAAGGAGAAGAATAATCGACTTCGATCAGAAAACATATGATTTACTTTCCCATATAAATCGTAGAAATAGAAATTCCAGTTACCTGTGGTTGAAAATGGGATATTAAATTCTAGCATATCGTGAAACGTGCGTCTTAAAGAGAGCGAAAAAGTTGATTTATTTTTCACTAAAGGACCATCAAAACTCAATTTAGCAGAAGAGAGTCCAATACTTGCTAAACCTTTAAGATGTTCATTGTTGCCCTCCATTAGCTTTAAATCAATAACGGATGAAGCTCTCCCCCCATACCTTGCGGGAAAACCACCTTTTAAAACAGTCACTTGATTGATGGCATCCGAATTAAAAACCGAGAACAAGCCCAACATATGAGTAATTCCATAGAGAGGAACATCATCTAACAACACCAAATTTTGGTCGTTACTACCACCTCTAACATTTAATCCACTAAATCCTTCAGACCCACTACTTATTCCAGGCAACAAACTTATTGTTTTCACCAAATCATTTTCACCAAAGAAAGATGGAATCTTTTGAATTTGAGTAGAGGTTAAAACTATGGAACTCATCTGCGCATTAGAGATTGAAACAAGCTTTTCACTCTCCACAGAGACCTCATCAAGTAAAATATTACTCGTTAACTGAATATTTAAAAGTGTATCTTTTGACGGATTTAGACGAATTATTTTCGAGTTGTAACCTAGATAAGAAAAACCCAATTCAAAGCTATCGTTACCATCAATTTTTATACTATAATACCCATATCCATTTGTAGAGATAGACTTCATTGTCTTTAAGTCAATCACGTAAGCACCTATTAACCATTCATTTCCTTCGGATGCAGTTACTTGCCCATAGATAACACGAGTCCGATTACGTTTAGGTTCGAGAATAATTCGATTTTGAATAATTGAATAGTCAACACCACAAGTTGTAGAGATGACATCGAGAAACTGAGTTAATGTAAGGGTGCTGCTTGGGAGTTTGACGCTTTTCCCCAGATCAATTTTATTGGTATAACTAAAAATGTAATTAGAATTTGCTTCAATGGATTGTACAAACGAAATTAAGGTGCCACTATCTTTTGAGAAGTGTAGCACCTTAATCTCTTCTGCATTCACCTCATAATTAAATACAAGGTGAAGCAAAAAAAAGAGTGTAAATTTTATTTTATGGGTGTTTGGAAATAGCACCATTGGAGAAAAATATCTCCAAATTTAGTCACTAATAACTAATATACGGTTTTCAACAACAATTTTTTTCCCAAAATGAATAGAAAGTTCATTTATTACTTCAGTAAGATTCTGGTTTTCAAAAGATGTGGTCAATTTTGTTGTGTCATCATTTGCTTTAATAGAATAGGAATCGATCTCAGGATAGAGTTGCACTAACTGCTCAATTACCGATTTTAGAGATGCCTCCTTGAAGACAATTCTCGATGATCGCCAACTCAAATCCTCCCCATCAAAGCTCCCTGATTTAACGATTTCAGAACTAGAAGCTAATGCCATTTCGCCTTTATCAAGTGTAACGGTTTTGTTTCCGCTACTTACTAGCACCCTCCCCGTCTCAACTTTAACTTCAAAAGAGGCAGAGTCATTCTCCTTAACGAAGAATTTGGTACCCATAACTTTTACGCGTCCATTATGAAGTGCTACTTCAAATGATGAACCTGCCGATTTGCGAACACTAAAAAATGCCTCACCCGTTAGTGTAACCTCTCTAGTGGTACTCATAAAATTGGTACTATAGCTCAATTTGCTACCATTATTTAAGACAACGCAACTACTATCGGGTAAGTAAAATGTGTTTGTTCCATTTGTTGCAACCAAATCAACTCGATTAGTAACAAATGTGCTTATAGAGAGATAACCAACCACTCCAACTAATAATGCTGATGCAAAAATGGCAACCATCCTTAATAGTCGAGATGTATTAAATTCGTTGTGCTTAACAAACATTTTGCGTTTCATCGCTTGCCAATCGCACTCAACATCGATAAGACAAGCTGTTTTTGCTTTTTCAGATATCACCCAAGATTGCTTGTATCTGCTATAAGCAAGTGCATTCTCGTCATTTAGATGAATCCAATTTTCTAACTCCTTCTGCTCGGCGGGAGAAATATCCCCTTTAAGCGAAGTGATCACTAGATGCTCAATATGTGAATCTACAATTTTCATCGCCAACAATTAATGAAACTCTCCTAAAAAGAAGATATTCTGTCCCTCTACAACATCCTGTTCCTCAACTTCTTCAATAATTGGAAGTGCCGCCAATTGAATATCCTGTTCCTCTTCAGGGACAGTTAATAATTCGGTAACAAACTGAAATAAAAATTCCATACAATATCGTTATTTTACCCTATGACATCTATTAACATATAAACACGTACTCCATTTAGAAAATATTTACAAGAAGAGATCAAAAATCCATTTTGGAACAATGATGAGTGCTAAAATAACATCTGTGAGATTCTCTCTTAAACGCTTCAATGCGGAGGATATATGTGTTTCGACTGTTCGTTTTGATATATTAAGCTCATCAGCAATAGTCTGATTATCAATTCCATCAAAGCGACTCATCTCAAAGACTCGTTTCGTTTGAGGCGGCATAGCTGCAACAATAGAAGCAATCCGATCTTCTAATTCGGCCATTTCCACTTCATCATCCTCCACAAGGTTAATGGATTGAGAGTTTAAAATAACATTGTGATGCGCAGCATGTGTTTTACTTGACTTTAGTTGATTAAGGCATCTGTTTTTTACTGATTGATAAAGGAATGACTTTAGGCTAGTATGGATATTCAGAGTCTCTTTCTTTTCAAAAAGATAGAAAAACATCTCTTGAACCAAATCTTTAGACATTTCGACGTCTTGTAAATATCGATTTGCAAAGAGAGAGAGAGGACGATAGTACTCCTTAAAAATTGCTTCATACGCAACTTCATCACCTTTGATTAGGAGTTTTATTATATCCTCATTTACCATCAAACAAATACAAAAAATGAATAATCACAAAATCTTGTTGCAATATTACAAAATTGAGAAAATTATCGATTAACAAAAGCAATATTTCAAATTATTATTCTCAAAATGTACTACATAAAAATTCGCCTCACCCATCAATCCAAAAAATCATTTTAAAGTTATAACTTTAACAAATTTTAAGAATAAAACATATATAGTCAAATGGAGATCAACCAAATGATTAAGAGACTCGCTTCATCTTTAACAATTTACCTCAATTTAATACTCTCTGTTAGCGGTTTTGCACAATCCAGCGTGAGCAAGCCGATCTTAATACCAACCGAGAAAATTTCACTACAAGAGGGGCTTCCCAATCATCATATTAGATCAATTATTCAAGATAAGAGCGGATTTATTTGGATTGGAAGTATAAACGGTCTTTTCAAATATGACGGTGTTAACTTTGAGTGGATTAACACATTTAGTTCAACAAGAAAAAATATCCAAAACAGTGTGGTAAACGCCCTTTTTGAAGATCGGGAGGGTGATATTTGGATAGGAACATCTGGCGGCCTGGATAAACTTGACACAAAGTTTAATACAATAGTGCATTATAAACAGATTAGTAAACCCAACTTTGACCACCTACATGTAGATAGTTGTATAAATACAGGCGAGGAAAGAGATATCAAACAAGACACGCTTGGCAGACTTTGGATTGCACTTTATGGCGGTGGCGTAAACTGTTACAATCCCAAGACCAGACTATTCACACACTTCATCAACAATAGAAGTGGCTCGTTAGCACATCAATCAAATCTTATAAATGGACTTTTTCTCGACCCAGATGGAACACTCTGGATTGCCACAGAATCGTCGGGTATATTCAAAATGAATGTCTATTCAGAGAATCAATTAACACATATTAGTTCGGTTGAAGATGGGATATATAGTTCTGTTTTTAGAGATAAGAAACAGCAATTATGGACTGGCTCTTGGATTAACGGTCTTGTTCAACTTGAACCTCAACCGTTGTTTCGTGAAAAAATTCTATACGATCCGTTAAACAATCGAAATACTGTACGCTCGCTGATGGAGGATCATAGCGGCAAGTTATGGGTTGCAACCTTTAGAGATGGTCTTTTCTTATATAATTCGCTCTCAAACTATTGGACTCCTATTGTTTATGACACAAATGGTAAGGGAGATATTGCAAAAATCATGACCACTTGGACATTTTTTGAAGACAAATCAGGACTCATTTGGGTGGGAACATGGGGAGATGGCATCTATAAACTCTCTTCAAATAGCGATGATTTTCAGACGATCTATCTCTCTGATGAATTTAAGAGCACAAATATCCTCACGTTTTTCAAGATGGATGCTCAAACGATCTTAATTGGAACAGAGACACAGGGGCTTCTGAAATTCAACACAAATAGCAAATCAATCTCGAGAGTTGAAACAACAGGTAGAGCCATTAAAAACATACGAACCATTGTTAAAGACAGAGAGGCACTATTTGGATTGGCGGCGATGATGGAGTCTTTTCAATGAAAAACAACCTAATAACACCCATCAATATTTCAAAGAATTTCGCAAATGTTTACTGCATAGAACCATACAAAAACAAACTACTTTGGATAGGTACACAT
>RRZT010991811.1_pt1 | contig 15974 bp, 18 predicted proteins | sample 2165551 | NCBI WGS metagenome assembly RRZT01 (sample SAMN10456910, study PRJNA506462) | wastewater metagenome | biome: wastewater; feature: sludge; material: wastewater sludge; isolation source: wastewater sludge with Escherichia coli K12::gfp cells carrying plasmid... | place: USA: Moscow, Idaho... | reverse complement strand
TGCTGCCCGTCCGTCGTTCCTGCTGCCCGTCCGTCGTCCCTGCTGCCCGTCCGTCGTCCCTGCTGCCCGTCCGTCGTTCCTGCTGCCCGTCCGTCGCTCCTGCCGCCCGTCGTTCGCGATGCCTGCTCGCTAGGACGGGCGTCGAGAACTAACGGCAGCGGGAACTCACGACCGGCAGCAACGAGGCCGGCCGGCGCGGGAACTCCCGGCCGGCGCCCGAACTCACGGCCGGCGCCCGAACTCACGACCGGCAGCGGGAACTCACGACCGGCAGCGGGAAGTCACGACCGGCAGCGGGAAGTCACGACCGGCAGCGGGACTCACGAGTTCCAGCAACGAGCCCGACCAGCAGCGATCAACCGCCCCGGCGCGAGGTCAGGGCGCGTTCTGCTGCAGGTAGTCCTCAAAGCTCATCGGCGCCACGCCCGTGATGGCCTCCACGTCGCCGCTCACCTCGGCCATCACGCCGGCGGCGATCGCGGTGTAGGTGGACACCCAGGCGTCCACCTGCCAGGCGGGTGCTCCGTACCCGGCGCGCGATCGGTACGCCTCCTGAACCGTCTCTTCGTGGAACGTGACTGACCGCCCGCTGACGCGCGACAGGGTCGCCGCGACGGCGTCCAGGGTGAGCGCCTCGGGTCCGGTGAGGTGGTAGGTGCGGCCCACGTGGTCCGACGAGTCCACGAGAATGGACGCCGCCGTGCGGGCGACGTCGGCGCGCGCCACGAACGCCGCGCACCCGTCACCGGCCGGACCGCGGATCACTGCGTCATCACCGACGAGGGCTTCCATGAAGTCGAGGTAGAAGTTGTCCCGCAGGAACGTCCAGTCGAGTCCCGAGGCCTTGACGTACTCCTCGGTGACGTGGTGGTCGCGGGCCAGGGTGAAGGTGGCGTCGGGTGCTGCGCCGATGAACGACGTATAGACGACGTGGCGAACGCCGGCGTCCACCGCCGAATCGACGAACGCGCGATGCTGGTCGAGACGCTCTGCACTCTCGGACGCCGACACCATGAACAGCACGTCCACCCCGGTGAGGGCCTCCGTCGCTGCGACGCGGTCGGAGTAGCTGAAGCCGTAGACCGTGCTGCGGGCGAGCCGGGGCGCTCGCGCCGGCGTCCGGACCAACAGGCGCTGGCTCACACCACGATCGGCCAGGTGGCGGGCCACGAGGCCGCCGACGACGCCGGTCGAGCCGGTGACGGCGACGGGGGGTGCGGTTGTCATCCCCTCACACTACGACTCCACCCGCGCAGCCGTCAGGCGTGTTTTGACCGACCCCGGAGGTGGCAGGTAGCCTAAGTCGCTGTTGCGCTCGGCTTCGCCACTCCGTGGTGGGCAAGAGCGCCCTCGAATGTCAGCTCACTGATGGAAGATGGTCAACGACCGTGTCTACGTACAGCCCCAAGCCCGGCGAGGTTACCCGGAACTGGCTCGTGATCGATGCTGAGGACGTCGTTCTCGGGCGTCTCGCCGTTACGGCCGCCACGCTGCTGCGTGGCAAGCACAAGCCGACGTTTGCTCCGCACGTCGACACGGGCGACTTCGTCGTCGTCGTGAACGCCTCCAAGGTTGCCCTCACCGGAAACAAGGCCACCGACAAGCTGGCCTACCGTCACTCGGGTGGTCCGGGTGGCCTCCGTGCGGTGCCGTACGGCGAGCTCATCGCGCAGGATCCGCGCAAGGCCGTCGAGCGGGCCGTCTGGGGCATGCTCCCCAAGAACAAGCTGAGCCGTCAGCTCATCAAGAAGCTCAAGGTCTACAGCGGCCCGGAGCACCCCCACGCCGCGCAGAAGCCGCAGGCGTACCAGTTCAACCAGATCGCTCAGTGAAGCAAGGATTGATCGTGACCGACACCGCACAGGACACCGTCATCGACGAGGAGATCGCCTCGTTCACCGACGAGAACGACCGTGAGATCGCCTACCGCTCGGAGGCCAACCCCTCCGCCGCGACCCCGGGCGCCCGTCCGGCCGTGATCTCGGCCGGCGCCGCGACCGGCCGCCGCAAGGAGGCCATCGCCCGCGTGCGACTCGTGCCCGGTAGCGGCCAGTTCACCATCAACGGCCGTTCGCTGGAGGACTACTTCCCGAACAAGCTGCACCAGCAGACCATCAACGAGCCGTTCGTCACGGCCGCCGTGGTCGGCAGCTACGACGTGGTCGCCAAGATCGTCGGCGGAGGTGTCACCGGCCAGGCCGGTGCGCTGCGTCTTGCGATCGCGCGTGCCCTGAACGCGGTGGACGCCGAGGCGAGCCGTCCGGCCCTGAAGAAGGCCGGCCTCCTCACCCGCGACGCCCGCATCAAGGAGCGCAAGAAGGCCGGCCTCAAGAAGGCCCGCAAGGCTCCCCAGTACAGCAAGCGCTGACGCGAATGCCGAGGCTCTTCGGAACCGACGGCGTCCGGGGCAAGGCCAACGAGGCACTCACCGCCTCCCTTGCCCTGGAGCTGTCGGTGGCTGCTGCGCACGTTCTCGGCGAATCAGGCGCCTTCGAGGGTCACCGTCCGGTGGCCCTCGTTGCGCGTGACCCGCGCATCTCGGGGCAGTTCCTCGAGTCCGCTGTGGTCGCGGGTCTGGCGTCCGCCGGTTTCGACGTCGTGCGGGTGGGCGTCGTGCCCACACCCGGCGCCGCCTTCCTCGTCAACTCGATGGCGGCCGACCTCGGCGTCATGCTGTCCGCGTCACACAACCCGATGCCCGACAACGGCATCAAGTTCTTCGCGCGCGGCGGAGTGAAACTCGACGACTCCCTCGAAGACCAGATCGAGCACCGCCTCGAACAGCAGGACTGGACGCTGCCCGTGGGCGGCAACGTGGGCCGCATCACCGACGACATCGGCGCGATCGAGGGTTACGTCGCCCACCTCGTGTCGAGCCTCGGCGCCGACTCGAGCCTCGCCGGCCTCACCGTGGTGATCGACTGCGCCAACGGCGCCGCCTTCATGACCGGTCCGGCCGCGTTCGAGGCCCAGGGCGCCACCGTGATCACGCTGCACGCCGAACCCGACGGCCTCAACATCAACGACAACTGCGGCTCGACGCACCTGGCCGACCTGCAGGCCGCTGTCGTCGAGCACGGCGCCGACCTGGGCATCGCGTTCGACGGGGACGCCGACCGTTGCCTGGCGGTCGACCACGAAGGCACGGTCGTCGACGGGGACCAGATCCTCGCGATCCTTGCCCTGGCGATGCACGAGAACGGCCAGCTGCACTCCGACACGGTCGTCGCGACCGTGATGAGCAACCTGGGCTTCATCAACGCGATGCGCGAGCACGGCATCCGCGTCGACCAGACGAAGGTGGGCGACCGCTACGTGCTGGAGTCGATGAACGCCAACGGGTTCGCTCTCGGCGGCGAACAGTCGGGCCACGTCATCATGAGCGAGTTCGCCACCACCGGCGACGGGGCGCTCACCGCGCTGCACCTGGCGGCCCGCATGGTCCGCACCGGACGCAGTCTGAAGGACTTGGCGTCCGTCATGACGCAGCTGCCGCAGGTGATGATCAACGTGACGGACGTGAACAAGGCCCGCGCCGGTCTCGACACCGAGGTCAACGCGGCCGTCACCGAGGCGGGGCGCGAGCTCGGCAACACCGGACGCGTCCTGCTGCGGCCCTCGGGCACCGAGCCGCTGGTCCGCGTGATGGTCGAGGCCGCCACCGTCGAGAAGGCCACCGAGGTCGCCGAGCGGCTCGCCGCCGTGGTCAAGGCGCGCCTCAGCCTCTAGTCGGCAGTGACCCTGTAGAACGGGTGCCGACATGAATGAGCGTTCCCCTCGCGGCATCCGCCCGCTGATCGGACTCGTCGCAGCGACCTTGGTCTTCTGCTTCGTGACGGTCAGCTGCGCCATCGCGACCCTGCCCCAGTTCCAGTTCGAGTCCCAGTTCGGGGCCGTGCTGCCCTTCTTCCTGTGGGCGGCCGCGCCCGGCGTCGGCTCGCTGTCGGTGGTGGCGCGCCGACTCCGGACGCCGTGGGTAAAGGCCCTCGGCTGGGTGTCGCTGGTGCCGTACGCCGCCGTGATGCTCATTGAGGCGAGCATTCCGCAGCTCGTGCTGCCCTGGTGGAGCGGACTCGTCGCCGCGGGCTGCGCCGCACTGCCGTTCGTGATCGGGGGCCTGCGTCAGACGCGCGGGTGGCCGACGCGCGGCGTCCGATCGATCGACCCGTCAGCACGCCACGGGCTGTTCTTCCTCGTCGTCGCCCTGATGCTGATGACCTACGGCGCCAGCGCCGAACAGCTGTCCGGCGCCGTCATCGAGGTGCTGCTCGCCAGCGCCCTGTTCGTGGCGTCCCTGCGCCGCCACGGCCTCGCCGACGCCGCCCGCGCCTGGACGCCCCGCCACTGGGTGGCGCTGCTGTGGGGATCCGTCGTGGTGTGGGCGACGACGATCGTCAGCACCCTGACCGGGTGGCTCGACTCGGTGTGGGCCGTGCTCGGCGCCGTGGTGCTGGCCGGGTTGCCGCTGCTGATCGTGGGTCGGACGCCAGCCCGTGGGGACGCCGTCGCTCGCGCATGACTCGGACGCCGTGCGGGCGTGACCATGAGCGGTCGCGTGCTCGCGAGGACCCTGGTGGAGCCGGACACTGCCGGAAACTCGCAGCCGGGTAAGGCGCCTTTCGTGGAAATCGATCTCGGTCTGGCCGCCTTTCATCCCGTCGAGATTGCCGTCCGATAGGCCACACCCAGCCAGCGCATTCGGCCCGTGAGGTGCGGCATGGCCTCCAGCGCAACAGCCCTCCGCCACCACTGACTCCTGAACTGAACCTGCCCTCACACCCGCCGGATCCGGATCCAGCGCACGTCGTGGTCGGCGTCCTTGCGCAGGATCACGGTCGCCCGCCCGCGGGTGGGCAGGATGTTGGCCCGCAGGTTCGGGCCGTTGATCGTGTCCCAGATCTGGGACGCCGTCGCCACGGCCCCGTCCTCGGTCAGGTCAGTGAACCGCCGGAAGTATGACCGCGGGTCGCGGAACGCCGTCTCCCGCAGCCGCATGAACCGGGTCAGGTACCAGTCGCGCAGGACGTCCTCGTCGGCGTCCACGTAGATCGAGAAGTCGAAGAAGTCGCTCACTGCCAACGCCAACGACCCGTCCGGACGCCGCCGCGCCGGCTGCAACACGTTCAGCCCCTCGACGATCAAGATGTCGGGGCTCGTCACCGTCTTCACCTCGTCAGGCACGATGTCGTACACCAGATGGCTGTACGTGGGGGCGGTGACCGCCTCGACGCCCGACTTCACGTCCATCACGAACTTCAGCAGCGCCGCCCGGTCGTAGGACTCCGGAAACCCTTTGCGCTCCATCAACCCACGCCGCTTCAGCTCGGCGTTCGGCAACAGGAAGCCGTCGGTCGTCATCATCTCGACCCGCGGCCTGCTCGGCAGCTGCGACAGCAGCTCGCGCATCATCCGCGACGTCGTCGACTTGCCGCTGGCCACCGAGCCGGCGACGCCGATCACGAACGGCGTCCGGCGATCGTGCAGCCCCAGAAAAGCGTGGGTGTCGTGCGACAGGCCCTGGGTGTGCTCGATGTAGTGGCGCACCAGCTCGGTCAGCGGATGGTAGACCTCGCGCACATGGTCGAGATCGATGCGGTCGCCCGACGACCGGATCCGCTCCAGAGTCTCTTCGCTCAGGTCAACCGGCATCGCTTCGGCCAACTGGGCCCACATGGCGCGGTCGCGGCGCACGTACGGGGCGAACTCGTCCAGGACGAGGTCTTCGGCCACTGGTCCTCCTTGTCGGCGGCGGGCGGTAGGGTCACCCATGCGCCGAATGATTGCACAGCGGCGCCCCGCGCCACGGGTGAACGGTGAAGGGGGACAGGTGATCGTCGGCATCGGCATCGACGTGTGCTCGCTCGAACGACTCGCCGCCGCCGGTGAGCGTCCGGGCTTCCTGGCGCGCGTGTTCACCCCCGAAGAGATCGGGCTCAGCGAACTCAGCCGCGCCGGCCGGTTCGCCGCGAAAGAGGCGCTCGCCAAGGCGCTCGGCGCCCCCGCCGGTCTGCGCTGGCTCGACTGCACCATCACCAACGACCCCGACGGGCGTCCGCTCGTGCACTTCGACGGCACCGTGAAACGCCGGGCCGAAGAGCTGGGCGTCCGCACCATTCACCTGTCGATCAGCCACGACGCCGGCGTCGCCGTGGCCGTCGCCGTCCTGGAGGCCTGAGCGTGCAGCCCGTCCACACCGCTGACGAGATCCGGGCCGCCGAGGCGCCGCTGCTGGCGTCCCTGCCTGCGGGGGAGCTGATGGGGCGGGCGGCGTCCGGGTTGGCCGAGCGGTTGGCGTCCGAGCTGCGTGAGCGGCGCGGCGGCTTCTCGGGCGGGCAGGTGCTGCTCGCCGTCGGCGCCGGCAACAACGGCGGCGACGCCCTGTGGGCGGCGGTGACCCTGCTCGGACGCGGCGTCCGGGCCTCCGCGTGGCGCACCTCCGGGCGCGCCCACCCCGAGGGGTGGCGCGCCTTCCTGGACGCCGGTGGCCGCGAGGTGGACGCCGTCGCGGCACTCGAGCTGCTCGCCGACGCCGACCTGGTCGTCGACGGCGTCCTCGGCATCGGTGGACGCCCCGGCCTCGACCCCGCCGTCGCCGCGTTCGCCGACGCCTGCCGCGACACCCGCGCCGTCGTCGTCGCCGTCGACCTGCCGTCAGGGCTGGACGCTGACGCGGCCACCGCGTCCGAGAGCTTCACCGCCGACATCACGGTGACGTTCGGTGCCCGCAAGCTGTGCCACATCGCCGAGCCGGCCCGCTCGCGCTGCGGCAACGTCGAGGTCGTCGACATCGGGCTCGGCCTGGCGGCGCCGTCCGTGACCGCCTGGGAGGCCTCCGACGTCGCCGCAGTCTGGCCCGTGCCCGGACCCGAGAGCGACAAGTACAGCCGCGGCGTGCTCGGCGTCGACACCGGCTCCCAGCAGTACCCGGGCGCCGCCGTGCTGTCGTGCTTCGGCGCGGTCCACTCGGGCGCCGGCATGGTCCGCTACCTGGGCGCGGCCCGCGACGCGGTCGTGAGCGCCCTGCCCAACGTGGTCACGGCGTCCGGACGCGTGCAGGCCCACCTCGTCGGCTCGGGCTGGGGCGAGCGGCCCGACGGGCTGCGGCGCCTCGTCGAGGTGCTCGGCGAGGGCCTGCCGACCGTGGTGGACGCCGACGCGATCGCCCTGCTGGCCGGACGCCACGTCGGCCCGGGCGTGCTGCTCACGCCGCACGCCGGTGAGCTGGCCCGACTGCTGGGCGTGCCGCGCGCCGAGGTGCAGGCCGACCCGGTCGGGCACGCGCGGGCCGCAGCTGCGGCGTCCGGGGCCGTGGTGCTGTTGAAGGGCGCCAGCCAGTACCTGGCCGAGCCCGACGGCCACGTCACCGTGGCCGTGCCCGGGCCGGCATGGACCGCCCAGGCCGGGTCGGGCGACGTGCTGGCTGGCATCTGCGGCACGCTGCTCGCCGCCGGGCTCGCCCCGCGGGACGCCGCGCTGGCGGCGTCCTCAGTGCAGGCCCTGTGCGCCCGCCAGCACCCGGGGCCGTTCCCCCCACAGGATCTGGCGCGCCTGTTGCCCCAGACGATCGGCGAACTGAGCCTGATTCGCGGCGACCGCTGAGGCGTAGTGGTCGAGGAGCCGATCGCCCAACGCGGTCCAGCTGCGGGCCTCGACCGTGCGCCTCGCCTCGGCACCCATCGTGCGCCGCAGCGTCTCGTCGTCGAGCAGGTCGGCCACGTGGCGCTGGAGGCCGGTGAGGTCGCCGGGGGAGTAGAGGTGTCCGGTGCGGCCCGGCTCGACGAGGTCGAGCGGGCCACCTGCGGCGACCGCCACGACCGGGACGCCGCTGGCGTGCGCCTCCTGCAGGGTCTGGCCGAACGTCTCGTGCTCGCCGGGGTGCACGAACACGTCGAACGACGCGCACGCCGCGGCGAGGGCCTCGCCGCGCAACGCCCCCGTGAAGTGGGCGCGGGGCAGCCGGGCGGCCAGTTCGGCACGAGCCGGCCCGTCGCCGACGATGACCACGGTCGTGTCGGGAAGGTCGCACAGCCGGGCCAGATCATCGACCTGCTTCTCGGGCGCCAGCCGGCCCACGAAGCCGACGATCCGGCCGCCCCGCGGGGCGACCTCGGTACGCCAGGTGTCGCAGCGCCGGGACGGGTGGAACAGGTCGGCGTCCACGCCGCGTCCCCACAGTTCGAGCGTCGTCACGCCCATCGCGTGCAGCAGCTCCCAGCTCGCCCGGCTCGGCACCAGGCTGAGCGTGGCGGTTTCGTGAATGAGCTGGACGCGCCAGCGCAGCATCGCCTCCATCGCGGGCAGGCCGTACTGCGCCGCGTAGCTCGGCACGTTGGTCTGGTAGACAGCGACCGTCGGCAGGTCGAGACGCTGGGCGGCCATCAGGCCGCGCAGCCCGACGTTGATCGGCGAGGCGAGGTGCACGACGTCGGCGCGAAAGTCGCGCAGTGTCCGCTCCAGCGCCCAGCGTGGGGTGGTCGCGATGCGCACCTGCGGGTAGCCGGGCATCGGCAGGGCGCCGAGCGGCACGACCCGCGCGCCGGCGTACCGCGACGGGGTCTCGGCCGACCACGGGGCCATGATGAGCGCCTCGTGACCGCGGCGGGCAAGATGCTCGGCGATCTTCGCGACCGAGTTCGAGACGCCGTTGATCTGGGGCAGGAACGACTCGGTGATGATCGCGACCCTCATGGATCCAGTGCAGTCGCCGCCGGTGAGCGGCAGGACACCCGCCGGGGTGTGTTGACCCAGCAGCGGGTGAACAGTTGCCGAACAGGGCGCCGGATCCGCGGCCGGTGCGGGCCGGGTCGGCACTGGTAAACTGCCCCACTGTTCTTCTGCCCACTCCACGCACCGAGAGGCGACGCATGCCTGAGCCCATCGCCGAGGCGGAACTTGCCGACGGCCGGGCCGTCTCGCTGATCGAGGTCGGCCCGGAGAGGGCCGCCGATCTGCTGGCGGTGAGCCGCGCGGCGTTCGCCGCTCGCCCCGCGCTCGGCGCGCCTCCCGCGGCGCTGTCCGACACGGTCGAGTCGCTGGCCGGAGTGCTGCGAGAGGGCCGCGGCTACCTTCTCCTCGTCGAGGACGCCCCGGCCGCCTCCCTGGTCGAGGTGCGCGAATCCGGCGTGGCAAGGCTGGGCCGGGTCTCGGTGCTGCCGGAGTACCAGCGGCTCGGTCTGGCCAGCTTCGCCGTCGCCGCCGTCACCGAAGAGATGGCGCTCCGCGGCGAGCCGGCCGTCACCGTGCTGGCCCGCAAGGAGTACGCACCCGTGCAGCAGTGGTGGGCCCGCCGCGGCTTCGAGCAGACCGGCGAGTCGGGCAACTGCTGGGTGCTGACCGCACCCCTGCCGATCGTGGTCGAGGCACCGGACGCCGAGGTGATGCGCGCGATCGGGCGCCGGTTGGCGTCCGTGCTGGCACCCGGCGACCTGCTGGTCGCCTCGGGCAACCTGGGCGCCGGCAAGACCCCGCTGACCCAGGGCATCGGCGACGGGCTGGGCGTTTCCGGGCCGGTGATCTCGCCGACGTTCGTGCTGTCGCGCATCCACCCGCCGGTCGCCGACGGGCCGGCGCTGGTCCACGTGGACGCCTACCGCCTCGGCGACGCCGCCGAGCTCGAAGACCTCGATCTGGACGCCTCCATGGCCGACTCGGTGACGCTCGTGGAGTGGGGTACGGGGCTGGCAGAAGGGTTGGCGTCCGACAGGCTTGAGATCGACATCAGGCGCGGGCTCGACCCCGACGACGAAACCCGGCGGGTGTTCTTCACCCCCGTCGGCGAACGCTGGGACCGCGCGGCGCTCGCCGCCGTCCTGCGGGAAGGAAACGCATGAGCCTCATTCTGGGAGTCGACACCTCCACCGTCGTGTGCGCCGGCGTGGCCCGCGACGGGGTCGCTGTCGCGTCGGGCTCGATCGACGACCCGCGCGCCCACGCCGAGCAGCTGATGCCGCTGGTGCGCAGCGTGCTCGCCGACGCGGGCGTCGACCTGCACGACCTGACCGGCATCACGGTCGGGGTGGGGCCGGGCCCGTTCACCGGGCTGCGGGTCGGGGTCGTGACGGCGGCGACGTTGGGCGAAGTGCTGGGCGTGCCCGTGGTGGGGGTGTGCAGCCTCGACGTGGTGGCGAAGCAGTGGGCCGACGCCGGTGCGCCCGAGGAGTTCGTGGTGGCGCTGGACGCCCGCCGCAAGGAGGTCTACTGGGCCCGCTATGTCGCCGGCCAACGGGTCGAAGGCCCGTCGGTGACATCGGCCGCCGACGTGCCCGACCTGCCGGCCGCCGGCCCGGGTGCCGGGCTGCTGGGGCGTCCGGGTGCGGGGCCGCAGACCTTGGACGCCGGGGTGCTCGCGGCGTCCGAGCTGCCCGAGGTGGGGCTGGAGCCGCTGTACCTGCGGCGTCCCGATGCCGAGGTGGCCACCCGCCGCAAGTCGACGCTCACCCCGCAACGCTCCGGCCTGAGGCGGACGCGGTGATCAGGCGCGCAGAGGCGTCCGATGTGGGCGCGATCGTGGCGCTTGAGCTGGCCGGCTTCGAGCGGGCCCGCTGGAGCGAGGCGTCGTGGCGGGCCGAACTCGACGGCGCCGACCGGTGCGTGCTGGTGGCGTCCGACGACGGACGCCTCGCCGGGGTCGCCACGTTCTCGATCGTCGCCGACACCGCCGAGCTGCTCCGGGTCGTCGTCGCGCCGCAGGCGCGTCGACGCGGCATCGCCGCGTCGCTGGTGGACGCCGGTGCGGCCTGGGCGGCGGGCCGGGGGGCGTCCGAGATGCTGCTGGAGGTGGCCGAGGGCAACGCTCCGGCCGAGGCGCTGTACCGCAGCGCCGGCTTCGCCCCGATCGCCCGACGGGCCGACTACTACGGCCCCGGGCACCACGCGATCGTCATGGGCCGCCCGGTCGCGGCCGGTCAGGAGATTCCCGCATGAGTGAGCCGTTGATCCTCGGCATCGAGTCGTCGTGCGACGAGACGGGCGTGGCGCTGGTGCGCGGCCACGAGCTGCTCGCCAACGAGGTGGCCTCGTCGGTCGACCAGCACGTGCGCTTCGGCGGCGTCGTGCCCGAGGTGGCCAGCCGTGCGCACCTGCAGGCGATGGTGCCGACGCTGCGCCGGGCCTGCGAGGCCGCTGATGTCGACCTGTCGCAGATCGACGGCATCGCCGTCACCGCCGGGCCGGGCCTGATGGGCGCCCTCGTGGTGGGTCTGTCGGCCGCCAAGGCGCTGGCGGTCGCGCTCGACAAGCCGCTGTACGGGCTCAACCACCTGGTCGGTCACGTCGCGGTCGACCTGCTCGACCACGGCCCGCTGCCCACCCCGTGCGGGGCGCTGCTGGTGTCGGGCGGCCACACGTCGCTGCTGGTGGTCGACGACATCGCCACCTCGATCACCGAAGTCGGCTCGACCATCGACGACGCCGCCGGCGAGGCCTATGACAAGGTCGCGCGCGTGCTCGGGCTGGCCTACCCGGGCGGTCCGGTGATCGACAAGGCCGCCCAGGCAGGCAACCCGAAGGCGATCGCGTTCCCGCGTGGGTTGACGTCACCGCGTGACCTGGAGAAGCACCCGTTCGACTTCTCGTTCTCGGGACTGAAGACGTCGGTGTCGCGGTGGGTCGAGATGCGGCAGCGCGACGGCCTCGACGTGCCGGTGGCCGACGTGGCGGCGTCCTTCCAGGAGGCGGTCTGCGACGTGCTGACGGCCAAGGCGATGGATCTGTGCGAGGCCCGCGGGCTGACCCACTTCCTGATCGGCGGCGGCGTCGCCGCGAACTCGCGGCTGCGGACGCTGCTGGAAGAACGCGCCGCCGAGCGCGGCATCGAGGTGCGCCGGCCGCGTCCGGGGCTGTGCACCGACAACGGGGCCATGATGGCGGCGCTCGGCGTCGAGGTGGTGCGGGCCGGGCTGCGGCCGAGTTCGCTCGACATCGGCGCCAACTCGGGTCTGCCCGTTTCGACGGTGCTGGTGTGAGCGAGGCCGCGCCGCCCAACCTGGAGCGGCGTGCCTACCTGCTGCTCCTGCTGTGCGCCGCCCTGTGGGGTTTCGCGTTCGTCGCGCAGCGCCAGGGCGCCGAACACACCGGCGCCTACACGTTCACGGCGGTGCGGTCGCTGATCGGTGCGGTGTCGCTGCTGCCGTTGGTGTGGTTCCTCGACCGGCGCGCCGGTCTCGATGCGGACGCCGCGCGTGCGGCCTGGCGGGCCACGCTGTGGCCGGGGCTGTTCATCGGGGTCGTGCTGTTCGGCGGGTCGATCTTCCAGCAACTCGGGGTGGAGGAGACGACAGCCGGCAAGGCCGCGTTCGTGACCGGCCTGTACATGGTGCTGGTGCCGCTGTTCGGCCGGTTTCTCGGGCATCGGACCGGGTTGGCGACGTGGGTCGGGGTGGGACTGGCGGTCCCGGGGCTGTTCCTTCTGACCTGGACGGGCTCGGGCATCGGCGTCGGTGACCTGCTCGTGCTGATCGGGACGCTGTTCTGGGCCGTGCACATCTTGGCCGTGGGTCGGGAGAGCCGCAGGGTCGACCCGATCCGGCTGTCCGTGGCCCAGTTCGTGGTGAACGGCGTGCTGGCGGCGTTGGTGGCGCTGGTGGCTGAGCCGACTCCCTTCACCGGGTTGGTCGAGGCGGCGGGGGCGCTCGCCTACGCGGGCTTCGTGTCGACCGGCATCGGCTTCACACTGCAGGTCGTGAGCCAGCGTCACGCCCGGGAGTCGGTGGCGGCGATGATCATGTCGCTGGAGGCGATGTTCGGGGCGCTCGGGGGAACGTTGTTGCTGGGGGAGCGGCTGACCGTCCCGGCCATGGTGGGGGCTGCGCTGATGATGGTGGGCATTCTGGTGGCCCAGCGGACGCCGCGGGCGTCCGACCCGCCCGCCGTCCCCGTGCCCGAACCTCCGTCGACCGCTGTTCAGTAGTCGGGGTGTTCGGGCCCGAGGGACGGCGTGCCGGGTGTGCCGGCGGATCGCTGACGTCAGCTGCGAGCCGAGGGAGCCGAGATCGGGCTCGCCGGGGAGTTCGCGCTGTTCGGGCTGGTGACCTTCTTCTTCACGACCTTGGTGGCCGGCGAGTTGGCCGACGGCGCCGAGTTGGCCGACGCCTTGACGCGGGTGACCTTGGCGGGGCTGGCCTTCTTGACGGTCTTCTTCACGACCCTCGCCGGGGAGTCGGCCGACGGCGCCGAGTTGGCGGACGCCTTGGCGCGGTTCGCCTTGGCCGGGGTGGCCTTCTTCACCGTCTTCGTGACCTTGGCCGGCGAGTTGGCCGAGGGGGCGGACTTGACCGACGACTTGACGGGGGGCTTGGCGGGGGTCGGATTGGCCGGCGTGACCGACGGGGTGACGGCCGGCGAGTGGGCCGACGGGGCCGAGGTGACCGAGAACGCCTGGGCGCCGACGGTGGTGGCGGGCGAGGTCATGGCCGGCTTCGCGGAGTTATGATCGGCGACGGCGAAGGCGGCTCCGCCCAGCAGGGACACGCCGAGGACTCCACCGATGGCCCACGTGGCGAGCGACTTGTTCATGAGGTTCTCCTTCTTCGAGTCTCGCGGGGTTCGCTTGACGACAACCAGAACTCTTCCGGTCCGACATGAGGGCACCCGGCACTGTCGATGAGCGACTTCTCATCTGCTGGGGCGTCCGCGGTGGCTGCCTTCATCGGCAGGGCTGAATGCCCTAGTCGGAGCATCGACGTCCCAGTGAAAACTCTCACGAAACTCGTGCCCGCACCGGCGGCTGGCAGGGGGTCGGGCGGGGGGAGGGCGGCGTCCGGCTAGAGTCGTGGCCATGTCGCCGCTCGACCTCGCCGCCCACCACCGCTACCTGCTTGACCCCGACGGCACCGTGCTGCACCAGGCGCTGACGGGCTCGCCGGACGGGACTGTCCCCGGCCTGGAGTTCACCGTCGACGCCGTGCACTACCGGCCGGGCCGCGACGTCAGCGTCGGGTACCAGGTCTGGCTGGCTGACGGCAGCGACGACGAGGAGTATCTGGTCGCCACGACGGCCGCGGTCGACGGCGAGGTCGTCACCCTCGACAGCGACGACTACAGCTTCAGGGTGTGGCGCCACCCCCACGACCCGGTCCTGACGTCGACCGCCGACGCGTACGACGCCGACACGGTGGCGTCCTGGCTGGAGACGGCCCGGCTGGACACCGGCGAGGTGCGCTTGGAGTCGCTGGCCTACCGGCCGATGCGCCGGGCCGTGCTCCGCGCCGACGCCGACGCCGGAACCTGGTTCGTGAAGGTCCAGCGACCGACGCGACACCTCGAATACCTGGAGCGCATGGCCGTCCTGGGCGGCGCCGGCATCACGCCGCCGGTCGTCACCGTCCCCGCCACGGGCGTCAGCATCACGGCCGCTGCCCACGGGGTCTCGCTGGCCCAGGCGCTGGCTGCCTGGTCGATGGAGGGTGCGGTCGAGCCCGATGTGGAGTCCATCCTCGACCTGCAGCGGCGCATTCCGTGCGGCGTCCTCACGTTCGATCGGCGCACCGACTGGGTGGGGGCTCTGCGCGGTCATGGGGAGGCGGCGTCGGTCGAGCTGCCGGAGCGGGCCGACGAGGTGGCGGCCCTGGTCCGCCGGCTCGAGAAGATGGCCGACACGGCGTCCCTCGGCCCGGTCGTGCCGGTGCACGGTGACTTCTACGAAGCGAACATCTTCACCCGCGACGGACAGGCCACGGCGGTCATCGACATCGAGTCGGTCGGACCCGGGCACCTCGTCGACGACCTCGCCTGCCTGCTCGGCCACCTCGTCGTGCTGCCCGACCTTTCCCAAGCCCACTACGCGCAACTCCCGGCGCTCACCGAGCGCTGCTGGGACGCCGCCGCGGCCTTCGTGCATCCGCCCACGCTGGGTGCCCGGGTCGCCGGCCTGGTGCTGAGCCTCGTCTCCGGATCGGGCGACGAGCAGGCCAACGCCCGTCTCGACCGGGCGTTGGCGGTCGTCGCCGAGCGCACCTGAGCCACGAAGAGCCGAACATGAGGAAGGTCTCACCGAACTGACGGCCGCCCTCTCATGACCGACTGGTTCACTGGCGTCATGCGGACGCCTCGTTTGACCTCGTGGATCATCGCCGGTTCTCTCGGCACTGCCGCCGTGACCGGCGGCCTGGTCGCCGCGTCCGCCTCGCCGGCAGCCGTCGAGCCGCGTCCCGCGATCGTTGTGGACGCCCGCGTCACCGACGATGCGACCTCGGACGCCCCGAGTGCGGCGTCCTCGGCCTTGATCACCACCGAAGCACCGGCTGCTGTGCAGCAGAAGAGCACCCCGCGCACCGCCACCACGACCCGGCCGGCCCCGGTGAAACGCAACACGGCGCCCGCCCGCAAGGCAACCACGACCAAGGTCGCACCGAAGAAGGTCACCCCGAAGAAGCCGGTCGCGGTGGCGCCGGCCTCGCCGGTGTCGGCACCCTCGGCCGACAGCTGAGTCGGGCGGGCGGCGTCCTCACGGCAGCCGGTAACCCACCCCGCGCACGGTCTCGACGAAGTCGGTGCCCAACTTGCGGCGCAGGTACCGCACGTACACGTCGACCACGTTCGAACCCGGGTCGAAGTCGTAACCCCACACGCTCGACAGCAGTTGCTCGCGCGACAGCACCAGCCCGGCGTTGCGGACGAACATCTCGGCGAGCGCAAACTCCCGCGCCGACAACTCGACCTCGCGACCGTCGACCGTCGCCGTGCGGCCGCGGACGTCGAGGCTCCAGCGGGTGTGGCTCAGCAACAGCGGCGCCTCGCCGGAGCGGGGCTCGTCACGCAGCCGCAGCCGGATCCGGGCCAGCAGCACGTCGAAGCTGAACGGCTTCGCCATGTGCTGGCGTTGGATCCGGCTGGCCGTACTTGACGGCGTTCTGGGCGAGCTGCAGCAGCGCCTGGCTGAGCCGGTCGGGATCGACGTCGACGGTCGCGTCGGCCAGGTGGTCGAGCCGCCATCGGCGGTCGCCGAGCCCGCGGGCGAGCTCGGCGATCTCGTCGGT
>RRZT010684373.1_pt1 | contig 15980 bp, 12 predicted proteins | sample 2165551 | NCBI WGS metagenome assembly RRZT01 (sample SAMN10456910, study PRJNA506462) | wastewater metagenome | biome: wastewater; feature: sludge; material: wastewater sludge; isolation source: wastewater sludge with Escherichia coli K12::gfp cells carrying plasmid... | place: USA: Moscow, Idaho... | reverse complement strand
GTCGTCGAAGGAGTTCACTCCCGTGAGCCGGCCGGCCGCCTTGACGTAGTGGGGATCGCGGAGGTCGCTCTCGGCCACCCCGAGCCCGCGCAGGGCGTCGTCGTCGTAGAAGGTGATCGTCTCCTCACCACCACGGAGCTGCGCCCAGAACTCGTGGACGCCACCGGCCCCCGGGACCTGCAGACCGATGCCGATGATCGCGACGTCGTCGCTGCGGGCCTCAGCGTGGCGATCGTGATCGGGCTCGACGCCCGCGTCCAGAAGCAGCTTCGCCTGCTCGCCCACCCGCCGGAACCTCAGCAGGTCGGTGATCGGGATCTGCTGCCCGAACTCCTGCTGGATCAGTGCCTGCAGCCGCACCACGTTGAGTGAGGTCCCGCCCTGCTCGAAGTAGGACCGATCAGGATCGATCGTCGAGCTGCCCAGCGCCGCGCGCCACAGTCTGCTGAGGCGTTCGGCGACGGGCGAGGCGGGCGAGGCGGGTGCTGCCGGTGGTTCGACGACCGGTCGCTCGCTCACCTGTCCCAGCAGGACTCGTCGGTCGAGCTTGCCGGCCGCCGAGGTGGGGAGCTGCCCCAGCTGGATCAGTTCCGCCGGAAGCTGCTGCGGCTCCAGGGTCCGCGCCAGCTCGGCCCGGACGGCGCCCGCGTCGAGGTGACGCCGGGCGGTGAAGAAGCCCACCAGCTGGGCGGGCTCAGCGGACTCGTCGACCACGGCGGCTGCCTCGACGATCCCGTCCACCCTCAGCAGCGCGTGCTCGACCTCGCCGAGCTCGACCCGCACGCCGCCGACCTTCACCTGCCGATCGTTCCGCCGCAGGAAGGCCAGCCGCCCGTCCGCCCGCAGATAGCCAAGATCGCCGGTACGGTACATCCGCCGCTGGTGCGACTCATCGGTCGCCGGGTCGTACCACGGGTTGTCGACGAAGTGCGCGGCGTTCAGCTCCGGCCGGTTGAGGTAGCCCGCCGCCACACCCGGACCCGCGATGCACAGCTCGCCGGGCACCTCGACCCCGCAGAGTTGATCGTCGCGGCCCAGGACGTAGACGCGGTAGTCATTCAGCGCGGTGCCGATCGGGGTAATCGCCATCGCGGCGTCGGCCTTCCGCACGGTCGTGTGCGTCGCCCACATGGTGGCTTCGGTCGGTCCGTAGACGTTCTCCAGCGAGCAGGTCAGGGAGAGGGCGAAGAACCGGTCCACCACGTCGGTGGTCAGCGCCTCACCGCCGCAGAACAGGTACCGCAGCGAGGTCAGGTCGTCGGTCCGGTCCTGGGTCGCCACCATCTCCAGGAGCAGCCGCAGCATGGTCGGGGCGAAGTTCACGTGGGTGACACCGGCGTCCCGGATGGCGCCCAGGAGGGCGCCTGGGTCTCCTTCCAGTCCGGTCGGCAGGATGGCCAGACGCCCGGCTCCGACGAGCCACCCGTACACTTCCGTGCCGAAGATGTCGAAGCTGAACGACGTCTTCAGCAGGTAGACGTCCTCGGGGCCGAGCGGGTAGAGCCGCTCCAGATCGATAGCGGTGTTGTAGAGGCTGTCGTGGCGGATGATCACGCCCTTCGGCACACCGGTCGAGCCCGACGTGTACTCGATGTAGAGGACGTCGTCGGAGTGCAGCTCCACCGCATCCGGTTGTTCGGAGCTGCGGGTCCGCTCGTCGGTGTCGAGCGAGGTCAGCTCCTCCCACGTGTCGAGGTCCAGCCGAACCATCCCGTCGGGCAGCGCGAGGTCCAGGTCGGAGATCGTGAGGACGGCGCTGACACCGGCGTCGGTGAGGATGGCGGTCCGGCGCGCGGCCGGCGTGGTCGGCACCAGTGGCACGTACGGCCGCCCGGCCAGCAGGGTCGCGAACACGCCGACGAGCAGCTGGACGCCGCGGGGGAGCAGGATGGCGACGGGTCCGGAAGTGTCGCCGAGAGCTCTCCGCAGCCGACGCTGGACGAGGACGGCGGCATCGTGCGCCCACGCATTCGTATAGCTTCTCGTCGCGTCGCTCCAGGCGATCGCGGACGGATCGGCCTCCGTCTTGCGCAGGAACGCCGCGCCCAGATGGACCGGTTCCCAGTCGCGGTGATGCGTGTCGGACAGCTGCGTCAACAGCGCCGTGGTCTCGGCGTCAGAGTCGATCCGCAGGCACCCGGCTGGCGCGTCCAGGTTGGCCGGCACCTGCTCGAGCAGCCGCAGGTAGCGGCGGCCGAAGCGTCGGATCTGGTCCAGCGACAACGCGGGCTCCTTGAACTGGAAGACCAGTTCACAGTTGTCGCCGATCTGTTCGACCAGCACCGTCAGCAGGCCCGGGAACCGTACCCGATCGGATGTCGCCGCGCCGCGGACCCCCGCGGGATGCCCGGGGTAGCGGTCCTGGATGAAGGTGATGTCGAAGATCGGCTTCGTGGCGGGCCGCTGACTGAGCAGGTCGGTGATCGGGAAGTTCAGGTGCTTCCAGGTCTGCAGGATCTCGTGGCTGAGTCGCTCCAACACGGCGCGCACGGTGTGCGCCGGTGCGGCGTCGACCAGGATCGGCAGGGTCTTGAGGAAACAGCCGATGCTCTGCTCGGCTTCCGGCGACGAGCGGTCGGTGAACGGGGTCGCCACGCTCACCTGATCGGCATGCGCATACTGCCCGAGCAGCACACCGAAGACCCCCAGGTACACGGTGAACTCCGAGACCTCCGCTTCCTGGGCGGACCTCCGCAGCGCCCGGGCCAGTCCCTCGTCCACGGACATGCGGACTTCGCGGCCCGTCAGCTCACCCGTAGCAGGGGTGATCCAGTGGGAGAGGTTCGGGGCCTCGTGTCGACTCAGGCTGTGCTGCCAGAAGTCGCTTCGCAGAGCTGCCTTCCTGTCCGGCAGAGCCGAGGCCTGGTGTCGCTGGTAGATCTCGAAGCCGGTATCGCGCGGGACGTCGCGATCGATCGGCTCACCGCCGACAGCGAGCTCCATCAGCTGCTCGGCCAGGATGCTGACCGACAGCCCATCGGCGATGAGGTGGTGGCAGACCACGATCAGGCGGTCCTCCGCGTCGAGACGGCAGTGGGCGACACGGAACAAGGGAGGCGCCGAGAGGGCGAAGGCGGCGCCCGCCGTAGCTTCGGCTATCTCGCTCAGTTCGTCACGTACGGCGAGAGCATCGGGACGCCCCCGCAGGTCGTGGTGGACCAGGGACGGCTCGACCGAGTCCGCGAGCACATAGGACACGCCGTCGACCCCGGCGGCGACCGCGCTGCGCAGCGCCGGCTGTCTCGTCATGAGCAGCCGGATCCCGGAATCGATCCGCTCCGGCTCTATGGGGTCGATCCGCAGCTGCAGCACCACGTTGTAGTCGGCGGGGTCCTTGACCTGGCTGTCGACGAACATGCCTTGCTGCGCGGGCGCCATGGGCAGAACCATCTCGGGCGACGCGACACTCAGTTCGCTCGCCTCCTCGGCATCACGCCATCGAGGTGTGGCCGTCCCCCGTGCTCGTCCTGTCATAACCAAAAACATACCGGGCGGCCGGTTTGTTCAGTAGGGCCGTCTCACCTATAGAGACGGATAGTCATTGACGTCGGAAATCTGCGACTAGCACGGCCAAAAGCCTACCGGTCGACCGGTTTGTATGTTTAGTGTGTCCAGCAGACCAATAACTTGTCTCAGGAGACGCCAGTCATGCCGCTGAATTGCACCGACCGCAGCACCGCCAGCTGGCGGGAAGTCACGCACAAACTGCACGACGAGAACGTCATGGTCACCTGGGTCGACGCACCCGAGAGGGGCGAACTCCTGGCTCTGGGCGACCGGTGCACGGTCGAGCTCTCACCGCGCATCGAGGGATGCCTCCTGACGTCTGCGGCAGCGCAGTCGCCGACGTTGCTGACTCTGGAGGCCCTTCGGCAGGCCGGCCTGGCCCTGGCTCACGTCTGCGGTTCGGCGGCGGTGGGGGTGACCATGCTCGCCAATGCGATCAGACTGCAGTGGCGCCGGCCGCCGGAACACCCGCCCGTGCGGGTGTGGTGCTCCATCGTGGTGACCGACGTCGTCTACCGCCGCGGGCGTCTGCACCGGCTGACGTTCGACGCCGAGATCTGCGACGAGACGACCCCGCTCGCGTACGGGCACGGTGACATGACCTGCATCCCGCACGCCGTGTACGCACGGATGCGTCGGGACGCCGCCATGTCGGAGCCCGCCGGGCGCCCGCCACAGCCGCTGTCCGATGTCGTCGTCACCGACAGTCGGCTGACGGCACGCACGGACTGGGACACCTCCGACCGGTTGATCTTCGACCATCCACTCGACCACGTCCCGGGGATGCACTTCGCCCTGGCTGCGCTGCGCACGCACGCCGCTCTGCGCGGCGTGGACTGGACCGAGGATCGTGGCGTCGAGCTGCAGTTCAGCACACTTGCCGAGCTCGATGGCGACCTGACGGTCAGTGCCCGGAGGGAAGTCGGCTACACGGCGATCGATTTCCACCAGGGCGGCAGCACGGTCGCGACCGCGCGGTGTCCAGATGAGGTGCTTGCCTGACCGAGCTGACCGGCGGGTCGCCCGGTGTCAGTGCGAGGTGGCCTGGTCGGCCGCGGATTCCGTCGAGCTGGGACCGCTACTCGATTCGGGGCGCACTCCCGCTTCCAGGGCAGGACAGAGCAGGGTCCACATGTCCTCGACTCGCTCCTCGAGGTCGCCCAGGCCCGACGAGACCAGCGACACCGTCTGCAGTCCGGTGAAGGCACCGACCAGGAACCGGGCCAGCCGAGCGGGGTCCACGTGCTCGGCCAGCTCGCCACGATCCTTGGCGGTCTGGGCCACGTTGCCGACCACCCGTTCCCAGGTCTCGTAGGTCCCGGCCAGGGTGGCGTCTTCGGTCTCGCCACGTTCGACAGCGAGACGCATCGCGGCTCGCAGGGTGGGATCGTTCAACAGCCGAGCGGCCAGTTCGCGGGTCATGCTGACCAGGAGGTCGAGGTAGTTGCCCGAATACGTGCGGGCGTACTCCTCCAATGCTTCGTTGGCTTCGTTCTGGGTGAGGACCATCGCGGAAGCGAGCGCCGTCTTGGACGGGAAGTGAAAGTAGAGCGCACCCTTGGTGACCCCGGCTTGGTGAGCGATCTCGGACAGACTCGCGCCGGAGTAGCCGTGCTTCACGAAGACATCTGCGGCGGCCCGGACGATCGCGCGTCGCGTCTGCAGTGCACGTGCTTGCGTTGTCATCCGCAACCTCCCGTGGTCGCCGGCATGGTCTCTGGGCCTCACGTCCTGCCCCCACGGGGGCCGTGACACGCTACCAGGAGACAACAGCTCGCGTCCCTGGATGATGGTGCGTCGTCAGGGTCGTCTCCGAATGCTGGTGTCGGTCGTGGGCCAGATCACACCGGCGGGAACCTCGCGGGCGGGCCTATCCGCTCTTGCGCCGGAAGACCCGCTTGGCGTCGACCGGGCCGTGCGGGTGCGCGGAGGACTTGCCGGCGTCGAGATGATCCTCACCCTTACGCCCCTTCTTGGCGTCCAGGGCCTCCCGGAACTTCCGCTTGGTCTCGTCCTCCGTCGTCGCTGTCTCAGGGGATGTGTTGTCGGCGGTCATGCGCCATTGTCACCCGATGATCAACTGGGCAGTCAACAGGGTTCTCAGTTGGCCCCGGGTAGTCAGTTGGGGCTGAGCAGTCAGCCGGGCTGAGTAGGCGGTGGCCATTCCGTCCGCGGTGTCGAGATGGTGGGCTCGGACTCGGCACCGGACGCCGTGCTCACCGCGTGGTCGGCGCTGGTTTTCTGACCCGCGCTGGCCTGGTGGGCAGGGCTGTCGGCGGAGGTGGCCTGGGCAGTGTCCGGGACAGCCAGCGGGACCAGCTTGACCGCGGTGCCATAGGCGACCACTTCGCTCAGGTTCTGGGTGATCTCGCTGCAGTCATAGCGCAATCCGACGATCGCGTCGGCTCCGGCGGACTCGGCCATCTCCACGGCTCGGGCGACGGCTTCCTGCCGGGATCGGGTGAGCATGCTCACGTACCCGGCTTCCATCCCGCCGCCGCGTAGCTCTGGCGGCAGGTCGCGCCCGCGGGCGACGACGCCGACCACGTCACCGACGATCTCGGCGATCTCCCGCCCGGGCAGCGATTCCAGCGTCACCACCGGGACCGCCCGGGGCACCACCGTCGGACGCGACGGGGTCTGCGCCACCCACGGCCCCTGCTGGGTGTCCGGCTGCTGACCCGGAGGTGGCGGTGGACCCGGCTGCTGAGGCGGCGGCTGGCGGACGTCACGCCCGGCGTACGGGTTGGGCTGCTGGTACGGATTGGGCGGCGGCTGCTGGCCGTACTGGGGCCGCTGCCCGTACTGCACCGGCTGACCGTACGGTCCCTGGGGTGGCTGCCCTTGGGACTGCTGACCCGGCGGATACGGGCCAGGCTGCTGACCGTAGGGATTCTGCTGGTACGGATTCGGCGGCTGCTGCCCGTAGTTGGTCATGAGAGCAAGATACTCAAGCAAAGCGTCAGCCCAGCTGGGTCATCTCCACCGTCACGAACATCTCCGACGCTCCACCGGAATAGGTGCCACGCAGCGGCGCGACATCCCCGTAGTCGCGGCCGTGCCCGACCCGTACGTAGCGGTCCGACAGCCGTTGGCTGTGGGTCGGGTCGAAGCCGACCCAGCTGCCGCACCACCACTCGACCCAGGAATGGGACTCGCCCTCCACCGTGGTGCCCGGAGCCGCACCGTCCACCGGGAACAGGTAACCGGACACGTACCGGGCCGGCAGCCCGACCGAGCGCAGCGCACCAAGCGCGACGTGGCTGTAGTCCTGGCAGACGCCGGCACCGACCTGCCAGGCGTCCCGTGCGGTGCTGTTCACCTCGGTGGACCCGCGCCGGTAGCTGAGTCGGTCGGAGACCAGCCGGCAGACGTCGAGCCCGGCCAACCGCGGCGGCTGACCGGAGGCCGCGTCCTGGGCAAGCTCGAACAGCTCGTCGGCCGGCTGGGTTCGATCGTTCACGGTGAGCAGTTCCGACATCGAGTAGGTCACCCCGCGGTCCCGCAGTGCGGCCCAGCCGAGGTCGCCGGTCGGCACCCGGCGTTCGGTGTCCCAGGGCAGCCCGACGTTGCGCGTCTCGACCACCGCCTGCGATCGCACGGTGAGCCGCGAATGCCGTTCGTGCACCTCGAAGGTGGTCACCGCCGTACCCCAGTAGTCGGTGTAGCCGATACTCCAGGCGGCAGGCTCGATGCTCAATCGGCTGCTCCAGACCGTCTGCGAGTCGCTCACACACGGCGTCATCCGCGCCTCGTTGTAGGAGGCGCGGACCGGGGAGGCATACCGGAACCCGGTGGTGTGCAGGATGTTGAGACGCATCAGCGGGTCCCCTCCCGAATCCAGTCGGTCTGGTCTGCGGCGGCGAAGAACGTCTTGTCGATCACTCCGGCGACGGCCGTGCTGACCCCTTGGACAGCGGTCATCTCATCGTCCAGCCCGCTCAAGATCTCCTGGATCGGGGTGTACTCCAGCCGAGCCCGCAGCCGGCCCAGCAGTCGAGCCGCTTCCGCCGACTTCTCCGCGCCGGACGGATTGGCGACCGTCACCTTTGCCAGGCATTCCTGGGCGGCGACCAGGCCGTGCATCACCGATCGAGGGAAGCGTGAGTCCACCAGCAGGAACTCGGCCGCTTCGGCATCGGTGTAGAGCCCCTTGTAGGTCCGCAGGAAGGCGTCGTAGCCGCCCATACCACGCAGCACGGATGGCCAGTTGGCGCTGCCGGTGGTCGGTGAGGCCGAGGCCACCATCCGTGAGGTCATGTCGATCTGCTCCAGACAGCGGCCCAGCAGGAAGAACTGCCAACCGTCGTCGCGGACCATCGTGCTGCGGGCCAGACCGTTGACCAGAGCGCTGCGATCTCGAGCCCAGTCCAGGAACGAGTACGCCCGGACGATGTTGAACTGACGGGTCGGCAGCTTCTGCCAGGTGGTGTTGATGGACTCCCAGACCTCGAGCGGAATCACCTCCCGAGCCCGCCGGGCGTTGTCGCGGGCAGCGGCCCAGGAATGGAAGATCGAGGTCGGCTCCCGGGCGTCCCAGCACAGCCGCCGTAGCAGCTCGGCCACGGTGGGCTCGGGTTGGTCAGGGGAGATGCCGACACTCATCAGCGCCAGCAGGCTGCGGCACGACTCGGCCTCGTGTCGTGAGGTGTCCTCGGCGATCACCCGGAGCTGGGTCTGCACCATCCGGGCGGTGTGATCGGCGCGCTCGCCGTACCGGCCGATCCAGAACAGCGCGTCCGCGATCCGGCTCAGCATGGACGCGCTCCTCGTCCACCGGCCGGCGGATTCGCCTCGAGCTGCCGACGAGCCTGCTGCTGTTGTTCGGTCTGCTGGCGCAGCGACGGCTCCTTGCCCGGCGGCTCGGCCGGTGCCTGCTGCGGTGGCGGAGCCAGCGACGGAGTGGTGTCGACCTCCGTCTCGGTCTCGGTGTCGTCGTCATCCTCAGCGGGGGCTTCGGGGAGGTGCAGCCGGAGCGGTTGGCTGAGCACCCAGGTGTCCTTGCTGCCGCCGCCCTGGCTGCTGTTGACCACCAGCTCGCCCTTGGGCAGCGCTACCCGGGTGAGACCGCCCGGCAGCACCCAGATGTCGTCACCGCTGTTCACCGCGAACGGCCGCAGGTCCACGTGCCGCGGCTCCAGCCCGGATCCGATCAGGGTCGGCACGGTGGACAGCTGGACCAACGGCTGGGCGATCCAGCCCCGCGGATCGTCGGTGACCCGGCGGCGCAGGGCGGCCAGCTCCTCCGCACTCGCGTGCGGGCCGATCACGATCCCCTTGCCGCCGGAGCCGTCGACGGGCTTGACGACCAGCTCGTCGAGCCGGTCCATCACCTCCTCGCGGGCGTCGTCCTCCTCCAGCCGCCAGGTGTCGACGTTGCGGATGATCGGCTCCTCGTTGAGGTAGTAGCGGATCAGATCCGGCACGTAGGTGTAGATCAGCTTGTCATCGGCCACCCCGTTGCCGATCGCGTTGGCGAGCGTGACGCCACCACTGCGGACGGCGTTCAGCAGACCGGTGACACCCAGCATCGAGTCGGAGCGGAAGTGCACCGGGTCGATGAAGTCGTCGTCGATCCGCCGGTAGATGACGTCGACGCGCCGCAGTCCGGCGGTGGTGCGCATGTAGACCCGGCCCCGCTGACACTCCAGGTCGCGCCCCTCGACCAGCTCGACACCCATGGTGCGGGCCAGCAGGGTGTGCTCGAAGTAGGCGGAGTTGTAGACGCCGGGGGTCAGCACCACGACCGTGGGATCGTCGATCCCGTACGGGGCGGCCTTGCGCAGCGCCGCCAGCAGCCGCTGCGGATAGCCGGCCACCGGGCGGATCCGCTGGGTCCCGAAGGCCTCGGGCATGGCGGTCACCATCGCGCTGCGGTTGGTCATCACGTACGAGACGCCGCTCGGCACCCGGACGTTGTCCTCCAGCACCCGGACGTCGCCGTCCGGGGTGCGGATCAGGTCGATGCCGCCGACATGCACGCGGACCCCGTTGGGCGGCTGGATGCCCCACACGGCGCGGTGGTAATGGCTGGAGGAGGTGATCAGCTGCCGCGGGATCACCCCGTCGGTCATCACCCGGCCGTCGGCGTAGACGTCGGCCAGGAACGCCTCCAGGGCGCGGATCCGCTGGGCGACGCCGGAGTCGATGATCTCCCAGTCGTCGGCGGGGATGACCCGCGGCACCACGTCCAGCGGGAAGGGTCGCTCGACCCCGCCGACATCGAACGTGACGCCGGCCTGGGTGTAGTTGTTGGCCAGCGATTCGGCGATAGACCGTAGCTCGTCGGCGCTGGACCGGCGAAGCGTCTCGTACACGGTCGAGTACGCCGCGCGGACTGCCCCGTCCGCATCGATCATCTCGTCGAACGCGATGCCGGGCTGATAGCTCGCGAGGACGTCCTCCATGGGGCTGAGAGTACTGGGCCCGTTGTTACCGCGACGTAAAGCCCACCGGTGGTGGGCGCCCGCGTCCACTACCCTTGCCCGGTGCCCAACCAGCCTCCTGCGGTAGTAGACGTTCCCGAGCAGATCCGGGTACGCCGGGAGAAGCGCGCCGGCCTGCTGGCTGCGGGCCGGGAGCCCTACCCGGTATCGGTGCCCAGGACGCATGCCCTGCGTGCCGTACGGGAGCAGTGGGCACACCTGGAGACCGGCGAGGAGACCTCCGACGTCGTGTCCGTGGCCGGGCGGGTGGTGTTCATCCGCAACACCGGCAAGCTCTGCTTCGCCACCCTGCAGGAAGGGTTGTCGCAGTCGGATTCCGGCACCCGGCTGCAGGTGATGCTGTCGCTCGCCGAGGTCGGGGCCGAGTCGTTGGCCGATTGGAAGGCCGAGGTCGACCTCGGCGACTTCGTGTCGGTGACCGGCCGGGTGATCTCCTCGCGCCGGGGCGAGCTGTCGGTGCTGGCGTCGGACTGGGTGCTGGCGTCCAAGGCATTGCGACCGTTGCCGACCCTGCACAACGAGCTGTCCGACGAGACCCGGGTACGCCAGCGCTATGCCGATCTGGTGGTGCGGGAAGCGGCACGGGACATGGTGCGGACCCGGGCGGCGATCACTCGCTCGATCCGGGAGACCCTGCACCGCGACGACTACGTCGAGATCGAGACCCCGGTGCTGCAGCTGGTGCACGGTGGGGCGCAGGCGCGACCGTTCCACACCCATCTGAACGCCTTCGACACCGCTATGACGCTGCGGATCGCGCTGGAGCTGTTCCTCAAGCGCGCGGTCGTCGGCGGGGTCGAGCGGGTCTATGAGCTCGGCCGGATCTTCCGGAACGAGGGCATCGACTCCACGCACAGCCCCGAGTTCACGATGCTGGAGGTCTATCAGGCCTGGGGGGACCAGCGAACCATCGCGGCGTTGATCCAGCAGATCATCACCGACGCTGCTGACGCGCTTGGCTCGCGGCAGATCTCGACGCCGGCAGGGGTCATCGACCTGGACGGGGAGTGGGCCTGGCTGCCGGTCTACCCCGGTCTGTCGGCGCGGGTCGAGGAGGAGATCACCCCGCGGACCTCGATCGAGACGCTGCGGGCGCTGGCGAAGCGACATGAGGTCGAGGTCGATCCCGCCTGGGGTGCCGAGAAGCTCGTGATGGAACTCTTCGGCGAACTGGTGGAGCCGGACCTGATCCAGCCGACGTTCGTCTACGACTACCCGCCGTCGGCGCAGCCGTTGGCTCGGCCGCACCGCAGCGATCCGGACCTGATCGAGGCGTGGGATCTGATCATCGGCGGTGAGGAGATCGGCACCGGCTTCTCCGAGCTGATCGACCCGGTGATCCAGCGGGACCGACTGACGGCTCAGTCGTTGGCGGCTGCTGCCGGCGATGAGGAGGCCATGCAGTTGGACGAGGACTTCCTCGCCGCGCTGGAGTTCGGCGCACCCCCGATGGGTGGGCTGGGGATGGGCATCGACCGGCTGGTGATGCTGTTCACCAATGCCGGGATTCGAGAGACCATCCTGTTCCCGCTGCTCAAGCCGCTGTAGCGACACCCAGAAGCGCCGCCTTCGAGTTATGGATAGTTTCGTCACCGACATTGGAGACGAAACTATCCATTGTTGGCTGAGCTGGGTGCGCCGCTGGTGTCCAATGTCTGTCGGGCTCGGCGGGACGCGTCGATGATGCGCCGGATCGTGCCGAGAGCGGCTTTCAGCTCGTCCGCTCCCACCTCGGTGCCGACCGTGTTGGCCCAGACATGCTGAGCGTTCCGGAGTCGTAGCAGCGTGTCACGGCCGGTTGGCGTCGGCTCGAGGAGCTTGGCCCGCCGGTGCTGGGGATTGTCGCGATAGGCGGCCCAGCCCTTGTCGACCAGCAGGTCGGCGGTGCGTTGCACGCTCTGCCGAGCCAGTCCAAGACCCACTCGGCGCGCGATCTCGGCGACGGCCAGCGGCTCGTCGAGGGTCGCGCCCAGCACCTGCCACCAGGCCGGAGTCAGACCGGCCGGTTCGCTGATGTCCTTAGCCGCAGCCAGGAACTCGCCGTTCAGTTCGAAGACCGGCAATACCAACTCGGTCAGGGCATCACCGGCGGTTGTCCGGGATGGGAATGACTCCGGCTGGCTCACGCGCTGACTGATGCGCTGGCTCACGCGCCGACCAAGGCGTCGTAGAACCGTCGCTCCCCGGTCGTGTAGAGGCCGTACCAGGCATCGACCACCGGCTGCAGGAACACCTGCAACGCTTCGAAGATCGCCTTGGCGAAGTCGACCGGTGCGGTCGCCGGCGCGGTGATCAGTCCGCTGTCGCTGACCGTCCGCGCTTCTTGGTAGTGCTCTGCGCCGATGTAGCCGGGTGCCGCGGCAACGTACTCAGCGGCATTGCTGGTGTGCGGCTGGTCGTTCAGCAAACCGGCTCTGGCCAGGCCATAGGTCGCACCGCAGATCGCGGCCACCACCTTTGCCTTGGCACGGAGCTGTCGGGCCAGGCCCAGTGCCGCATCGTGCCCCTCGGTCCAGATTTCGGCGCCGGGCAGGATCAGGGCTGCGACCTCGTCCGGATCGAGATCGGTGAGGGCGGCTGCTGGCGCCACCTGCAGACCGCCCATGCTGGTGACCGGCTGACCGTTCTCGCTGGCCACCACAACGCGGAACCGCCCAGGCAACTGCTGCTCTGCCATGGCGAACCCGGCGAGCGCATACCCGTACTCCCAATCAGCCATCGTGTCCGTCGCATAGAAGACCACTGTCTGTGTCATGTCGTGCTCCGTTGGGTAGTTTGACAGGATGCTGTCAAACTAGCCGATGTGACAGGGTGCTGTCAATGGGCGTTGGGAACCCCCGTCGCAGCCCTACCCCACTTCGCACCAGCTGGATCTACTTCGCACCACGCACGCCTGATGCGAAGTAGCAGCAGTTGGTGCGGAGTCGGAGATGGGCCACACGAAATGGTGCGCAGTAGGAGCGGGGGCGAATTCAGAATGACGGGCGGGGGCGAATTCAGAATGACGGGCGGGCGCAGCGCGAGCCTGGGTTGGCGGATCCTGCGGCGCAGGCGGGGGAGGGAAGGCGTCAGTGCCGGGTGAGGTCGATGACTGTCATGCCGGCCGTTGAGGAGGCGGGGGAGTCCATCGCCACCAAGGCGGCGGGAGCCTCGGCGAGTGAGATCACGCGGCCGACCAACTCGGCGGGTCGCAGGATGCCGGAGGAGACCATCGACAGCATCGCCGGGTAGTCGCAGGCAGCCATGCCGTGGGATCCATAGACCTCCAGCTCGTACGCCACCACGAGATCCCAGGGCAGCGGGGCCCGGGCGTCGGGCCCGAGCATGAGGCCGACCTGGACGTAGCGGCCGCGGCGGCGCAAGCTGCGTACGGCCGCCAACTCGGTCGAGGCCGAGCCGAGGGCGTCGATAGCGACGTGTACGCCACCGCCGGTCAGGTCGGTGATCCGCTCGACCACGCTATCGGGAGCCAGCGCGACGGCTCCGAGGTCGGCGGCCCGTTGTCGCGCCAGGTCAGAGACGTCGACGGCGAAGACCTGCGCGCCCAGTGCGATGGCGATCTGGATGGCCGAGAGCCCGACACCGCCGCAGCCGAAGACGGCGACCAGGTCGCCGGTGCCGACCCGGCCCCGGGCAGTCACCGCGCGATAGGCGGTGGCGAATCGGCAACCGAGCGATGCCGCCACGACCGGGTCCATGCCCTCGGGAAGCCGGACGAGATTGGTGTCGGCGGCATACAGCGCGACCTGTTCGGCGAAGGAGCCATGGTGGGTGAAGCCAGGCTGGGTCTGCTGCGGGCACACCTGGGCGTCCCCGCTCAGGCAGAACTCGCAGCTGCCGCACCCGTTGACGAACGGAGTGGTGACCAGGTCGCCGACGGCGAATCGGGTCACTTCCCGGCCGATCTGGCTGACAACCCCCGCGATCTCGTGGCCGGGCACGTGCGGCAGCGACACGGGGTCGTGACCGCGCCAGGCATGCCAGTCCGAGCGGCAGACACCGGTGGCCAGCACATCGAGCAGCACGCCGTCGTCCGGACAGACCGGCGACGGCATCTCGACGAGCTCGGGCGCCATCCCGTAGCCGGCGTAGCGGACCGCAAGCATCGACTTCAGTCCGGATCGCGCAGGTCGGAGAAGTCGAGATCGTCGTCAGCCGACCTTCGACGGCGGCGCAACCGGGTCTGCCTGGGTGGTGCGGCGGGGGTTTCGGAGCCCTTCGCCTCATCCTCGGTGCCGGCTGCTTCCGGGGCACCAGCAGCCGAGTCGTCCGCAGCCGAGTCGTCCGCAGACGTGGCCTCATCGACCCGGTCCGTTGACGTTTCCGTGGTCGCGGCTGTCTCGGTCGCCCCAGTCTGGGTCTCGGCGGTGCTCCCGGACTCGTCGTCGACCTCGGCCGCGGAGCCCTCGGACGCCAGCACCCTTGCCACCGACGCCTTTGCCATCGACCCCTTTGTCGGCGGGCCCTCGATCACCGTGGCATCGGCCGCTTCAGCCTTGTCGATCTGGGCCGCTCCAGCTCGAGCGGCGCCGGACGTCGCGGCGGCCGGTGCGGCCGTCGGGCGCCGCCGGAAGCCGGGCAGCCTGGCCTTGCCGGAGGCTCGGACCACGGCAACTCCGACGGCGGTGGTCAGCGGCACCGCCAGAATCAGGCCGATCGAGCCCACCATGGTGCGAATCAGCTCGGCAGCGAAGGACTCGGTCTGCAGGACCTCGAACAAGGGCCGGTTGTAGATCGCGATCAGCAGAAGGACCGGCAGGGATGCGCCGGCGGTGGCGAAGGCGATCGTGTAGACAGTCGAGGCGATGTGATCCCGGCCGATACGCATGGCCTTGGAGAACAGCCGCTTCTGGTCGGGATCGCTGTCGGCCAGTTCCCACACCGCCGAGGCCTGCGTGATGGTGACGTCGTTCAGGACGCCCAGGCCGGCCACGATGACGCCGCAGATCACCACCGAGGTCAGCGACATGTGCGGTGCCGAGGCGGCCAGCACATAGTCGTCCTCCGAAGTGACCCCGCTGAGATGGGCCCACGATGTCGCACCCCAGCCGAGCAGTGCGGCCGTCACCAGTCCGAAGAGGGTGCCGACCAGCGCCGTCGATGTTCGTGCCGAGATGCCATGGGCCGCATACAAGACGACGAACATGATCGCCGAACTGCCGATCAGTCCGACCAATACCGGGTTCGAACCGCTGACCAGGGCCGGGAACATGAACTTGACCAGGATGAACCCGGCGAAGCCGAGACCCAGCAGGGCGGCGAACCCACGCCAGCGAGCGACGAAGATCACCGCCGCGGCGAAGGCCAGCGTGATCACGACCAGCGGCACCCGGCGCTCGAAATCGGAGAACTGGAACTGGGACGGCTGCCCATCAGCAGGTGGGATCCGAATCAGCTTCACTCGCTGACCGACCTTGGTGCCGCTGTTGTAGAGGGCATCGGTGAGCGGAATGCCGGCGACTTCCTTGCCGGTGTCGTCCCCCTCGAGAACGCGTACGGTGATGGTCGCACAGGTCTGGTTGTTGGCACCGGGGGTGGAGCCGGCCATGCCCTCGCAGGAGACCGGCTGAATGGCGGTGATTTCGGCAGCGGGATAGCTGACGCCGGGGACGCTGTAGCCGGCCACGTCGTGATTGATGTAGCTGCTGGTGTCCTTGGGCCACAGGGCGATCAGACCGGCGAACGTCCAGATGCCCAGCGGAATGAGAACGACGATCAGGATGCGGAGGGCCTGCTGGTGCCGAGCGGCCTCACTGCGACCACGCTGTCCCGTCGAACCAGGTCGACGTGTCGTGGGGTCGATTGAGTGTGAATGCGACATTCTCCGCCTAGGGTTGATCTCTGTGACTCCTTGGCCGCACCGCCGGATGGGTGGTCCGGGCTCGCAGAGCGGCTCACAATCTACCGCCCACCAAGGACAGTCCAAGTCGTCGCGGATTCCTGGCTGGTCCGGCTGGCCCGCGGTGCGGACTCACTGGCTCGCCATCACCGCCGGTGTGCTCGGTTCTGGAGCCCTGGCTCTCGCCC
>RRZT010542923.1_pt1 | contig 15980 bp, 14 predicted proteins | sample 2165551 | NCBI WGS metagenome assembly RRZT01 (sample SAMN10456910, study PRJNA506462) | wastewater metagenome | biome: wastewater; feature: sludge; material: wastewater sludge; isolation source: wastewater sludge with Escherichia coli K12::gfp cells carrying plasmid... | place: USA: Moscow, Idaho... | reverse complement strand
TTAGTTATTGCCGGCACAACAGGTGAATCTGCCACTTTGGATATGGCAGAGCATTGTCAATTAATTGAGGCCGGCGTGCGTATTGCAAATAAACGCATTCCCATCATTGCAGGCACCGGCGCAAATGCCACGACAGAAGCAATCGAATTAACACATTTTGCGCATAAAGCCGGAGCGGCTGCCGGACTCTCAGTCGTGCCTTATTACAATAAGCCCACGCAAGAAGGACAATATCAACATTTTAAAGCTATTGCCGAAGCAAGCGCTTTACCGCTTATTCTTTACAACGTACCTGGACGTACCGTCGCCGATTTAACGAATAATACCGCGCTGCGTTTAGCTCAAATTGACAATATCATCGGCATTAAAGACGCTACAGGCGATTTAGCCCGGGGCTGTGACCTACTTGCACGAGCACCTAAAAATTTTGCAGTCTATAGCGGCGATGACGCCACTGCTTACGCATTAATGCTAATGGGTGGGAAAGGCTCCATTTCTGTCACGGCCAACGTTGTACCCCATAAAATGCATCAATTTTGCCAAGCAGCTTTAACCGGTGATCTGCCGACAACAACCCGCTTGCAAATGGAATTAATTGCCTTGCACCGGGCAATTTTTACAGAAAGTAATCCTATTCCTGTGAAGTGGATTTTGGCGGAAATGGGCAAAATGACGCACACCCTCCGCTTACCGCTCACTCAACTATTCCCCTCTGCTGAAGCACCACTAAAAGCAGCCTTAGCACAGGCCGGTGTGACGCTATCGTAAAAAATCTCAAAGCCCAATATTGACAGAGTTAGAAAAAATATGACGCCCCCCTTCCCTATGCCCATTGCGCGCTTAAGCGATCAATCAGAACTTGTTTTGTTGCCAGGTTTGTCCAACCGCCATGGTTTGATCACCGGTGCAACGGGCACAGGAAAAACCGTCACTTTGCAAAAACTGGCAGAATCTTTCGCCGATAATGGTGTGCCAGTCTTTATGGCGGACGTTAAAGGGGATCTGGCCGGCATGGCAGCGGCCGGGACGCTAACCGACAAACTCACCCAAAGGTTACAAGCCTTGGGTGTAACCAGTTTTCAACCGCAGTCGAACGAAGTCGTTTTTTGGGATGTTTTTGGGCAAAATGGCCACCCTGTACGCGCCACAACTTCAGACATGGGCCCCATTCTTTTAGGGCGCTTGCTCAACTTGAATGATATTCAAGCCGGCGTACTCCAAATTATATTTAAAGTCGCTGACGACAATGGCTTACTGCTTTTAGATTTAAAAGACCTACGTGCAATGGCGCAATACGTGGGAGAGAATGCTAAACAATTCACCACACAGTACGGCAACGTCTCAGCCGCTTCTATTGGCGCCATTCAGCGCGGCTTGCTCTCAATTGAAGCAGAGGGAGGCGCACAATTTTTTGGCGAGCCAATGCTCAACATTGCAGACTTCATGCAAACCACAGCCGATGGCCGGGGTGTCATCAACATTTTAGCTGCAGAAAAACTCTACCAAGCGCCTAAGCTTTACGCCACATTCTTGTTGTGGATGCTCTCAGAACTTTTTGAACAACTGCCTGAAATCGGTGACCCAGAAAAGCCACGTCTTGTCTTTTTCTTTGATGAAGCTCATTTGCTTTTTTCAGACGCGCCCTCCGCATTATTAGATAAAATTGAGCAAGTCGTTCGCCTAATTCGTTCAAAAGGGGTCGGCATTTATTTCGTGACTCAAAATCCGCTCGATATCCCAGACAAAGTACTCGGACAACTAGGAAATCGCGTTCAACACGCACTGCGGGCATTCACCCCCCGGGACCAAAAAGCCGTACAAACAGCCGCTCAAACATTACGTGCAAATCCTAAATTTGATGCTGCTACAGCAATTACTGAACTTGCTGTTGGTGAAGCACTGGTTTCCTTTTTAGATGAAAAAGGTCGCCCAAACGTTGTTGAACGCGCCTTTATATTGCCGCCCGGCTCTCGTTTAGGCCCCTTGACCCCGCAAGAGCGCCTTGATCAAATTCAGCGCTCGGTGCTATATGGACACTATGAGGCACAATTAGACCGTGAATCTGCTTATGAAAGATTACAAACGGGCGGCAACAGTCCAGCAACACCCACTCAAACAACGCAAGGGCAGCCTTCACCCGTATTAAAAAACTCAGCAGATCATTCACCACAAAAAACAGAATCCACTACAGAATCTCGCCCGGCGCCCACCGGACAGGCACAATCTGCGAAGGGTGGCCTGATGGGAGAAATAGGCTCTCAGCTGAATGAGTTTTTATTCGGACGAACCGGGCCCAGAGGTGGGCGATACGACGGGGTAGTTCAAAGCGTTGCCAAAAGTGCAGTCAGAAGTGTAGGCAGAGAAATTGTCCGAGGCGTGCTTGGCTCTATTCTGGGCGGCCGCCGCTAAAGCAAACAAAGTGCGCATGGTACATACAAAAATAAACAAGTCTCGTATTGCCTCGGCACGGGGCGTCACGCTCATTGAACTTGTGATGGTTTTGGTTTTAATTGCAATTCTTGCCATTCTAGCAGCCCCCTCTTTTATGGCGTTTTTGGATCGAACACGCGTCAGTAATGCAAGCCATGCACTCATGCGGGCTTTTGCCAAAGCTCGTCACGATGCGGTGAACTTAGGCGATATTGTCAGTATCTGTCCAAGTGAAGATGCAAAAACCTGCAGCAATAAATGGGCAGGCGGGTGGCTAATCTACCGAGGAGAACTCAATGCCGCACCATCAGAAGCATCTGTGTCTTTTGTGTATGCGTTGAACACAAAAGTACAGATCAAATCTAGCGCCAAATTAGCCTCCGGCCTTAGTTATACCTCTAAAGGTCTGGCCACAGGACGTTCTGGTATGTCTAACGGCACCTTCACCTTATGTGCAGGCAGCAGCGTTCGACAAATTGTACTTAGCGTGGGCGGCCGCGCCTCCCTCCGCACACCACCAGTTGATGCAAAAATAAACTGCGAAGATGATGAGCCATGACTTCAAAGCTAAGTCCGGATTGAAGAATGTAAAGAATCTAGGAAACCAAAAAGCGAGGCTCTGTCGCTAAGCCATGTTTTAAAGTTTTTATGCTGCGTAGCAATCCCCCCTTCTATCTCCAATACCGTACCGTAGGGAAGGTACGGACCAGAATCCTCCAAAAGAATGACAACAAAGCCATCTTGAGCGGGAGGAAGAATAGACAGAGCAGCATCGACCAACGAGGGCTTGAGATAACATTGAGCGTTATTAGTCGCCAATGCCAATAAATTATCTGGAGGGAATATCGACAGGTGCGCTGGTTTATCAGAGTCATTTCCGTACGCATTCCAATGCGAAAATAAAAGCTCAGAAAGTGATGGGGTATAGTCTGCCCCTAAACGCAACTCACTCAACCGGTATATAGACGCCGGAAATTCACCCTGTACAGCTTCAAAACCATCACAAAAACGATAGAACTCCGCCAATTCCTCCGGAAGCTTTTTTGAGTTTACAATGGGCTCCCCTGAATCATTAAGAGGTCGAACTCGCCCCTCCCAATGCCCGGCAGATTTATTCAAATTTTTTAAAGCCTCTGCAATAAAATCTTGCATCGGAAGACTGGCCAGCGTTTGACTTAGCGCACGCTGTTTTTCCATCGTTTTATCAAATAATTCCATATAAACTTTTCCTCACCTAAGTTTTAAACGATAAAAATCTTTTTGAGTTATTTAACCTAACCGCATAACCTAGTCAAAACGCCTCGCCGACAGCCTTAAAACGCCTGGAGACACCTAACCTGTAGTCTAGGCCCAAATCCTCCTTATCGTGCATAAACAAGCCCATCACACCCAAATTTCATCCTTAACAAGGATCGTTAAAAATCTTTATCTGATTTTAAAAAACCTGTTTTTCTCAATGCCATTCGCACGCTTTATGATAAGATGCTTGAAGTTAACCTCACACTGCCTTGTTTTTAAATAAAAATAAGCTTTTCGTCCATACACCTGAACTCAGTTTTGACAGGAGCGCTCCTATGCTCAGGAAGATTACGCTTGCTTTTGCCCTCACACTTGCGTTTCACCCGGCCTCGCTTTTAGCTAAACCGGCTCACTCCGCAAAGGCTCCCAGCTCAAAAGCGGCTCATGCAAAAGCAACAACTACACACAAGACCGCCTCTTCTAGTAAAGCAAAATCAAACTCGAAAGTAGCTTTAAACAAAGCGGCTAGCGTTAAAGTTTCTAGCAAAAATGGCCAAAAACACTTGGCTCAAAAGCATGAAAAATCTAAAAAGATCGCTCAAAGTAAAAAATTCACTGTAGCTCAGCGCGCACCACGCATTGTCCCCGCTGCACACAGCACTCTCAGTTACAGTTACGAAAACAGCGCACGGGACGCATTTACAGAAAACGGCATGCCGCAAGTCCAGTCTTCTTCCTATTTAGTCGTAGACCAGGAAACCGGGCGTACGATTTTGGAGCGTCATCCCAATATTGTGCTGCCAATTGCTTCTATCACGAAACTGATGACGGCGATGGTGCTTTTAGATGCTCGCCAACCTTTGTCAGACACACTAACCATCTCAGAGGACGATGTTGATATGCTCAAAGGTAGCAGCTCGCGCGTTCCCGTTGGTGCCAGCATGACGCGTGAGGATGCGCTGCGTTTAGCCCTCATGTCTTCTGAAAACCGGGCAGCTTCGCTTCTAGCTCGTTATTATCCCGGTGGAAAATCAGCTTTTGTCAAAGCCATGAACATTAAAACGCAAATGCTCGGGGCTATGGACACGACTTTTTACGATAGCACAGGCTTGAACCCCTCTAATGTTTCAACAGCCTATGACTTGATGAAAATAGTTTCTGCCGCCTCGCACTATCCACTCATCCGTGAATTTACAACCACCAATGAATATGCCATGCACTTTGGCAGCAGAACAGTTCAATTCCACAATACAAATGGACTCGTTAATAGTCCGGATTGGGAAATTGGCGTCTCTAAAACAGGCTATATCAGTGAGGCCGGGCGCTGTTTAGTGATGCAAACTTGGGTGCAAGGACGTTCGCTCATCATGGTGCTTTTGGATTCAAACGGAAAATATACCCGTACAGCCGACGCCATTCGGATTAAACAGTGGCTTGAAACCTCTGGCCAAGCACGCATTGCTAAGCTAGAACGCCCGAGTCTAGAAAACTGAACAAGCTCACAACTATTTTGTTCTAATGAAAAGTGCCTTTTTTAAGGCACTTTCTTTTTGTGAGTCAGCAGCATATCTCGTATTACCCGGCCAGCTTTTTCCGCAGTATTTTGCTTCAACGTTTGATGCAGCTGCGTAAAACGCGCTTCTAAATATTGGCGCCGATGCGTATCTTCCAAACAAACACTTAAAGCTTGTGCCAGCTGCGCCGGGTTGGCTTGCTCTTGCAATAATTCGGGAACCAATCCCTCATTGCATAAAATATTGGGCAAACCGATCCAAGGCAAATAAGCCAAAGACTTATAAATCCAATAAGAGATAGCGCCTACTTTATAACTAATCACCATGGGTCGTTTAATCAGCGCCGCCTCCAAGCTGGCGGTACCACTGGCCACCAATACCACATCTGCTGCGGTCATCACTTCCCATGAATGATTGGCGACAACACGAAGTGCTAATGCGGGTAAGGCGCGGTTTTGCCGGGAATAATATGCAGCCAACGCATCTTCAAAAAGCTGCTGCGTTTCTACTGTGGCTAAAGGGACGAGAAATTGCGCATTCGGATACTGATTTTGTAAAAGCTGTGCAGTTTCAATAAAGCTAAGCGCTAAATGTCTCACTTCCGATTGGCGACTGCCGGGCAAAAGCGCAAAAACCGGCACCTGCGCAGGCAGTTCAAGCTTTACACGCGCAGCAGCCCTATCTGGCTGCATGGGCAACTCATCTGCCAGAGGATGACCAACATAGGTCGCCGGAATACCTGCCTTTTGATACAAGTCTGGCTCAAAGGGAAATAAACACAGCATATGATCGACGGCACGCGCAATTTTATGAATTCGCCCACCACGCCAAGCCCAAATGGACGGGCTAATATAATGCACTGTCGTAATACCGGCAGCCTTCAATTTTGTTTCCAGCCCAAAATTAAAATCCGGGGCATCCACACCAATAAAAATATCCGGCGGCTCTGCCAATAGATGCTGGTAAAACTTTTCACGCACCGCCGACAAAGCCCGGTAATGGCGCAGCGCATCCACAAAACCATGCACGGAAAGAAGCTCGCTGGGCCACAAAACATCAAAGCCCTCGGCTTGCATCTTCCCTCCCCCAATGCCATAAAAAGAGGCCTCCGGAAAATGGATGCGCAAAGCACGCATCAGCCGTGAGGCTAATAAATCGCTGGAAGTCTCCCCGGCAACCATTGCAATACGTACGGCTTGATTCATGATAGGGTCTGAAATGGCATAGAAATAAGATGTATAAAATAAACTTCAGTTAATATTTTTAATTAAAAAAATTTCAATTATTCACACATAACAAGGGACGCAAGACACAAGCATTATAAGTAATTCTGCGCCCCAAAGTTCCAGAATCAACACATTAATCAGCGCAATAAAATCTGCTCGTACATTTATATCATTACCCCTTTTAAAATTTAAATAATCGACTTTATTTCATATCAAATCAGCAAAGCCACCCCCCTCTATCAACGTCATCCCGGGACGACACACACGAGTTCTGTAGATGCTTAAGGTATTTTCAACACAGATTCGTGTATCGTATCGGCCATGAAAATAACGACGCCTACCGCACGCCATTGGTCTGATGTGATTTTTAATCAACGTATGGTGGTGTGCATTTTTACCGGTTTTGCTTCCGGCCTACCGCTTTATTTACTCTTTAATTTAGTGCCTGCTTGGCTCAAAACAGAAGGCTTATCCTTAAAAGCCATCGGTGCTTTTGCGCTGATTCAATTCCCTTACACCTGGAAATTTCTCTGGGCACCAGTGCTCGATCAATATGCCCTACCCTTTCTGGGCCGTCGCCGGGGTTGGATGCTGGTGTCACAAATCATCTTGCTTTGTGCCATTGCGGGCTTAGGCTTCTTAGCCCCCAAATCGCAACAAGTCAGCGTCATTGCCGTCTGCGCCGTCATCGCCTTTTTTTCTGCCACACTGGACATTGTGCTGGACGCCTTTCGCCGCGAACTGCTGCGAGAGGACGAACTGGGCCTGGGCAACAGCATTCACGTCAACGCCTACAAAATAGCCAGCTTGGTGCCGGGCTCTTTATCTTTAATTCTCTCAGACCACTTGCCCTGGTTCTTGGTGTTTAGCATCACGGCCACCTTCATGGTGCCCGGCATGCTCATGACTTTAACCGTTCCAGAACCCCTAGTAGAAAGACGCACATCAAGAACCCTAGAAGAAGCCGTAGTGGCCCCCTTTAAAGAATTTTTTAACCGACATGGCCTGCGGTCTGCCCTGTGGGTGCTGGCCTTTATTTTTTTCTACAAGCTTGGGGATTCTTTATGTACCGCACTGGCCACGCCCTTCTATTTAGAGATGGGCTATAACAAAACAGAAATTGGCCTCGTGGCAAAGCACGCCGGTCTCTGGCCCAGCGTCATCGGGGGCATTTTAGGCGGCATTTGGATGATTCGCTTAGGCATTTCCCGGGCTTTGTGGATATTCGGCTTCGTTCAACTCTTTTCCATTTTGGGCTTTGCGTGGCTGGCCTGGCTTAACCAAAGCGTGCCGCAAAGTTGGCTCAACCTCGGCAGCTTTATCAGCCCCGACGCCGGGCATGACGCTGCGCGCCGCTTAATTCTGGCGCTGGTGATTGCTTTTGAAGCCTTAGGCGTTGGCCTCGGTTCTGCCGCCTTTGTCGCTTACATGGCGCGCACTACGCACCCGGCCTACACCGCAACACAACTGGCCCTCTTTACCAGCCTCATGGCGGTGCCACGCACTTTTATTAACGCGGGTGCAGGTTACCTAGTCGAAATGCTCGGCGGCTGGTTCAACTTCTTTATTTTTTGCTTTATTTTGGCCATCCCCGGCATGCTCATGCTGCTCAAAGTGGCCCCGTGGAATGAAGCGCCCATCAAGGATGAAAAATGAACGCACACGCAAAAGCCGTTGAAAAGCTCAACCTTGCCTTATCTAAACTTCGCTTTTCAGCCCCGGTCACACACGTCTATAACCCGCTGGAATACGCCCTGCCCAATTACCTCGCCTATCTCGAACGCTACGGCCAAGGCCGCAAACGTTACGCTTTCCTCGGCATGAACCCCGGCCCGTTTGGCATGGTACAAACCGGCGTGCCATTTGGAGAAATCCAAGCCGTGCGCGATTGGATGAAAATCTGCGAAGCTATTCAACAGCCAAGCGTAAAAAACCCCAGTCGCCCCATAGAAGGCTGGGCATGCCAACGTTCTGAAGTCAGCGGCCGCCGACTCTGGGGGCTTTTTGCCGAACGCTACAGCCAGCCAGAAGCCTTTTTTCAAGACCACATCGTCTTAAATTACTGCCCCTTGGCCTTTTTTGTGAACGGCCGCAATCTAACGCCCGATAAATTACCCGCCGCAGAACAAGCGCCTTTGCTTGCCGCATGCGATGACTATTTAAGATGGATGCTGCAAAAACTGGGCGTTCAAAAAGTGATTGGCGTCGGCGTTTGGGCCGAAGCCCGCGCACGCGCAGCCACACAAGGCTTAAACATTGAAACGGCCAAAATCTTACACCCCAGCCCGGCCAGCCCGGCCGCCAATCGAGGCTGGGCCGAAGCGGCAACACAGCAAATGCGCGCGCAGGGCATCTGGCCTGAAGCATAAATTCAGCTAGCAAAGCATATCAACGAGGCTTTGATTCAAGTCCTTGCTCAGCAGAAACCTTTAATCTTGAACAGGCTGCGCGAGCCAAGCGCCCACCACCTGTTCAACCTCCTCCGTGCCAGATTTCGCCAAACTTGAAAACAACTGCACACTCACCTGCGCCCCATACACCGTGAGCGCTTTTTTAACATTGATCAATACCTGTGCGGCCACACCCCGGGTGAGTTTATCGCTTTTAGTGAGCAAGACATGAATCGGCAGTCCCCGAGGGGCAAACCACTCAATCATCTGAATATCCAACTGCTTGAGCGGATGACGACAATCCATCATCAACACCATCCCGACAATAGACTGTCGTGTTTTCAAATACTGCTCAAGCAATCCCACCCACTGCCGCCGAATATGCTCAGGCACTTGAGCATAGCCATAGCCGGGCAAATCGACCAAGGCAGCACCATTTCGAAGGCGAAAAAAATTAATCAGCTGAGTGCGCCCCGGGGTTTTAGAAACAAAAGCCAATCGATTATGCCGCGTAAGCGTGTTGATAGCACTGGACTTGCCCGCGTTTGAACGCCCGGCAAAAACAAGCTCCACGCCACTGTCCGGCGGCAACTGCTGTACCTGTGCAACGGATATCTCAAACTGCGCATTTTGAAAAACTGACATATATGCCTAAAACCTCTTGAAAAAACAACGCAAACCCGCTCGCTTCAATGCCGTTTGACCCACATATTCAACAAGCAAAATATTTTATCTACACCGCTCGCATCTAATATATAGTTCGACTACCAAGGGAACTTGGCGTTCACTTAACGCCCGTTATAGAATAACAGGTTTAAAGCTCCTTTAACCGATGGCTTCATTGAGGATATTATGATTAAGCGCATTTCGTTTGCATCCATCTTGCTCATTGCTAGCGCCGCCTTTGCCTCAGACTCTCCCCCCCCATTAGACATGGCCAAAGCCAAGCAAACTGCAGAACAAGTTTGCGCGGCCTGTCACAGTGCAGATGGCAATAGCCAAATCCCTGCAAACCCTAAGCTTGCGGGCCAACATCCAGAATACCTGCTCAAACAAATGCGTGATTTCAAGCCCGTTGGAGACAAACCCGCTGAGCGTGAAGATGCCGTCATGGGCGCAATGATTGCCACAGTAGAAGATAAAGACATACCCGCCTTGGCGGCCTACTTCGCTAACTTTAAACAAACCGATGCCGCAGCCGTAAGCGATAAAAATATCAACTTAGGTCAAAAAATCTGGCGTGGCGGCATTGCCTCCAAAGGCGTACCGGCTTGTGCGTCTTGTCATGGGCCTAACGGCATGGGCATCCCCTCACAATATCCTCGGCTTGCTGGCCAGCATGCTGATTATGCAGAATTACAGCTCAAAGCCTTTCGCAATGCCGCACAGGACTTAAAAAATCCCGCTCGTGGCAATGACCCGGCCAAGATGATGCGCACAATCGCCATTAAACTCACGGACTCTGAAATCCGCGCTGTAGCCGATTATGCAGCGGGTCTTCGCTGAACCAAACAAAAACCGGCTCCACCACGCCCACCCTATGTGGGCGTTTTTATTTTAAAGATATACCTCCATATGTCCGAATTCCCTGCACTTTTATTTAAGCTCAATGCCCCATCAAAACACTATTCATGGGGTAGCAAAAGTGCTTTAACCCACTTATTTAATATTCCCAACCCCCAAGAACTCCCTCTTGCAGAGGTCTGGATGGGCGCCCATCCGGCCGGGTGCGCAAACTTAGAACTCCCCGAGGGCAATGTACGCTTAGACGAATTTATTCACCAAAACCCCCTCGCCGCATTAGGGACTCGTTGGTCCGTTCAGGCAGCACTCCCCTTTCTATTTAAGATGCTCTCTGCGCAAACCGCGCTGTCTATTCAAGTTCACCCCCGGCTAGATCGCGCACAAGCGGGGTTTGCTGCTGAAAATGCCCAAAATATTCCGCAAGATGCACCCACTCGCAACTATCGGGATCCTAATCACAAACCCGAGCTCATCTACGCTGTTACGCCCTTTCAAGCGCTATGTGGCTTTCGCCCTTTTAGTGAAATTGCCACTTTTTTGAAGGCACTTGATTTACCGGTGCTCAACCCCGCGCTAGCAAACTTTATGGCCAGCCCGGGCAGCGAAACACTCAAAGCCCTCTTTACTGCAATTTTGTCGTTACAAGGCCAAAATCAAACCAATGCACTGGCCACTTTGCTCGCCTACGCAAGTACACAAACCGCCGCCCCATTTTCGATTATTGAACGGCTTGCACAGCAATACCCCGGCGACAACGGTCTATTTATGCCACTTCTACTCAACACCATTGAACTGCGCCCGGGGCAGGCGCTTTTTTTAGCAGCAGAAACCCCCCACGCCTATTTGGAAGGCACGGGGCTGGAAATCATGGCAAATTCAGACAATGTGTTGCGCGGCGGCTTAAGCCCCAAACATATTGATATTGCAGAACTTACCCGCAATGTCATTTTTGAAGAAAGCACCTCCAGCACATACCGCGTCACCCCGGTCTCCAAAGGCGTCATGCAAATTTACCCGGTGCCGGTTGATGATTTTGCCTTTGCTACCTTTGTCATTAGCGAAAACCGCACTATTTTCACCACCCATGCGCCAGAAATTGTTCTTTGTATGGCCGGCACACTGACCCTTAAAACCGAACACAGCGAAGTGCAACTCCAAAAAGGCCAGGCCTGTTTTGTGCCTGCGGCCACGCAAGCTTATGTCCTCCAAGGCTTAGGCACGGGTGCACGCGTCACCGCAGCCGCTTAAAACGATAATCTATTTATGAAGCATATTGCCTCCCGCGATAACACCACCCTCAAACACCTTTACAGACTGGCGCAATCCAGTTCAGCACGAAAAAGGGAACAAGAAACCCTGCTTGATGGTGCGCACCTCATCAGCGCGGCCTTGGCGCATCAAATCCCCTTCCAAGCTCTGCTCACTTTAGAAGACGAAAATAAGCCGGCTGAATTTTTAGAAATCATCGCACAGGCACAATCTCAAAATATTGAAATCATCACGCTGCCCGGCCCACTCTTTGCGCATATCAGCCCGGTTGATACCCCCAGCGGTCTCATGGCTTGGATCAACTGGCCAGAGCGAGAAAATCCGCCACGAGCCGCCAATGAATCCATGCTCATCCTAGACGCCATTCAAGACCCCGGCAACCTCGGCACGCTGATGCGCACAGCTGCAGCCGCTGGCATTGTCCATGTTGGGCTAACGCCGGGCTGCGCGCAAGCCTGGTCCCCACGTGTACTACGCGCCGCCATGGGCGCCCACTTTCTGCTACACATCACAGAAGCCCTCAATGCCCCGGAAACTTTAAGCGCCTTTAACGGTGAAATATTAGCTACCGTGCCAGAAGATTCTGCAACAACACTTTACCAACTAGATTTACGTGGCCCCATTGCCTGGCTAGTGGGGGCGGAAGGTCAAGGCTTAACCCCCACGCTCAAGGCCTGTGCCACACAAACGGTTCGCATTCCCATGCCCGGCGCCATGGAATCACTTAACGTTGCAGCCGCCACCGCCATTTGTCTATTTGAACAAGTCCGTCAAAAAAATACTTAAATCCCAGATAACAAAAATTGATTTAAAAAAGTGTGCACTTAGCACGCAGTGCTAAAATACGGACTGCGTTTCTGAGGATTCTGCATGCCCCTTTTTGCATTAGGCCTAAACCATCATACCGCACCACTTGCTATCCGAGAGCGCGTGGCGTTTGAGCCTGGGCGCTTAATTGAAGCTTTGCACGGCTTATGCACAACCCGGCCCGTTTCAGAAGCCGCTATTTTATCCACCTGCAACCGCATGGAGCTTTACTTTGAAGGCGACAGCCCCGCTCCGGCAGCGGACTGGCTCTCGCATTTTCACCGCGTCCCGTCTAACGAAATCACCCCTTACCTTTATACCCTCCCTCACAAAGACGCCATTCGTCACATGTTCCGCGTCACCAGTGGACTAGACTCTATGGTGCTGGGCGAACCGCAAATTCTAGGTCAAGTAAAAGAAGCCGCCCGCCAAGCTGAAGCGGCTGGCACCTTGGGCAGCACCCTGCATAAACTTTTCCAACACTCTTTTTCTGTTGCCAAAGAAGTTCGCTCCAACACCGCCATTGGCGCCAATGTTGTTTCAATGGCAGCCGCAGCCGTTCGCCTAACAGAACGTATTTTTGAAAGTATTTCAGAACAACGTATACTTTTTATTGGCGCAGGCGAAATGATTGAACTATGCGCAACTCATTTCCAAAATGCTGCGCCCAAAGAAATCACCTTTGCAAACCGCACCACCGCCCGGGCGGCTTCCTTAGCCGAACGCTTTGATGCAAAAACGCTCACGCTGGAAGAAATCGGCGACGTCTTTCACCAATACGACATCATTGTCTCCTGCACAGCGAGCCCCTTACCCATTGTTGGCCTAGGCATGGCTAAACGTGCCATAAAAGAACGCCGTCACCGTCCAATGGTCATGGTTGATCTGGCTGTGCCGCGCGATATTGAAGTAGAAGTTTCCCAGTTAGATGATGTTTTCTTATATACCGTAGATGACCTCGCACACATTGTAAACACCGGCCTCGCCTCCCGGGAACAAGCCGTTGTGGAGGCTGAAGTTATCATCAATGACCACGTCAATGATTTCTTACACTGGATGGGCAGCCGTGACGCAGTTCCAACCATTCGCGCGCTACGACAACAAGCTGAAACACTGCGAACTAAAGAACTCGAACGCGCGCAACGCCATATTTTAAAAGGGGAAGACCCGGCCAAAGTGCTCGAAGCGCTCAGTACGGCTCTCACCAACAAACTGCTCCACGCCCCCACACATTTTCTCAACAAAACCCAAGGCGACGACCTTTCACACGCCATCAAACTATTTCACCAAGCTTACGGCTTATCTTCAAACACCGTTACACCACCCCCACCAGAAGCCTAGCGACCGTCGCCCACAACAAGCTGCACCGGCCTAACGCAAGCACTCCTCCATTTTTTTGCCTTTAATTCACTATGAAACCTAGCCTTCAAAATAAACTTGAACATTTAAGCGACCGACTCATTGAACTAGACCGTACACTGTCTGACCCCAATAGCACGCAAGATATGAAGCGCTACCAAGCCTTATCGCGTGAACGGGCAGAAATTGAACCCGTCGTCAATCTTTACCACGCTTACCGCACTCAGCTCGCAGACAAAGAAACCGCGCAATCTATGCTGGCCGACCCTGAAATAAAAGAACTGGCACAAGCAGAACTGGCTGATGCAGACGCCCGGCTTGAAGCGCTGACGCTAGAACTGCAAAAAGCCCTTCTCCCCAAAGATCCGGATGATGACCGCAACATCTTCCTCGAAATCCGGGCCGGCACCGGTGGTGATGAAGCCGCCTTATTTGCCGGGGATTTGCTACGCATGTACACCCGCTTTGCTGAACGCCAAGGCTGGAAGGTGGAACCTATTTCGCTGAGCGAATCGGATCTAGGGGGGTACAAAGAAGCCATTGTTCGCCTGGTTGGACAAGGCGTATACGCGCGCATGAAATTTGAATCCGGCGGGCACCGTGTGCAACGCGTACCCACCACCGAAACCCAAGGCCGCATTCACACCTCCGCCTGCACCGTTGCCGTCATGCCGGAAGCGGATGAAGTGGGCGAAGTCACCCTCAACCCGGCAGATTTACGCATCGACACCTTTCGAGCCTCCGGCGCCGGCGGACAGCACATCAACAAAACAGACTCGGCCGTACGGATCACCCACATCCCCACCGGCATTGTGGTGGAATGCCAAGACGACCGCTCCCAACACCGCAACAAAGCACAAGCCATGTCCGTGCTCGTTGCCCGCATCCGGGATGCAGAAGTCCGCGCCCAACAAAGCAAAACGGCCGCCGAACGCAAAAGCCTCATCGGCAGCGGAGACCGCTCCGAACGCATTCGCACCTACAACTTTCCGCAAGGCCGGCTCACCGAACACCGAATCAACCTCACCCTTTATAAACTAGACATGATTATGCAAGGCGATCTAGACGAAATTCTGGATGCCCTGGCGCTCGAGCAACAAGCCGCGCTACTAGCCGAATTAGGCAACGCCTGATGCAAGTCCCTCCAAGTTTCGAGGACGTGCGCCATGCGTTAGCGTGGGCACGCGCCTACGCCCCGGCCTCGGAGGCGCGGTTATTATTGCGCCACGCACTTGCCGTATCTAACGCCTGGTTGCTCGCACATGATGACGCCCCCCTCAGCCCCCAACAAACACACAGCTATGTAGAACTCATCACAAAACGGCAAGCAGGCACCCCCATTGCCTACCTCACCGGCGAACGAGAATTTTATGGCCGCAGCTTTCATGTCAGCCCGGCCACGCTCATTCCCCGGCATGACACAGAAACCCTCATCGACCAACTGCTAAGCCACTACGCCGCCAGCCCTCCAAAAAACGTGCTTGACCTGGGGACCGGCAGCGGCATTATCGCCATCACCCTTGCACTCAGCTGGCCACAAAGCCACGTCAGCGCGCTCGATAGCAGTCTTGAAGCGCTCGAAATGGCCCAGCGCAATGCCCAAAACTTAGGCGCACACGTCTCATTCACGCATAGCCAATGGTTTAAAGCCATTGCCACACAAAAGTTTGAACTCATCGTCTCCAACCCGCCTTACATCCGGGCAGCAGACCCCCACCTCACCCAAGGCGATCTACGCTTTGAACCCCTCAGCGCCCTGGTCGCCGGGCCCAGCGGCTTAGACGACCTCACACACATTATCACCCACGCCCCAGATTACCTTCTGCCGGGCGGCATGCTATGGCTAGAACACGGCTACGACCAAGCCCCTGCCGTGCAAGCACTACTCAATGCCCAGCACTTCACCCAAATTCAAACCTATCCAGACCTCAATGGCATGCCACGCGTCACCTGCGGGCAAATGCATTAAGCATCAAAAGAACACCACATAATCCAAAAAGCTCAACCTAAAACCAACATCCCTATTACGTGATCTCCAACAAATAAATGCCACATCCTGCACAGTCTATGATCGTACGGGATGTGGCAATTAGGCACTGACGGTACCCATCAAAAAGCAAGTTAAATCCGACGCTTACCCAAACCAACTAATACAAATAATCCCAATGCTAAAACAAGCTGAGCGGGTAGGGATAAGGAAGGTATATCTGCCGCTATTAGTA
>RRZT012778363.1_pt1 | contig 15982 bp, 16 predicted proteins | sample 2165551 | NCBI WGS metagenome assembly RRZT01 (sample SAMN10456910, study PRJNA506462) | wastewater metagenome | biome: wastewater; feature: sludge; material: wastewater sludge; isolation source: wastewater sludge with Escherichia coli K12::gfp cells carrying plasmid... | place: USA: Moscow, Idaho... | reverse complement strand
GCCGGATGCGATGCGATTATCGTTGGAGATTATCTCACCATGTGCGGACAGGAGCCGTCACGTGATTTTGAAATTTTGAAGCAAGCAGGGCTAGAACCCCTACCGGAATGTCCATTTCATTTTTGATGGATTCTCAAATCTCGAGCGAAGCCCAAGATTAGGTCTTCGCCGTACTGCCCTCGCCGCTAGCGGCTCTTTAGTTTATGCAACCTCATTGGCAAAGTGCAACCGTTTTGCATCTTGTAGTTTTAGGCGTAAAGAATTCGGACTAAACTCCAATCCGTTTTTCCAACATAAAGCCCCAAAGTCTAAAAAAAAATCTTTAAACAGCTGCTTATCTGTTAGCGGCGCAGTCAAAACTGTTTGTTTTTCAAACATATAGCTAAAATCTATCCTCCCAAAACTGCCGTCTGAAAAAAATAGTTCTACCTCGTAGTCTTTTATATAGTTGGCTTTTACGATATTAATCACAATCCGCCCCTTTTATTTTCTCTAAAGGCTCCATGGCTTTTGCAAGCTCCCAGTTCTTCGAAAGCTCCGCTCTATGCTCCAATACCCAATCTTTAACTATTTTTTGCGCTTTCATCGGAAGATTGCCCTTTATAATATCTCCGTTTTCGATACCGATGAATGCCGTATACCCTTGATATTCGACATGAATATGCATAGGGGGATGATCATCATGATACATCCTGACTATAATACCGAAAAAATAGGAGATTATCGGCATAAGCTATACATTAAACCTAAAGTGCATAACGTCGCCATCAGCGACGACGTACTCTTTGCCCTCTAGTCTCATTTTCCCTTTCTCTTTTGCCCCTTGTTCTCCGCCGTTTGCAACATAATCATCATAGGCTATAACCTCGGCACGGATAAACCCTTTTTCAAAGTCGTTATGTATTACGCTAGCGGCCTTCGGAGCTTTCCACCCCTTCTCAATCGTCCACGCCCTCACCTCTTTAACGCCTGCTGTAAAGTAGCTGATAAGGCCTAGCTTGTGAAACCCTTTTCGGATGATTTGATCAAGTCCAGACTCTTCAACACCAAGCCCCTCAAGCATTTCAAGCCTCTCATCGTCAGATAGACCGACAAGCTCCTCCTCAATTTTTGCGCATATCTTGATAACATCTGCGCCTTTTTCGACGGCAAATTTTAGTAGCGCCTCATAATGGGGATTAGTTCCGGCGAGCGCATCTTCATCTACATTTGCGGCATACATAATCTCTTTTGCCGTAATCAGCCTAAGCTCACGGCTAAGCTCTGCAAAAGCCTCATTGTCCCTATCCGGAAAACTAATAGCCAAAGAGCCGCCGTTCATATGCTCAAGCAGTTTTTTTGCCTGGGCAAGCATCGCCGCCGCACTCTTGTCTGTTTTTGCCTGTTTTTCTAACCTCTCTATCCGCTTTTCAAGACTCTGAATGTCGGCAAGCAGTAGTTCCGTCTCTATAATCTCAATATCCCTGAGCGGATCTACGCTATTTTCGACGTGTGTGATGTTGCCGTCCTCAAAGCATCTGACAACGTGAAGCACTACGCCTACGTCTTTGATGTGTCCCAAAAACTGATTGCCGAGCCCCTCGCCACGGCTTGCGCCCTTTACGAGTCCCGCTATATCCACAAAATCAACGGTTGAGTGCTGTATTCTCTCCGGATTTACTATTTTGGCAAGCTCTTCTAGTCTTTTATCCGGTACCGGAACTATTGCCTTATTTGGCTCTATAGTACAAAACGGATAGTTTGCCGCCTCTGCATTTTGCGCTTTTGTCAGCGCATTAAAAGTTGTTGATTTTCCTACATTCGGAAGACCTACCAGTCCTACTCCAAGTCCCATTTATTACCTTTTTTACTACCTGATGTTATGCGCAAATACAAGCAAAGCCCATATTTACGGCAAGGGCCAATCGCCCTTTGTAATCCCCTAAAACTTCCTGCTAGCACAGGAGAATAAGAGGTTTTGCGCAACTTAAGAGTGCGTAAGTCTGTTGCTACTTTAGCTCTTCAAGCCATTTTACTATTGTTCTAACCGGAGTACCGGTGGCTCCGTGAGGGTTGTATCCCCAGCTTTTTTCCACATAAGCAGGTCCGGCTATGTCGAGATGAACCCATTTTTGTTTATTCTCTTCGTAGACAAACTCATCCAAAAACATTGCAGCCGTAATTGCCCCGCCGTAACGGGAGTTTGAGCAATTTGCCACATCGGCTATTTCACTTTTTATAAGCTTTCTTAGATGTTTATTAAACGGCAGGGCAGCCATCAGGTCACCGGCTTTTTGTGAAGCAGAGAGGATGGATGATTTTAGCTTTTCATTATGCCCCATCACTCCCGACGTATATTCACCAACTGCTACAACGCATGCCCCCGTAAGTGTTGCCATATCTATCATCGCCTCAAACTTCTCGTTTTTGGCCTTAAAATAATCCTGTATATAGCATAGCACATCGGCAAGAACCAATCTACCTTCTGCATCGGTATTTCTAATCTCTATAGTCTTGCCGTTTTTGGCTTTTAGTACGTCATCCGGTTTGTAGGCGTTACCGCCTATCATATTCTCGCAAAGCCCTATAACTCCGTGTATCTCAACAGGCAATTTTAGTTTTGCGGCAACCCTCATAGCGGCAATAACGGCACATGCACCGGCTTTGTCGGCTTTCATCGTCACCATATAATCCGCCGGCTTTAGACTAAGACCGCCGCTGTCATATGTGAGGCCTTTGCCTACCAAAACAGCTTTTTTAGGATTTTTGACCCCTTGCGGTTTATAAATCATATGAACCAATCTAGGCGGATGAGCCGAGGCTCTTGAGACGGCCAAAAAAGAACCCATAGAGTTATCCGCCAAATACTTTTCATCATACGCTAGCGTATCAAATCCGAATTCTTTTGCGCTATTTTCTGCTATTGTGGCTATTTGTATAGGAGTCGCATCGTCAGGGGTAGCATTGACTAGATCTCTGGCAAAATTAACGTTTTCGGAACAGACAATTACCCTCTCCAGAGCCTCATTTATCTCTTTTTCCTCTTTTGAATCTTTTTGAGGGGCTTTCGGGGTAACGGTAAATGTTTTTAGCGTTACCTCTTTTTTCTCTTTCGATTTATACCAATCAAACTCGTAAGCCCCAAGGATAACCCCTTCACAAAAAGCAGAGGCAAACAACAGGTTATTATCTCCGATAGCTTCAACTTTGACACTTTTTAGGTTGTATTTTTTTAAGGCTTTATAGCTATTGGCCGCTACGGTTTTTATCTCCTCACCGTCTACTCCGTCAACTTTTACAAATAGTGTTCTAATGTGCGGCAAATAAAAGGAGTCGGTATCTTCGTTTAAAAAACCGACCTCTTCAAGCAGTTTATATTCACCCTCCGGCAAAACCTTTTTAAAGTTTGCTTTTTTTTCCAAAACTACTATGGTAGCATCGGCCTTAATAGAATCAAGAGCTTTATTTTTGTATGTTATCGTCATTTATCGATTCTCTTCTTATAGGTTTTGGTTTCGGCTTTGAAGCTTTATTAACGTAATAATAAAAAATTCCGATAATAGCCCCGCCAAACGGTATTGCAAAATACCAATGAGCTTTTGCCAACTTGATGAGCTCCAAAATAGGTGCCCCAAAAACATACGTCAAAACTATCGTTAGTGCAGCCCAGATAAATGCACTAATTAGATTTATAAGAGCAAATTTTCTCTTGTCGTATCTAGTTGTCCCTATAGCCATAGGTATAATCGTTCTAAGGCCGTAAAGATATCTTTGGATAAAGATTATAGGCCAGCCGTATTTTTTTAGTAGCAGATGCGCAAGCGCAACTTTTCGACGGTGAGATCTAAAAAATTCGAGTGTGTACTTTTTGTTGTATCGTCCGACATAAAACCAAAACTGATCACCTACAAAACCACCGACTCCAGCTACAAAAATCGCCAAAAAGACGTTCATATGTCCAGTATGCGATAAAAGCCCTGCCATCACGAGTCCTAACTCACCCTCCATCATGCTCCATACAAAAAGTATAGGATAACCGTATTCGGAGAGGAGCCTTACTAAGGTCTCTTCCATAAAACCCCTAAACCGTCAGTATCGAATAAACGTTTGTCAGGCTCTCTAGCTTTTGTCTGCCGGGCAAAAAGCTAAGCTCAACGATAAAACAAGCTTCAATACACTCACCACCGGCTTTTCCGATCAAATTTGCAGCCGCCACCGCAGTTCCACCGGTTGCTATCAAATCATCCACAAGCAATACTTTTGCATTTTCGGTGCCACCGAATGCGTCCAGATGAATCTGAACCTCATCGGTGCCGTATTCTAGAGTATATTTTTCACTTACTACTTTACTAGGAAGTTTCCCCGGCTTTCTAATAGGGACAAACCCTATACCGAGCGCATTTGCAAGAGCAGAGCCGAAAATAAAGCCTCTACTCTCTATTCCGGCTATATAGTCAAGATTATAATCCTCGTATTTTGCGGCCAGATGCTCCATTAGCTTTGAATATGCCGTTTTATTGTTTAGAAGCGTGGTAATGTCTTTGAACATTATCCCAGGCTTTGGAAAATCCGGAACATCCCTAATAGAAGAGAGAATAATCTCTTTATCGGTACCCTCTAACACTTTCATTGCTACCCCTTGGTTAAGTTGATTAAATTAGAGCCTCGATTTTATTTTCAAGCTCTTTGATTCTACCTTTTAGCTTGTCGTTTTCGACTCTATACTGGCTATTTCTGGCCTTTATAGTCTTAACGTCGTTTCTTAATTTTGTAAGCTCTTCGTTTAGAACGTCGATATCACCGAGACTTCTTTGGAGTTGGAGCTGATATTTTCGGATCAGATTCTCCGCCTCTTCAAGGGTAGTCTGAGTAGCAGTAGTAGAGTTTTTCTCCTGTTCGGATATATTTTTGTAATAAAACATCCTAAACGCCAAAAAAGCTATGATGAGGATAACTACCGTTAAAAAAAGCCAGTTAAATAGCATAGTTACTCTTTGTTAGTATTTATTGATCCTGATTTCGTGTCTGCCGCCTTCAAACTCGGTAGATAGCCAAGCCTCCAAGATTGATTCTGCAACACCGAAGCCGATAGCTCTTTCGCCCATACATAAAACGTTTGCATCATTATGTGCTCTTGCGGCTGCGCCCGTGTAGGAATCGTGACAGAGAGCCGCCCTAATCCCTTTGTGTCTGTTTGCCGCAAGGCTCATCCCTATCCCGCTACCGCAAATCAAAACCCCTTTTGAACCGGACTCGGCCAAAACCGCCTCACACACTTTGTTTGCAAAATCAGGATAGTCCACTCTATCCTCTTCACACCCCAAATCTACAACCTCAAACCCTTTATTTTTTAAGAATTCGGCGGTAAACCTCCTTAGATTTTTACCCGCATGGTCGCTTGCAATAAAGTATTTCAAAATTTAAAACCTCTTTTTAAACCGATTTTAACCTAAATGGTTTTAATTTTAATGACCCTCGCCGGCCATCGGAGTTGTCTCATTTGTCTCAACTTCTTCTGTTCCGCCCTTTAAAACACCGTCAGGTGAGTAAAACTCTCTCTTTGACGACGGCCTGAAGTTTAATACAGCCGCATTGTATCTTGCAAAAACAGGAGCTGCCACTACGCCACCCGTCATTTTCCCAGGGAGCGGCTTATTGTCGTCGTTTCCGAACCAGACAAGGGTTTGAACGGATGGGGTAAAACCGCAAAACCATGCATCACGGTAGTCATTTGTCGTCCCAGTCTTGCCTGCCACCTGCGTACCCGGTGTTGCCGCTTTCGTTCCGGTTCCCCTTGTCACTACATCCATCATCATGTCAATGACAACGTATGCAATTTCCGGTGATACGATATTCTCTTTTTTGGACTCAAACATAACCGTCTGCCCGTTTCTGGCTTTTATGCTTTTGACAATTCTGTGAGAGACCTTTGTCCCATAGTTTGAAAGTATTGTATACGCCTCGCTCATATCATACGGCGATAGGGTATAGCTACCAAGAGCTACCGATAGGTCAGCCTGAATCCCTCTAAAGCCGAATCTGTTTAGCTCTTTTTTTGCGGTATCCATCCCTATTTTCTCAACCAAATCGATAGTTGCAAGGTTTTTGGAGTGGGTTAGCGCCTCTCTGAGGGTTATCACCCCTTCAAATTTTAGGTCGTAGTTTTGCGGATTCCACTCCCTGCCGCCAAACGTATAGCTCTTTGGAGAGTCATCCACCAAAGCATCCTGATAGTATCCGTTTTCTGCGCCAACCAGATAGATAAAAGGTTTAAAACTGGAACCGGCCTGTCTTTTTGCCTGCACAACTCTATTAAAAGGGCTTTTATAAAAGTCAACGCCGCCGGACAAAGCCAAAATATCACCGGTAGACTGCTCTACAGATATTAGTGCGCCGTTAAAATTTGCAAGATTTTTCGCCCCGTAAGCTTTTACCGCATCATCATATTGGGCTTTTAGGGCTGTGTCGGCCGCATCCTGCAAATCCAGATCAATAGTCAAATCTATCCTGTAGCCGCCGCTTTTTATATCCGGATATTGTGGTGCTAGAGCTCTAAGTGCCGCATCTACGGCATACGGAGCCCTATTGAATCCGGCTGTTTCGTTATAAACCTTTGGCTGTTCGGCAATCGCTTTTTGATGCGCCGCATCATCTATCCACCCGAGATATCTAATCCTGTTTACGATAGCGTTAGCCCTCTGCATTGCACCCTCATAGTTTTTTACAGGATCATATGTGCTAGGTGCTTTCGGTAATCCAACCAAAATCGCCGCCTCTTTCAACGTTATCTCATGCAAATTTTTATGAAAATATCCCCATGCGGCGGTCTTTATCCCGTAATAACCGTGACCAAAATATATCTGATTTAGATAGCGCTCCAAAATCTGCTGTTTTGTTAGCTTCTCCTCAATTTTAAAAGAAATTAATGCCTCTTTAAATTTTCTACTAATAGTCTTTTCGGATGATAGCAGGGTTGTTTTGATTAGCTGTTGGGTAATCGTACTTGCCCCTTCAACCGCTTTTCCGGCAATAATATCTTTTACAAGTGCTCGCAATATTGCTTCAAAGCTAATCCCTTTGTGTTCAAAAAAAGCGGTATCTTCCGTAGCCACCAAAGCTTCTATTAGATGATTGGGCATCTCTTCGTACGCTGCGTAAACCCTGTTTTCATTTTCAAATAAATTTGCAATAAGCCTCCCTTTTGCATCAAAGACTTGGGTTGTGATAGGCGGGTTATAGTTTATCAGTTTATCCAGATCGTAGCTAAACGACCTATAAAAATATATCAGTAAAAAAATCAGTAGCGTAGTAATAATAACGGCTCCCGCCGCTACATATCTGATTATCATCTTCTAAAATCCCTATTCTTAAAATCTGCTTTTATTAGTTTTTGGATGTACTCGTCACCACTTTTGAAAAAATCGGCGCTCTTACCCTCGCACAATGCCTTTCCGTCTCTAATCAGCAATATATCTTCACATAGATAAGAGGCCAGAGTCAACTCATGCGTCACAAAAATTAGGTCAAACCCAAGCTCTTTTTGAAGGTTTTTGATAAGTTCCAATATCTCATCTTTGGTATCTTTGTCCAAAGCGGTAGTCGGCTCATCCATCAAAAGGAGTCTCGGTGAGGAGGCCAGAGAGAGGGCTATAGCTACCCTCTGGAGCTGTCCGCCGCTAAGTTCGGACGGGAATCTCTCAAAAAATACGGCATCTAGCCCCACTTTTTCAAACAGAGCGGCTAAAACCTCTTTTTTTATACCCCACCCCTGTTTTTTGATTTTACTCATCGGTGAGAGCGCCGTGAAAGGGTTTTGCGGAACAAAAGAAATATCCACACCCCTTTTAAGAGTTAATCCATCTTTGATTTTGATATTGACATCAAGCTCTTTCGGCAAAATACCCATTATTGCTTTTAACGTCAAAGATTTACCGCTTCCGCTCTCTCCCACAAGTGCCAACGTACCGTCAACCTCAAAAGATAGATTTACGATCTCTTGTTCATCCGATTTTACAACGATCCGGTCAAACCCTATCAAGCATACCTCTTTATGATCTCAAGCGCTTTTTTAAAATCCTCTAAGTCCTCTCCGATGTTGGCTATCAATCTAATATGATCGCTTTTTACCGTCGGGGGTCTTATATAACCGGTTATTATATTCATTTTGAGCAATTTTGTATGTATTTTTTTTGAATTTGGACTCTCAATCATAATTATAGGGGTTAAAAACTTTTTTCCCAAATACTTTTCGGCAATTGAAAGCCTTTTGTCGATTTTTTCTTTAAAAGAGCTACTTTTTTTTGAGATTTTCTCAACCCTTATTCTGGCAATCTCTACGTCTATAGGCGAGAGAGCCGTCGAATATATAACAGGTTTTGCCCTGTTGAGTAAAAAATCTATTATCTCTTTAGCCCCTAATATATACGCCCCATAGCTACCTACCGCTTTTGAGAGGGTTCCCATTTTGATATGTTTTTTTGACGGCGTGATATTGTAATAATCATATATGCCGCCGAGCTTTGCTCCGATAGTACCGTGCCCGTGAGCCTCGTCTATTATGAGATAAGCACCGTACTTGTCCGCAATCTCGATAACGGACATCGGCAAAATATCTCCTATCATAGAGTAAACAGACTCTACGAAAATAAATACCCTGCCAAACTTTGCATCTTTGAGTTTGCATTCGAGGTCGTTTGCATCGCTATGGGCAAATAACTCGTATTTTGCTTTGGAAAGAGAGAGGGCGGCTATACCGCTGGCGTGATACTCCTCGTCCATAAGTATCAGGTCGTTATGCCCTGCAAGCGCCGATACGAGAGCGGTATTTGCCAAAAATCCGCTACCAACGATGAGTGCATCTTCAAAGTCGTACATCTTTTTAAGGGTATTTTCCAGTTTTTTGTGGGAGTTTTGGTAGCCGTAGACGAGTTGAGAGGCGGAAGGGGCAAATAGACCCTCTTTTTTGACCGCTTTGACGGCCGTTTCAAAGCTTTTTTGATCTTTTTTAAACCCCAAATAATCGTTTGAAGCAAAATCAATGGAGTTTTTCGGCAATAATCTCCTACCCCGCAGCCTCCCTTTTTTTGCTAAAACGTCAAGCGATTTTTGAAATTCGGTCATTGTTTTATCTCTGCCGTGAATACGGCTAGCATAGCTGATCCGGCTTTGCCGGTTCAGCGTGTCCAATAAAAGGTAGTAATTTTTCGATTGTAATGCCCATGGCGCAAGACTCCAAACCGACTTGTTTGGCGATGTATTGTTTGCAAAATCCCTCTACCATGCAACCTCCCGCCTTGCCGTCCCAGCCGTTTGAGTCCAGATACCGCTCAAGCTCCATCCTGTCAAACTCTTTAAAAAAATATTCGGTAATTGAGAGGTCTATAAAGGTTAAAGCCTTTGAAGCGTAAGCCGTACACGTTAGTATCCCTACGGTGTTGCCGCTTTGTTTTAGGAGTATGTCTCTAGCGTCATCTATATTTTTCGGTTTTCGAAGTATTGCATTATCGGCGGTAACTACCGTGTCTGCACATAATAGCGGCGCACTTAGTCCGTACTCATCTTTTGCCCACTCAAGCTTGCCTATCGTAGCCTTATAGACAAACTCCGCCGGATTTGCGGCAACTATTTTCTCCTCATCAAATCCACAGCCGACCTGTGAAAACAAAACACCGTAGTCTCTTAAAATTTTTGCCCTTGTCTGGGAAGACGAAGCCAAATACAACACTGACTAATACCCTCTCAGCACAATACCCAGCATTATCTCTACAAGCCCCAAAAATATATTTATAGGGATTAACCATTTGGACAAAGGGGCAAGTTTTTGTTTTGCCCCGTCCAAATCGCCTAGCTCAAACATTTTTTTTGCTTTTGTAAACTTAAAATAGATAATACCGTATACAACCGCCATAAGCATCCAGATTTGGGACTTGATATGAACCGTTAAATAGAGCGTAGGAACACTCTTAAATCCGATTCCAAGCATCATAATAATCCCAGTAATGCCTATAAATACGATAGCCGTAGAGACCATCAAAAAAAATCTATTCAGGGTTGCTATCGTCAACTCTAATCTTTTTTGCCCGCTGTCGATCACGGCAAGAGATGGGTGGAGGGCAAACCTGATTGCAACCATCCCACCTATCCAAGTCACCGCAAACAAGACATGGATAAAAAGGATAATTCTCGCATACTCGGCAAAAAAAGCACTCACGCTATCTCCTTAATTATTCTAAAATTTTAAGCAAAACCCAAAACAAGCAAAGCGCTCGGGCGAAAGTCCGATGTCTCCTCGAAAATTAGCTCTTCGACCCCATGTAACCGGTCGCTTTTATCCTAGTTTATTTTTGACAAACCCCAACGCAGCCGTTTTTAACTCTTCTTTTTTGCTAACGTCTTTTGCGCTACCGCTTGCAAAATCAGCTCTACCACCGCCTTTGCCATCAGCTGCCGCAAGGGCGATCTTTAGCCACTCTCCGGCATTTACATCTACACCTTTTGTGCCGCATACGGCGGAGATTTTGTCCTCATTTACCTCAAGCAGCATTACGGCAACTTTTTCATACTTATTTTTTAGTTCATCGACAAGCGCTTTGGCATCCACCCCGTCTACAAAATCGCACACAACTTTTGCACCGTTTACATCAAGCGCTTCAAGCTCTGTTTTGCCACTACTTTGGGCTTTGGCAAGTCTCTCTTTTAGCTCTTTTATCTCGGCTCTAAGCCTTGCAACCCCGGCTTTTAGGTCTTTGTTTTTAAGCTCACTCTCAAGCTCGCCTACAGCCGCCCTAAAGCTTTTTGCATACTCCACGGCAGAGAGACCCGCAACACCCTCTATACGTCTAACTCCCGCCGATACGCCACTCTCTTTTACGATATAAAAGCTCCCTATCTCGCCGGTAGACCCCGTATGCGTACCGCCGCAAAGCTCCACGGAGGCATCGCCGAAGCTAACAACCCTGACGCTGTCGCCGTATTTTTCGCCAAACAGCGCCATAGCACCGCTGTTTTTGGCATCTTCTACGCCCATAACTTCAGTCTTGCCGCCGATATTTTTGGCGATTAGGGCGTTTACTTTTGTCTCAACCTCGGCTATTTGTGCATCGGTCATCGCTTTTGGAGCCGTAAAGTCAAATCTAAGTCGTCTATCATCTACATCGCTACCCGCTTGCGTGACGGTATTTCCAAGCACATCTCGCAAAACGGCGTGAAGCAGATGGGTGCAAGAGTGGTGTTTTGCACTCTCGGCTCTTGCGTTTGATACTACCGCTTTTACGGTATCGCCGACAGATATTTTGCTAGCTGCATTTACTTTTGAGAGATTTAGTTCAAAAAACTTTCTAGTATCAAGAACGGCTCCTTTGCCGACCAATTCGCCCGTGTCGCCAGCTTGACCACCGCTTGCGGCGTAAAAAGGGGTGGTGTCTAGCATCACCCAACCATCACCCGTAAGCTCAGAAACTGCTTTAAAATCGGCATCAAGAATTGCAAGTACTTTTGTATCGGCCGTAAGAGAGTCGTATCCTACGAATTCGTTTTTGCCGAACTTTTCAAGCAGCTCCTTGAAGTCTCCCTCATTTGCGGCGTCCCCACTACCTTTCCAAGCCGCTTTCGCCCTCTCTCTTTGCTCTTTCATCTTCGCATCAAAGCCGTCGTTGTCGAGGGCTACATTTTTCTCTCTTAGCATATCTTCCGTTAAGTCAAGAGGGAAACCGAATGTATCGTATAGCTTGAAAGCAGTCTCGCCGCTAAAGATTTTTGGATTTCCGGCCATCTCTTTTTCAAATAGCTCCATCCCTGCAAATATCGTAGAGAAAAATCTCTCCTCTTCGGCTTTTATACTCTCTTTGACATACTGCGCTTTCTCGGCAAGGGACGGATAGCCATGACCCATTAAGGAGACAAGAGCGTCATAAAGCGCATACAAAAACGGCTCTTTGAACCCTAGCTTGTAGCCGTGTCTTACCGCTCGTCTAAGTATCCTTCGTAGGACATATCCCCTACCTTCTTTGTCAAACGTTACCCCCTGCGCAACAAGGAAGCTAACAGCCCTTAGGTGGTCTGCGATAACACGGTAGCTCGCACCCGATGCATACTCGTATTTTTTGCCGACTTTTGCTTCAATGGCATCGATTAGCGGCATAAATAGCGAACTGTCGTAGTTTGAGAATTTACCCTCTTTGATAGCCGTAATCCTCTCCAGCCCCATACCGGTATCAATCGAAGGCTTTGGCAGGCTTACCATTGAGCCGTCTTCAAATCTTTGGTATTGCATAAATACAAGGTTCCAAATTTCTAGGAATCTGTCACCGTCGCCGCCGAAATAATCCTCGGAGGTATTAAATCTCTCTGCACCCTGATCTACATATATCTCGGAACACGGTCCGCAAGGGCCGGTATCGCCCATCTGCCAGAAGTTGTCCTTGTCGCCCATCCTGACTATTCTGTCTTTGGCAATGTATTTCTCCCAGATTTTTGCCGCTTCATCATCGCTATCGTGGACGGAAATCCAAAGTTTCTCTTTTGGCAAATCCATCTCACCGGTTACGAACTCCCAAGCATATTTGATAGCGTCCTCTTTGAAATAATCGCCAAATGAGAAGTTGCCGAGCATCTCAAAAAATGTGTGGTGTCTAGCTGTAAAACCGACATTTTCGAGGTCATTGTGCTTTCCTCCGGCCCTGATACACGTCTGGCTACTAGTAGCCCTAGGAGTATTTGGCACAGGCACTTCGCCAGTAAATATGCTCTTAAACTGCACCATTCCGGCATTGGTAAAAAGTAGGCTTGCATCATCGGGAACCAATGGGGAACTGTCTACGACCGCATGCCCTTTTGAGCCGAAATAATCTAAAAACGATTTTCTAATATCCATAATAATTGTCTCTTTGTAAACTTAAAATCCATCGATCTCCCGCCTTGGCGGGTAGCTTTAGGTGGTTGCAGGGACGCTCGTATCCATGCCGTATATACGGGCTTTGCCTGCGTATACGCATTGTTAAAAATCTTTGATTATACCCAAACTAGAGTGAAATTTCCGTACCGATACCGTCTACGGTAAATAGTTCAAGCAAAATTGAGTGCTCGACTCTCCCGTCTACGATATGGGCTTTTTCTACACCGCCGTTTACGGCCTCTAGGCAAGCTTCTACTTTCGGAATCATCCCCCCGGCGATAGTGCCGTCATCTATAAGTTCATCAATCGTTGTTTTGTCTAGTGTTGTCAAAAGATTTTTCTCCTTATCGAGCACTCCGGCGGTATCGGTCATAAAATTCACTTTTTTGGCTTTTATCGCTACCGCCACGGCTGAGGCCAACGTATCGGCATTGATGTTGTATCCGGGATGCCCAAGACTCTCGCCCTCGGCGATAGATGCTATAACGGGGACGAATTTTTCATCCAACACCTTCTCTACTATAGACGGGTCCACCTCTGTTACTTCTCCGGTTAGCCCCATCCCTTCTTTGAGCGGTTTTGCCTTAAAAAACGAAGAGCTTTTACCGTTTAGACCGATAGCTTTTGCGCCGTGCCCGCAAAGAAGTGATACAATTTCGTTGTTGATAGCCCCCCAAAGCACCATCTCCACAACCTCCATCGTAGCCTCATCGGTTACCCGAACACCGTCTATAAACTTTGGCTCAATACTTAGCTTTTCAAGCATCCTGTTTATATCTTTTCCGCCGCCGTGAACTATTACGGGCTTTATCCCGACAAGTGTTAGCAGTAGTATATCTCTGGCAAAAGAGGTTTTGAGCTCATCCGAAATCTGCGCCGCACCGCCGTACTTTATAACCATAGTCTGACCGCTAAACTCTTTTATATACGGTAACGCATTTAAAAGCGTCTTTGCCGTTTCAACTTTTTTTTGCATCAATATATTCTCTCCGGATATCAAATGTATAACCGGAATTTTCTCCAAAAAGGGCTTTAACCCCAAAATGATAAAAAAACCATCTGATTAATTCTCAAATTTCCGGCAAAGCCGTAAATTAGGTCTTCAGCAGACGGCTCTCGCAACTAGTTGCTCTTTTAAAACCTCTATTTAGTCAGAAGTCTTAAAAACATTCGAATTTAATTTTAGTTTAAACTATATCTTTGATACAATCTGACGTTTCTTTTGTAAATTTTTTTTACAAAAATGTCATATATCGAGGCAGAACAATAAAAATCTCTACAAGCAGGAGAGACAGCAGATATGCGCCCTACGCCTATTAATCACGAAGTTCCGTTTCCGGACAACGAGTTTATAGTCTCCAAGACAGACCTAAAAGGGAAAATAGTATACGGTAATGCCCTGTTTATAAAGCTTAGCGGCTACACCGAAGAGGAGCTTTTGGGTGCTCCGCACAGCATACTGCGGCACCCCGATATGCCAAAGGCGGTTTTCAAACTGCTGTGGGATACGATTGCGGCAGGAAACGAGATTTTTGCATATGTAAAAAACTTAGCCAAAGACGGTAGTTATTATTGGGTTGAGGCTCAGGTTACCCCTTCTTTTGACGACAACGGCAAGATTATGGCCTACCACTCGGTCAGGCGTAAACCCTCCTCTCAAACTATAAGCTTAATAACACAAGTGTATGCCCAGATGCTGTCCATTGAGGCTAAATCAGGAGTTGAAGCTTCTGCAAAATATCTTTTTGATCTACTAAAACAAAAGGGGGTTAGCTATGACGAGTTTATCTTCTCTCTCAAAAGCTAAATATATAAACATTTTTTTAATTTGCTCCCTAGCTCTTGGGCTGATTATTGAGACGATAACCCTCGGTTTTCATTGGATATTTTTGTTCGGTCTTATCAATTTCGTAGCACTATGGCTCCTTTATAGGTATATAACAAAAGTCCAAAACAGTATTTTGCGGTTTTCAAGTGTCGTAAGGGATGTAGACAACGGTAAGTTTGAGAGCAGGATAACCAATATCACGGATGGCGGTGAGCTAAACGAGGCTTGCTGGGCGGTAAATAATATGCTCGATAAAATCGAGGTCTTCATGAGAGAGATTAGAACGTCTATAGGCAAGGCGGCCGACGGCGTGTTTTATAGAAAAGTACTTATAGACGGTCTTCCGGGGCAGTTTAAATTTAACGGCTCCCTGATTAATCAAGCTCTTAGCGCCATGGAGGCCAACGCCAAACAGACTGAACGGAATAAAGTAAATACGGAAATAGGAAATATAGGAAAAGGGATATCCGGCGGATTACACGTACTCGAAGAGGATCTCAAAAAAAGTGTCGATAAGCTAAAAGATATTAGCAAGGAGAGTACAAACACCGCCCAAAAATCGCAAGAGGGGATAGTCTCTTTAGAGGTCATTGTAGACAAGCTTCATGACCTGCTAGACAAAATAACATCTTCAAACCACAAAATAGATGCTTTGACATCAAAAACAGAGGAGATTACCTCAGTAGTAAACCTCATCAAGGATATAGCAGACCAAACAAACCTATTGGCTCTCAACGCCGCCATCGAAGCGGCTAGAGCCGGAGAGCAAGGGAGAGGATTTGCCGTCGTTGCAGACGAGGTACGAAAACTGGCAGAGAGAACCCAAAAAGCGACCGGAGAGATAGCAATATCAATACAAACGCTACAACAAGAGGCAAACGAAATCAGCCAAAACTCGGAGGAGATGACGTATATCGCAAAAGAATCCGGCGACACGATTGCGGATTTCAAAAACACGGTCTATAGCTTTAACGACAATGCAAATCAGGTAAGCCTGTTAGCTAAGACACTGGAGAGCCTAAACTCCGTTATGCTTGCAAAAATGGACGTAATCGTCTTTAAGTCAAAAATCTACTCCTCTGTTTTTCATGCCTCAACAAAAGCTGAGCTTGAGCCAGAGCAAAGTTGCAAATTTGCACAATGGGAAAAAAACGAGGCAAAAGCGATATTCTCAAATACACCCTCGTACGGGTATCTCGACAGACTCCATAAAGATGTACACACATACGCAAAAAAAAATATTTCGTTTATCAAACCAAGCGACAAAGTGCTAGCCAACAAAG
>RRZT012801974.1_pt1 | contig 15987 bp, 13 predicted proteins | sample 2165551 | NCBI WGS metagenome assembly RRZT01 (sample SAMN10456910, study PRJNA506462) | wastewater metagenome | biome: wastewater; feature: sludge; material: wastewater sludge; isolation source: wastewater sludge with Escherichia coli K12::gfp cells carrying plasmid... | place: USA: Moscow, Idaho... | reverse complement strand
ATGCCCGGTACGTTGCAGCCAAAGCCGAGCAGTGTGGGGATAATCGCATAGCCGTGAATACCGAACCGATGCAGCAGTGCGTCAAAGACTACCGCCAGGCGTGGCAGATAGCCGAAATCTTCCAAAAAGCTGAGCACGGCGTAAAAGGCGATTATATATGGAAGAACCATGCCAAATTCTACATAGATGCCTGTGGAGAGGACTCCCAGGCTCTGCTCAAAATCGATAGAGCCGTTTATCATCGTGCCTATAAGGACGTTTCCTAATGCGCCGTTACCGATAATGGCGCTGAGTTTTTCCAAAACAGGGCGCCATAAATATTCAAAGAGCGGGTCTGTCACATGAGCGGTGATACCCTCTCCGACAAAGCGAATGATTGTGAAACTCAAGGCTAGCACCAGAAAGCCCATCATTACTCCGGTAAAGGGGCGGGCAGAGAAGTCTTCCATGTAGTCCATGAAGGTGTGGTGGCGGTGGGTGACAGTTTGAACTTTAGGAATAATTTCGCCGATAACCTGCCAGCGGGTTTCTTTAAGCATTGGTTTGAAGCTGCTTATCCGTGCGTTTTCAAGTTGAGCTATTAGGTTGCTGATTCCTTGCCCTGTAACAGCTACGGTTGGCACGACAGGGACTCCCAGCTCTTTTTCAAGAGCGGGAATATCAATCAGGACGCCTCTGTGGCGTGCTTCGTCAACCATGTTTAAGGCTATAACCGTAGGCAGTCCGTGTTCAAGAACCTGCAGTGCCATTACCAAATTTCTCTCAAGAGCGGTGGCATCGATGACCAAAATAACTTTGTCAGCGCCCTCATTGATTATTTTATGGGCTATCTCTTCAGCTTCATTTGTGGGGTCAAGCGTATAAGCGCCTGGCACGTCAATTAAGCGAGCGCAGCCATCTTTTATTTGCATTGTTCCTTCTGTAAAGCCGACAGTTGTGCCGGGATAGTTTGAGGAAAGAGCATGTACACCTGTAAGGCGAGAGAAAAAGACACTCTTGCCCACATTGGGATTACCCATAAGTAATATTTTTTTGCAAGGAGTGTTCTTTTTTGAAAAAAAATCCTTCTTATTAAAGCACAGACCGCAATCTTTACAGCTCATAAATGTCAGTTCCTCTCGTCTAGAGCTCTCTGACTTCTATCATTCCGGCGATGCTGTGTGATACGGCGAATTGTCGTCCGTCCAGCATTACGGTAACAGGTCCGCCAAAGGGCATACCGGAAATTTTTTCGATTTTTTTACCTGATCTCAGTCCCAACGCCTCAAGCCTCTGTCCAGCTTCTCCTTCGGGAACACCGATAATTACGGCGAAATCTCCGTCTTTTATCTGAATGAGGTTCATTTTTTTCAACTCCGTCATCAGCTTTATTAGTTATCCATAGCTAACTGTCAATAATTATCTATCCGCTGTGTTGCATTGTCAAGAAAATAACTGTCGGCAACACTACCTGTTTTTGTGTTCACAATTTTTTTATTAGGTTTACTAATATTTGCCTCACAGCAATTGTTATAGTAAACTGTTCTCTGAGCTGTCACAACAATTTTCCTAAGTTGTGTCGGCGCGGAGGTGCGAAAATGTTCCGTAAGGTTAGAATTATTCTCCTGTCACTCTCTGTGTTAATGGTGTTGGCGGCTTCGGTTTGTGAGGGGGCCGTTAAAAATGTGGCTCTGCTGATTGACGGAGACCCCACTCTGAAGGGTGGATTTAACCATCTCTGTGTCAGCGGACTTAAGTATGCGAGCGGACGTTATCCCAATAAAATAGTAACTAAGGTCTTTCGTGCTGATGAGGCGGCTAATGTTACTGCCGCAGAGGCTGCGGAGGCGGCCCTAAAATGGTCTGATCTGCTGATAGCAAGCTCTCCTGCGTTTACAAACTATCTGAACCAAGCGGCGCCCTTATATCCAGATGTGACGATAATCTCTTTTGATGGTGAGAAAGCCGGTAATATAAAAAGAATCAGTTTCAGAGATGAAGAGGGCGGTTTTCTTGCAGGAGCACTTGCGGCGCAGTATACACAAAGAACTGATGTCGCGCGTATCAACGAAGAAAAAAAGATCGGCATTGTTTTGGGTGTCCCCTCTGTTATTATGGATAACTTTAAGCGCGGCTTCATTGCCGGGGCATGGTACATCGATAAAAATGTTAAGGTGTCGGTAGAATACAGCAATGACTACCAAAATAAGGATAACGCCCGCAGTATTGCATTAAAGATGGCTGAAGACGGAGTTGACATCATCTTCGCTGTCACCGGCAACGCCGGCAGAGGGGTTATCGATGCAGCGCGGAGCCATAATTTTTGGGTTATCGGTGTTGATACCGAAGAAGAGACGCGCTTTCCAGATGTTGTCCTAACCAGCGTGATAAAGAGAAGCGGTTTGGCTGTATATAATGTGATTGAACGGTATGTTTCGCGAACACAGATAGAAGATCTATCGTTGGGAGTCAAGGAAGACTGTATCTCGCTTTCAACTTGGACGAGAGAATCCAAAGATAATATTCCTGCAGACATCAGAAAAAAAATGGAGGAAATAGACGAAAAGCTGGAAGGCGGTCTTATTATTATTAAGTAATAATGTAGATTTATACTGCCTGGTAATATGACAACATATAGCATACTAAAGATAACGGAGTGATAGAGATGCTGCACTGTGGAATAGTCGGTCTGCCTCTAAGCGGAAAATCGACAGTTTTTAATGTTATTACAAGAGCTGGGGCAGAGGTAAAACCATACGCCGGCGGCAAGACAGACCCTAATAAAGCGGTCGTCGCTGTTCCGGATAAACGTTTTGATGCTCTGGTTGAGATACATTCGCCGCGCAAAGAGACTCCTGCGCAGATAGAATTTGTTGACCTTGCGGGACTCTCGCGCGGGGCGGGAAAGGGCGAGGGGCTAGGCAACGGTTTTCTCTCTTTTGTCGCTGACGCCGACGCGCTTATTCAGGTAATCCGCTGCTTTGCCAATGCCTCAGTGGAACACCCTGAAGGAAGCATTGACCCGCTGCGCGATTGGGACATTTTGGAGAATGAACTGATTTTCAGAGACTTGGCTGTAATAGAGAACCGCCTGACAAAGCTAAGGGCGAAGAAAAAGCTAATCCCGGAGGAAAACTCGGAAAAAGAGATGCTGGAAAAATGTTTTGACTGTCTGATGGAAGAAAAACCTCTGCGCAGCCTGGAATTGAAGCCCGAAGAGTGGCGTCAGCTCCGCGGTTTTTCCTTTGTCACCTCAAAACCCGAAGTTATCGTGCTTAATTTAGATGACTCTCAGTCTGATGAAACTAAGATACCCAAGTGGAATGAGATAAAAAAACGCGCCGACGAGCAGGGCGTGGAGCTTTGCACCCTTTATGGAAGCTTGGAAATGGATATTGTGGAGCTTTCAGAGGAAGAGGCGGCTGAGTTTACCGAAGGTTTGAACATCACTGAGCCCGGACGCGAACGCCTGATCAAGGAGGCCTATAAATTGCTTGGGCTGATCAGCTTCTTTACCTGCGGCCCCGATGAAGTGCGTGCTTGGACGCTTCATAATGGAGACAACGCCGTCGACGCGGCGGGCGCAATTCACTCCGACCTCGCCAGAGGCTTTATCAGAGCGCAGGTAGTTGCTTTTGACGATTATATTTCGCATAACAAATCTTTTGATGAGTGCCGCAAAGCCGGATGTCTGCGTTTGGAAGGCAAGGAATATATTGTCAAAGACGGAGATATGATAGAAATCCGCTTTAACGTCTAATTCGCCATCGTTTAGGCTCGCTGCACGAACGGAGGAATAATTTTGAAACTCTATATAAGCTCCGATATGGAAGGGTCTACGGGGGTTGTCGCTCCGTGTCAGGTTGACAGCCTCTGTCCCGAATACTCTTTTGGCAGGGCGATGCAGCTTCATGACGTCTTGTCTGCCGTGGAGGCTGCTTTTGAGTGGGGGATAGAAGAAGTCACCATCAATGATTCTCATAATACGATGATTAACCTTGATGTATCCGCTTTTCCCTCGAGTACGCAAATAATCAGCGGTTCGCCGAAAATTTTAGGTATGGTTGATGGCGTGGGCGAAGCCGATGTGGCTTTCTTTATGGGATATCACGCCATGGCTGGAACAGAGAAAGCTGTTTTGGACCACACCTATGACCCCAAAGTCATTTTTGATATGAAGCTTAATGGCATAAAAATGGGAGAGACTGGGCTGAATGCCATCTTCTGCGGCAAACTCGGCGTGCCGGTAGCGTTGGCTGTAGGAGATGAGGCCCTTTGCCTTGAGGCCTCCAGTATTCTTGGTGCGAACTTGGTTACTTGTTCTCTCAAAGAGGGTGTGGGGCGCATCGCCGCTAAGACCTTGCCGCCGTCCATGACATCGGTGATGATTAAGTCTGCGGTGAAGTCGGCTTTAGACATGGCTGCGGAGGGGAAATCACCTGTTTTGGCAATTGAGCCGCCCTATTTGATGGAAGTGACCTTTCACACCGCGGCTCAAACCGATGCCGCAGCTCTCGTTCCCGGAGGGGAACGTGTTTCAGGCCGAGGGCTAATCTTCCATACTGACGATGTTTTTGAACTGCGCCGTTGGTTCTGCTCTGTGATGGATACTGCGCATGCGATACCATTTTAGATAAATGAAAGTTATCGGCATAGACCTTGGCGGTCATAACACTGCGGCCGCCGAAATTGACCTTGCTTGCGGCTTGTGCGGTGAAGTTGTTGAAGTTCCCACTCCCTCAAGCCGCACCGCAGCTGATGTTTTTCAGACTATAGCCGATATTGTAAAAGAAGTTACCCCTGAAAAAGAATTGCTTATCGGCATCGGCATACCGGGATATCTAAACCGTAGCCGCACGAGAGTGGCATTGCTGACAAACTTCAACGGTATTAACAATATGGAGCTCCCTGTGCTCTTAGAGGCGTACCTTGAGAAGCAAGGACTGTGTGCTTCGGTTAAGATGGAAAACGACGCCAACTGCGCAGCTTTGGGCGAGGGCATTGGCGGAGCCGCACAAGGCTGCGCCGATTATACTGTGCTTACTCTGGGAAGCGGTGTAGGTTCAGGAGTTGTCTCCGGCGGGCGTTTGCTCATTGGTGCTCACGGCATGGCAGGCGAGGCGGGGCACATGTCCGTCGGAGCGGAAAAAAACCTCTGCCTCTGCGGCGGTTTCATGCATTTAGAGCAGAGTTTTTCTGCGGACCGGATCGAAAAACGAGCGGCAGCGGCGATGCTGCCCGCTGATTTTAAAGAACTTTGGACACGCCGCAGCGAGGAGCGTATCCGACCTTTGATGGGTGACGCTCTGGATACACTGGCGCGCTCTATTGCCTCTCTTTGTGTGGTCACAGACCCCGAAATGATAATCCTCAGCGGCGGTATCAGCCGTGCTTTGGGGCTTAGAGAAGAGCTCTTGCCTCTGGTTTTAAACTACCTTCCAATTCCTTATAGGGAAACTTTTGATTTGCGGATATCCGCTCTTGGTTCAAAGGCGGCTCTTATCGGAGCCGGCTCGCTTTTCGCCTAAACTGCTGAAGTCACCTGCGCTTTATCTTTGCACCTCATGCTCTTTGTATAACGTATAGTTTTGCGTTTAACGTCGATGTGGAAGGCGATTCTTTAATGTGCCGTTGCTTTTGTCCTTTTGTTTTGCCTCTTCCTCTCTCTCTATTATAAAAACTCTGTCGCAAAAGCTGATGATGTCGGTAAGAAGAGAAAGGCGTCTTTGATTGTTGTCTGCTGTCCTGAGGCTTTTAACCATAATGTAACATGGCTGTAATTCAGCGTTAACCTCTTTTTGATTAAATAGAGATGTCATGCGGGGTATTAAAATCCCGTTAAAAAAGATCAAGGGGGATTATTGATGTTTTCTCTGTCTGTAAAGAGTTTACGTATCAGAAACAACTTTTGTGCTTTTGCGCTTATTGCTGCGGTATTGATGGTATCCGCCGTTTCCGCCTCGGCTAAAGAGCTTATTGTCTATACTGCTCTTGAGAACGAACAGATCAATAAATATCTGGCGTCATTTAAGGAGCAGAACAAAGACGTTGACGTAAAGATAGTCAGAGACTCCACTGGAATCATTACGGCGAAGCTGCTTGCGGAAGGTGCAAAGACGCCTGCAGACGTCGTGTGGGGAACAGCAGCTTCCAGTCTGCTGGTGCTTGAAAACAGAGGACTTATTGAACCCTATGCTCCCAAGGGGCTTAACAGAGTGGAAAAAATGCTTAAAGACAGCCACAATCCTCCCGCATGGGTAGGAATCGACGCTTGGGAGTGTGCGATAGTTGTTAACAGCGCGGAGGCTAAAGCCCAGGGGCTGCCGGCGATAAAATCTTATCAGGACCTTCTAAAGCCGGAGTTTAAGGGCAAAATTGTCATGAGCAATCCCAATTCATCGGGCACCGGTTTCCTTGCTGTTGCGGGGATATTACAGCTGATGGGAGAGAAAAAGGGCTTTGAGTACCTCGATAAGCTGCATAAGAATATCGCTCTTTACACCCATTCAGGTTCTGCTCCGGCGAAAAAAGCAGCTTCCGGTGAGTTCGCTGTAGGTATCTCATACGGTTATGCCGGTGTTAATCAGAAGAAAAAGGGTGCGCCTGTTGAGATAGTTTTCCCGAAAGAGGGCAGCGGCTGGGACGTTGAGGCAAACGCTCTGATTAAGAAGGCGGATATAAAGCCAGAAGCTAAAATATTTTTGGACTGGGCCATTTCCGACAAGGCCATAGATGCTCTTAAAGGTGACTATGCCATCACTGCGGTTATGGTAAATAAAACAATCCCCGAGGGATATGCAAAGAACCCGCTATCACAGCTGATTAAGAAAAACGACCTCAGGTGGTCGGCCAACAACAGAGAAAGAATCCTCAAAGAATGGGCTTCGCGTTACGAAGGGAAATCAGAAAACAAGTAGACAGGGGCTGCAAAAAATGACCACGCTGAATGTAAAAAATGTTGTAAAAAAATTTAATAGCCAGATAGCCCTAAACAATGTCAGTTTTGAAATAAAGAGCGGAGAATTTGTCTGTATTTTGGGTCCCTCCGGTTGCGGAAAGAGTACTCTTCTAAGAGCGATAGCCGGGCTTGAGGAAGTCGAAAGCGGTTCTATAGAGATAGGGGGGCGCGATGTTACCTGTGAACCGCCCTCCAATAGAAACTTCGGTATTGTCTTTCAGTCCTATGCTCTCTTTCCCAATATGAACGTGGAGGAGAACATTGCTTATGGGCTGCGCAGCAAACGTATAGACTGCGATGAGATCTCACGCCGGGTAGATGAAATATTGGAAATAGTGGGGCTTAGCGAACATCGCAAGAAATATCCGCAGCAATTGTCCGGCGGGCAGCAGCAAAGAGTGGCTATTTCGCGGGCTCTGGTGCTGAATCCGGGATTTTTGCTCCTTGACGAGCCGCTGTCAGCTCTTGACGCCAAGGTGCGCATTAAACTGCGCCGTGAGATACGTAAGATACAGCAGCGCTTTGGCATTACAACGATTATGGTTACTCACGACCAAGAAGAAGCTCTATCGATGGCAGATAAGCTTATTGTCATGAACGAGGGGCGCGTTGAGCAGATAGATACGCCGCTTAAGATATATGAAGCCCCGGTAAACAACTTTGTCGCGGACTTTGTGGGGGCGGCTAACTTTGTTGGCTCACACAGCGTGATACGCCCGGAAAACATCCGCATCTGCGCGGTTTCTCAGGGTAAAATTCCGGCAAATGTCTGTGATATAGAATTCAGAGGCGCTTTTTACCGAGTGGAAGCAGATTCAACTGCGGGACGCATCATGATTGACATTCCTTCACAGCAGAACGAAGCTAGATTTCTCAAATGCGGTTCTATAATATACCTTGATATTCCCCAAGATAGGCTGATCTCTCTAGAAAGGGTATCATGAAAAAGATTAAAAATACCAACAAGGCTGAATTGACTTTGCTGATATTCAGCCTTGCCTTTCTCCTTATCGCCGTCATCTTACCGATGGCTCTCCTCTTTGGAAAAGCCTTTTCCGCTGACGACGGCACCTTTGTCGGCTTGGCGAACTTTCAGGAATACTTCTCCTCCCCCAACCTAGTCTCTTCTTTTTGGAATTCTCTTGCCGTTTCAACGTTGGTGGCGGCTGTCACCTCGCTGCTCTCTTTCACCTACGCCTATTCGCTGACACGTACGGACATTCCGCTGAAAAAGTTTTTTCGCTTCACGGCGATGCTGCCGCTCTTCGCCCCCTCAATGATGTTTGGCATCGCCTTAATTTATCTGATCGGCAACAAGGGGCTGCTGACGATGGCGGGGCTGAAACTGCCGTTATATGGGGCTTTTGGGATAATCGTCTCGGAGATAATCTATACTTTTCCTCAGGCAGTACTGATTATGTATGTGACGCTGTCATATTCGGACAACCGCCTCTATGAAGCGGCACGGGTAATGGGTGCCGGCTCGGCGCGCATCTTCAGAACCATTACCGTACCTGGCGCAAAATTCGGTATTATAAGTGCTTTTCTCGTCTCTTTCACCCTATGCTTTTCTGATTTCGGCGCACCTAAAATAGTAGGCGGCAATTATAACGTTCTCGCCACTGATATTTATAAACAGATCATCGGACAGCAAAACTTTAAGATGGGCGCCGTTGTCGGCATCCTTTTGATGATTCCGGCTATCGTGATGTTTATAACAGAACGTGTTACCAGCTCGGAAAATAATATTACTGTGAGCTCAAGAAGCATGTCTTACAGAATTATTCCCGATAAAAGAAGGGATCTGGCCCTTACTTCATTTTGTGCCGCAGTCAGTTTTGTCATTATGCTGCTTTTCGGCACAGTGCTGATGGCTTCACTGATAAAGGCCTGGCCCTACAATATGGAGCTGACTTTAGCTAATTTCACAGTGGACAGCCCCGCAACGGGAGGGATTAGCTCATTTAAAAACAGTATCATCACCGCCGTTCTCAGTGCGGTTTTGGGAACTGCCTTTGTCTTTGTCAATGCCTGGCTGATAGAGAAAGTCCGGGGATATAAACTGCTGAAGCAAATAGACTACCTCTTCTCGATTGTTCCTTTGGCTCTGCCGGGGCTTTCCATCGGTCTGGCTTTTATCTTTTTTTTCAACATGGAAAACAACCCCTTTAACTGTCTTTACGGAACTATCTTCATTCTCATCTTAGCCAACATGGTGCATTTTTACTCAGTTCCTTTTGTAACCTTTACTTCTGCACTGAAAAAACTTGACAGAGAGATTGAGTCTGTTTCCGAATCAATGTCTGTGCCGTCGTATAAAACTTTTTTTAAAGTTACCGTGCCAATGTGCAGAGATTCTATCTTTGAGATAGTCGTATACTTTTTTGTTAACTCTATGGTGACTATTTCAGCGGTGGTATTCCTCTATCCTGCGGACTTCAAGCTTGCTTCTGTGGCGATAGTAAATATGGAAGATGCCGGTGATATCGCTTCGGCGTCGGCTCTCTCTATTCTTGTGGTTTTTATCAATGTAGCCGTTAAGTTGGGCTACGAATACTTTTTTAACAACAGAAAGGTAGTGAGGAATAATGCCGTGTGAAAAAAAGCAAGTTGCCGCGGTAATACTGGATTGGGCGGGAACATCTGTGGACTTTGGCTGCTTTGCGCCTCTTTGTGTGCTTTTGGACATCTTCGCAGAAGAGGGGCTTAACATCCAAACTGCCGATGCTAGAGAACCAATGGGGCTTGCCAAAAAGGAGCACATCAGAAAGATTCTCGAGATGGAGCATGTGGCAAAAGAGTTTAAAAAGAATAATGGCAGAGATTTCAACGAGAATGATGTTCTGCGGCTGTATAACAAATTTGCACCGGCTCTGGTTAACATTATTGAGAACTACTCTTCGCCGATTGAGGGCGTGGTTGATACCATTTTGCAGCTGAGATCATACGGCATAAAGATAGGTTCCACCACGGGCTATACCAAAGAGATGATGAATATCCTCGTGCCGGCCGCAGGGGAAAAAGGCTATTCTCCGGATTACTGTGTTACGCCTGACGATGTTTCCCGCGGTCGTCCATATCCCTACATGATATTTAAAAACATGGAGCATCTCGGAGTCTTTCCCCCATGCGCAGTGATAAAAGCTGGAGATACACTGAGTGACATCCGCGAAGGGAAAAACGCCGGAGTTTGGAGCATCGGCATCATTACCGGCAGCAGTGAACTGGGGCTCTCAGCTGAAGAAATCAAGAGTATGCCCACTGAGGCTCTGGCTTTGAAAAAGCTTGTGGCAGAAAGGCGTTTTTACAAAGCCGGTGCAGATTTTGTAATTGACAGCATCAGCGAACTGCCTTCCTTAATAGAAACGGTTAATGAGAGATTGAGCGGGTGCTGACGTGGGAGGTTTGAGCGTGGATAATATCAAAAATGAATACTTGCTGCTAACCCCTGGGCCGCTTACCACTACCGCAAGGGTAAAGCGAGCGATGATGCGGGACTGGTGTACCTGGGACGATGAATACAACTCGATGATTCAGAGCATAAGAAAAAAATTAGTCTCGCTCGCAGTCTCTTCAGAGCTGCTGGCAGATGATTATACCGCTGTTTTGATGCAGGGCAGCGGCACTTTTTGCGTTGAGTCTGTTATCGGAAGCGTTATCCCCGAAGGTTCCAAGCTGGCGATACTTTCTAACGGAGCATATGGACGGAGAATTGCCGAGATAGCCGCAATACTAAAAATAGCTTTTGTAGAAATAAGGTTTAAAGAGACGGAGAAAGTCCAAGCTGAGGCTCTTGATGAGCTGCTTGCAGATGACAGCTCAATAACTCATGTAGCAGCCGTACATTGTGAGACCACTACTGGAATACTTAACGGTATTGAAGATATCGCGCGCGTTGTCAACAAGCACGGCAAGGTCTTTATCGTTGATGCGATGAGCAGCTTTGGCGGTGTCCCCTTCTTTCTTGATGAATTGAAAATTGACTTTATGGTCAGCAGCGCCAATAAATGCATACAGGGCGTGCCCGGATTTGGTTTTATAATCGCCAGGAAAGTTGAGATGGAAAAATGCTGCGGGACGGCTCGTTCACTTGCCTTAGACCTTTTCAGCCAGTGGGAGACGATGGAAAAGTGCGGCGGTAAATGGCGGTTCACTTCGCCTACTCACGTTGTCAAGGCTTTTGACGAAGCCCTCAAAGAGCTGGAAGAAGAGGGAGGAATACCGGCGCGCCATGAGCGGTACAAGAACAACCAAAGGCGGCTTCTGACCGGTATGAAAGAGCTTGGCTTTAAGCCTCTGCTTGATGAGGAACTTCATTCGCCGATAATTACCTCATTTAACTACCCTGCAGAGGGGAATTTCTCTTTTAAATCCTTCTATGACTTTATGAAAAAAGAGGGATACGTTCTCTACCCGGGAAAAATTTCCCAGGCGGACACTTTCCGCATTGGAAATATCGGAGATGTCGAAGTCAGCGATATAGAAAAAATGCTTCTTTCTGTAAAAAAATATCTAAATGCAATGTAGCAGGTTGCTATCTCGACGTATTTCTAATTAAATAAGCTTTTCTACAGTGATTTGATGGTTATGGATAGGAGATAATATTCCGTCTGTTCTTTGTCTATGGCAAAGAGGGCGGAATATTATCTTTTAAGCCGGCGTTGCTTTCACTGCCACAAGGAGCTCTTTCTGGGATAATGATACTTTGGGGTAAAATAAGCGTAAATATTTTGACTTATTTAGCCAATTAATGTTATAATTCTCATTTGTCCACTACCTTACAGAGGATGGTATTGTGTGAAAATATCTGCGCCGCTTTAGTTGGCCAATCATGCAGATGAAGGGAACATATAAAATGCAGGACTCATCAAAAATCAGAAACATCGCCATTATCGCCCATATCGACCACGGCAAGACCACCCTGATAGACGGCATCTTTAAAGCTGCGCGTCTTTTTAGGGACAACCAGGTCGTTGAAGAGCGTGTCATGGATGCCGGCACCATCGAACGTGAAAGAGGCATCACTATCAAAGCCAAACATTGCACTGTCGAGTGGGGCGGCTACAAAATTAACATTGTTGACACACCGGGGCACGCCGACTTTTCCGGTGAAGTAGAGAGAGTTCTATCAATGGTGGATTCCGTACTTCTGCTCGTTGACGCCAACGAAGGTCCGATGCCGCAGACACGTTACGTGCTGATGCGGGCGCTCAAACTAGGGCTCAAGCCAATCGTTATCGTCAACAAAGTGGACCGCCCGAATGCTGAGCCGGATCTTGCCCTTGATAAAACCTTTGACCTCTTTATCGAGCTGGGAGCTACAGAAGAACAGTGCGACTTTGCCGTGCTCTATGGTTCAGGACTTCAGGGCTGGTTTGTCGATGACCTCAATAAACGCGAAGACAACACTAAGGCGGGTATGGACGACCTCTTCAAAGTCATTATCGATAAAGTCCCCGCGCCACAGGCGGATATGGAAAAACCTTTCCTTATGCAGGTTTGCACACTATCATGGAGTGAATATCTCGGACGCATCGGCTGCGGCAGAATTTTGCAAGGAACTTTGCGCCGCGGAGACAAACTGGTGCGCACCCATACAAGATGGAAAGACTATGAGCAGACGGATTGGGAGGTTGTCTCCTCTGACAACTCCACCTGCACACACCTATATGTAACCAACGGTCTTGACCGCACCGAGACAGATGAAGTCGGAGCAGGAGACATCGTTTGGTTTACAGGTCCGGAAAACATTGACCTCGGAGATACCATCAGCGCTCCGGAGATTTCCGCTCAGGTTCTGCACCCGTTGGGAATTGAAGAACCTACAGTTTCCATGTTTTTTATCGTTAATACCAGTCCCTTTGCCGGCCAGGACGGCAATGCCATCACCCTGCGCCAGCTTAAAGCCAGAATAGAACGTGAAACAAAGACCGACCCCGCTCTGCGCATGGACGACCTTGGACGCCCTGACGGCATCAAAGTCTCAGGCCGTGGAGAACTTCACTTGGGTATTCTAATAGAAGAGATCCGCCGCGAAGGATCTGAAGTTTGCGTTTCTCGCCCGGAAGTTATTGTGCAGCACGACGCTAACGGCAAAACTCTTGAACCCATGGAAGAAGTAATCGTTGACGTTCCCGAAGAATATCAGGGCATCGTTATCCAAAAGCTCGCCCAGCGCAAAGGCGAACTTAAAAACATGGAAAACGGCGGCACAGGAGTGCTGCGCCTTTCCTTTAAAATCCCCACACGCGGCCTGATCGGCTACAGAGGAGAATTTCTCACCGACACCAGGGGTCTTGGAATCCTCGCGTCAAGATTTGTCGGCTACGGCGACTGGGTTGGCGAAATAAACGCCAGAAGCCGCGGTTCGCTTGTCAGCATGGACAGCGGCACCGCCACAAGCTATGCACTTGATAATCTTCAGGAGCGAGGCACCCTCTTTATTAAACCGGGAGATAATGTCTATAACGGACAGGTCGTCGGTGAAAGCTCAAGAGGCAAGGACATACCCTGTAACCCCAGCAAGCGTAAGCAGCAGACCAACCACCGCTCCGCCACCAAAGACATGATTACAGTGCTTGACGTGCCGCGTCCTGTGACGGTTGATACCGCGCTTGAATGGATCAGCGATGATGAGCTTGTGGAAGTCACGCCTCTCAATGTGCGCATCCGCAAAACAATTCTCAACGCCGATGAACGTAAAAAGGCGAGAATCAAAGCCGGCGTCACTGATGGCGACGACGAGGAATAGATCCTAAATGGCTCAGGAGCTAATGGCGTTCCGTGCTTTTGAACGGGACGAAATCTTTTCTTGTATTACCGGTTTGATAAAAAACTCCGGAGAACTTGACCGTGAAAGCCGTACAGAGATGGCCTCATGGTATTGCGACTGCATTGCCAATATGGCGGCGGCTGTTGAAACGGCGGGTCTGCGCGGCAATATCTGGAACTCATGGCTGGCTATGCTATTTGCCGAGTGCGAAACGACCTTTGCTCTCTCCCAAGAACGCAGAAAACCGCTCACTGGGACACTGTCACGTATTGTGATGGACGACTTGGAAACCATCTTCAGCTACCTTGACTTTGATCTCAACGCCATTGATGACGAGCTTGGAGTGGACGCGTTTGGCAGATTCGGTGACTATGAGCCCCTCTCCTTAGAGGAGGCTGTCTTTAGCAGAAACGCCGGCGCGATAATCCAAACCCTTGCTGATGACATGGCAAAAGCATCTTCAGCGGAGGAGCTCCACTGTGCGCTGCTCAAATTCTACACAGAATATGGTGTGGGAAAATTTGCTCTCAACAAGGCGTTCAGATGGGATGGAGGCAAGGCGGAAATATTGCCGGTCACTCATACAGAGGAGATAACCTTTGGAGATTTAGTCGGTTATGCGGAACAGAAAAAAATTCTCTGCGACAATACCGCGGCCTTCATTGAAGGCCGTCCGGCAAACAACGTTCTGCTATACGGCGAAAGCGGCACAGGCAAGTCCTCATCGGTAAAAGCTCTGCTCAATCAATATTCGTACAAAGGACTGCGTATGGTGGAAATATACAAACACCAGATTGAAGACCTGGCGAAGATAGTGGACATGATCAAAAGCCGCAACTACAAATTCATCCTCTTCATGGACGACCTGTCCTTTGAACAGTTTGAAGTGGAATACAAATTTCTCAAAGCCTTTATCGAGGGCGGACTGGAAAAACGCCCCGACAACGTACTCATCTACGCCACCTCCAACCGCCGTCACCTCATGAAGGAAAGCTGGAGTGACAGAGACGACAAACAAGATGACATGCACGAATCGGAAACAATGCAGGAGCGCATGTCCTTGGTGGACAGATTTGGACTCATGGTCAGCTACTTCTCTCCCGCTCAGGCGGAATACCTCGATATCGTCCGCACACTGGCTCAAGAATACGGAGTTAACGTCACTGAAGAGGAGCTTGAAAAGGGTGCGATTAACTGGGAGCTCAAGCACGGAGGTTTCTCCGGTCGCAGCGCCCGGCAGTTTATCGAGTTTCTTGCGGGCAAAAAAGAAGTATAAAGGTCTAAAACTTTAAAACGAGAAACGGCGCGGTTTCATACCAAATGAACTGCGCCGTTTCTTGTTTATGTTTATGATCGCTCAGTTTTGCCAGGCTCCGCTCGTCTTTAATCCAATGCTGTATGACACCGGGGATTTCAGCGTGCTGTTTGGCGTTGAGGGCAGAGAATAATTAATTATGTTTACAGCATTACTCTTTCGCCTGACGTCTTTTATGGTTGCGCCAAAATGAATTTAGCAGACAGTGTGTGCCGTTTTCGCCCCTCAGGTTAAAAATCCGCATCAACGATTTTTAGCTTTCAGATTCGCTAATCAGTGATTGGCGAATTGGTGCTTACGTTACGGCGGAGAAAAGGCGTCTTTATCCGAGTACCTTCCTCATCAGCACCGCGAAATCGTCGGTGCTAAAGCCCATCTTATTATAAAAACGCTCGGTCAAATCCCCGGCAATGGTAAAGAGAAAAATATCTGTGACCCCAGATGATTTAAGCATCTCCTCAAACTGCCGATAAAGCTTGCCGCCGATTCCGCAGCCGCGCATAGAGTTGTTGACGCAAAATTCCTTTACCTCAAAAGGCTTGCCCGTATAAAAAGGCATCGACGCTCCCAGAATCATGCCGCATATTTCGCCGTTCTCAACGGCATAAAGTCCGATAAAATCCCAGTCGGCGGCAATCTTCCGCAAACGTGCGGCGGCTGACTTCTCAGTCCATCTCTCATTCCATGGCTCCGAATTAAAAGAATCGGCATAGACCTTTGCCAGAGCGGGAATATCTCCAAGGGTAATCTTCTTAAATTCCATAACAATAATTCCTCCGATTTAGCAGTAAAAAAGTTCAGCGGACTGTAGAGATGACAGGCAAGGACGGTGCTTAGGTGATGATAAGTGTAACTGTCAGCTATTATAACAATTTGTCTGTATAAAAAACAGCTCCCCCGGGCTTGCAAAGGAGCTGAAGTGCTCTTTGTCCGCGAACGAGATGGAAAGCAACGAAGAAGTTT
>RRZT010513751.1_pt1 | contig 15989 bp, 14 predicted proteins | sample 2165551 | NCBI WGS metagenome assembly RRZT01 (sample SAMN10456910, study PRJNA506462) | wastewater metagenome | biome: wastewater; feature: sludge; material: wastewater sludge; isolation source: wastewater sludge with Escherichia coli K12::gfp cells carrying plasmid... | place: USA: Moscow, Idaho... | reverse complement strand
CCGCTGACCGAGGATCGCGCGTTTTTCTTGGGTCTGTTAGACCAACGTGTTGGTTTTGATTTGCAAAGTAGCTACATGGTACGTGCAATGAAGCTATGGGTAGGCGTAGCAAGGCAGTGAAACTGGTCGGCGGAGTCCGGGGCGGACTCGCGCTGCTGGATGATGACGAGCGTCGTCGGGTGATTGAGGCGGGCGAACGAGATATTGACGACGGCGTCGGCTTTTTTCGCGGCACGGCTCGGCCCGGCACGGCGTTGATGGTCGCGTACGTCGACGAGTTCAGGGACCGTTTCAGGGCCGGGATCGGCCGGGATCGGCCGCGGCCTGGTGACGAGCGTCATGCGGGAACCGGGAATCCGCGGCGCGCGCCGCGGCGGGACTCCCGTCACCGCCAGACCGGCGAGGGGCGCGGGCGGCGGGCCCGGCCTCGTGGAACGCGGGTTCGAGGCGGGGGCGCCGAACCGGCCACACCGGTCCTCGGGCTGCAGGACACCGGAACGGACCGAAACCGGGTATTACGCGAACCAAGCGGCGCAAGCTGCCTCACTATAAGAGCGGAACAAAAAACAGGCCATATCAATGTGCCAGACGGCACGTTCGCACCACCCCTCGTTCGGTTATGCGGCCCGGTGGTCAGCGCTTGCCGGCGTACAGCTCCTGGTCGATCGCGTCGGAGAACACGCGGTTCACAGCCGGACGCACGACCTTCAGCGACGGCGTCAGGCAGGAGTTCTCCTGGGTGAACTGCGTATCCAGCACCACGAACTTGCGCACCGATTCGGCCCGCGAGACCGTCGCGTTCGCGCGGTCGACGAACGGCTGGATCTCCTCGCGCACCTGCGGGAGCGCGGCCGCGTCGGCCAGCGACAAGTCGGCCGGCTGACCGATGGTCGGCAGCCACGACGCCAGACCTTCCGGGTCAAGCGTCACCAAGGCGCCGATGAACGGACGCCCGTCACCCACGACCACGGCGTGCTCGACGATCGGGCACTTGGCGATCTCCTCCTCCATCGGGATGGGGGAGACGTTCTTGCCGCCGGCGGTGATGATGATGTCCTTCTTGCGGCCGGTTATCATAAGCCGGCCGTCCTCGTCGAGCGAGCCGAGGTCGCCGGTCTTGAGCCAGCCGTCGGCGGTGAACGTTTCGGCGGTCTTCTCGGGGAGATTGTGATAGCCGCGGAACACGTTCGCGCCGCGCACCTGCACCTCGCCGTCGTCCGCGATGCGCACCGACGAGCCGGGGGCGGGCTGGCCGACCGTGCCGATCTTGTTGTCGTTCACGCGTGTCACCGTAAACGGTGCCGCGGTCTCCGTCATACCGTATCCCTGGATCATCGGCAGGCCGATGCCGGCGAAGAAGTGCGCCAGATCGGCGCTCAGCGGAGCCCCGCCGCACGCCACATACCGGATGTTCGGGCCGAGTGCGCCGCGAACCGCGCGGTACACCGATGTCTCGAACATCGCGTGCCGGGCGCGCTGGCTGGCGGAATGCTTGCCTCCGTCCTGCTCGGTGCGCGACCATTCGCGGGCGCACTGGGCGGCCTGCGCGAATATGCGCCCCTTGAAACCGGTGCCGGCCTTGCGTGACGCGGCGTTGTACACCTTCTCGAACACGCGCGGCACGCCGAGCAGATAGGTCGGCTTGAACGAGCGCAGGTCGGGAAGCAGCGACTTCGTATCCGGCAGATAGCCGACCACGCCATCGTCGGAGCCAATCGAGCAGTACTGGATGAACCGTGCGAAGCAGTGGGCGAGGGGCAGGAACAGCAGCAGCCGTGGATGGTTGTCGCACAGCACCTCGCCGAGGCACTCGTATCCGGCTCGAACCACCGACAGGAAATTGCGGTGCGTAAGCTCCACGCCTTTCGGGGCGCCGGTCGAGCCGGACGTATATACGATAGTGGCGAGGTCGTCGGCATGGGTGTCGGCGATGCGCGCCTCCAGCTCCTCGTCGGAGACCGACACGCCCAATCCCTCCAAAGCGCCCAGCGCGTTGCCGTCCATCATGAGGATGCGCTGCAGGCCGGGGCATCGGTCGTTGATCGAATCGAGACGGTCATAGCGTTCGCGGTTATCGGTGACGGCGAGCTTCACGCCGGAGTCGTTGATGATGCGCTCCGCCTGTGCCGCGGAATCGGTGTCGTAGACTGGCACGTTCACCGCGCCGATCGCGGCGAGCGCGAAATCCAGCACGCCCCACTCGAAGCGGGTGGCGGAGAATAGCGTCACCGCGTCTCCCTTGCCGACGCCGAACGCGATGAGGCCCTTCGCTGCGGCGAGCACCAGACGGTGGAACTCGCCGGTGGTGATGCTCGACCACGCGCCCGGGCCGGTCTTGCGCGCCGCGATGGTGGTCGCATTGCCGGTGCGGGCGATGCGTTCGGTGAGCAGCGAGTACAGTGTCTCGTCGTCGTTCACGGTGACGTCGCCGGGGGAGGTGTATTCGCTGATGATGGTCGGAACGGCAGCGGTGCCGACCGGCCGTGCGGCCGGTGCCGTCATGCTGGGTGCCGGTTCATCCGCCGGCTGGGCGGCTTGGGCCGCGTTCGACTGATCCTGTGCCTGATCCTGTGACATCGTGGATTTCCTTTGCAGATGTCCTGATACGTATTCCATCGTCAAGGGTACGTTGCCGTAGGTTCCTGCGGTGTTGTGCATGGGCACGAAAAGCGGCGTCGGGTTTTGTCGTCGCGCACAACCGCGCGGCGCAGGCCGGCGGCGGCGCGGTGGCGGACGTCGGGCGGACGGTGTTCCCGCGCGGCGGTGCAGCATGGCCGGCTGATAACGGATTATAGGTTTTCCTTATCGCCGGAAATGAGCCGCTGCGCGTGTTCGCGGCGGGAACGCCTCTAGCATGGTGCCTTGTGCGCCGCCGACGCATCCCGGGGATGTGCGGGCGGTCGAGGCAACGACAACAATGGCAATATAGACAATACAGTAGCGGCAACAATGACGGCGATGACGGCAGTCGTCGCGACGGCCATCGCCGCAGCATATGGAAGGAGAACCCTCAATGGCTGAAAACCGAGCGGAACTGAACAAGAACCTGGCGCAGATGCTCAAGGGCGGCGTGATCATGGACGTGACGACTCCCGAGCAGGCTCGGGTCGCCGAGGACGCCGGCGCGTGCGCGGTCATGGCGTTGGAGCGCATCCCCGCTGATATCCGTGCCGCCGGCGGCGTCTCGCGTATGAGCGACCCGGCCATGATCAAGGGCATTCAGGAGGCCGTCTCCATTCCGGTCATGGCGAAGGTGCGCATCGGGCACATCGCTGAAGCCCGCATCCTGCAGGCCATCGACATCGACTACATCGACGAGTCCGAAGTGCTTTCGCCGGCCGATGACGTCTATCACATCGACAAGACACAGTTCGACGTGCCGTTCGTGTGCGGTGCGAAGAACCTGGGTGAGGCGCTGCGCCGCATCGCCGAGGGGGCCGCGATGATTCGCACCAAGGGCGAGCCCGGCACCGGTGACGTGATCCAGGCCGTGCGTCACATGCGCACGATGAACAAGCAGATTCGCGAGCTCGTCGGCCTGCGTGACGACGAGGTGTTCGAGGCCGCCAAGCAGCTGGCCGTGCCGGTCGAGCTGGCGCGTTACGTGCACGACAACGGCCGACTGCCGGTCGTGAACTTCGCCGCCGGTGGCGTGGCCACCCCGGCCGACGCGGCGCTGATGATGGAGCTCGGTGCCGAAGGCGTGTTCGTCGGTTCCGGCATCTTCAAGTCCGGCGACCCGGCCAAGCGCGCCGCCGCCATCGTCAAGGCCACCGCCAACTGGCAGGACGCCGATCTGCTGGCACGACTCTCCGAGAACCTCGGCGAGGCCATGGTCGGCATCAACGAGGACGAAATCCAGACCATCATGGCCGCCCGCGGCGAGTGATCATAGCCCGCTAGCGGCGGGACGATCGAGCCGCCCCTCCCGCTGGCGAAGGCGGTCAACTTGGCGGGGGCGATTCCGCATGAATCCGCCCCCGCTGGCGGCGAGGGCTGCCGCGGGGCGACTGGGGTGGGAGAGGCACATCCTCAGTCACCCCACCCCTCCCCACCGCATTCGACGGCTCCCCTCATCGGGAGCCACGGAGGAATCATGGTTGTAGCTGCTGAATATATTTCGAAGGAAGCGTCGGCCGATGCCGAGACGGCAAAGCACGGCGTGACCGGCATCCTGGCCGTACAGGGCGCGTTCGCAGAGCACGCTGCGATGCTCGACAAGCTCGGCGCCCAGTGGAAGCTGCTGCGTGCCGCCGAGGATTTCGACGATTCCATCGACCGCGTGATTCTGCCCGGCGGCGAGTCGACCACACAGGGCAAGCTGCTGCGCTCCACCGGTCTGTTCGAGCCGATCGCCGCGCACATCGCCGCCGGCAAGCCGGTGTTCGGCACGTGCGCCGGAATGATTCTGCTCGCGAAGCGACTGGAAAACGACGACAACGTGTACTTCGGCGCCCTCGACGCCACGGTTCGCCGCAACGCTTACGGTCGGCAGCTCGGTTCGTTCGCCTCCACAGCCGATTTCGGTGACATCAAGGACTTTCCGCTCGTGTTCATCCGTGGGCCGTTCGTCTCCGATGTCGGGGCGGACGCCACGATCGAGACCGAGGTTGATGGGCGTGTGGTCGGTCTGCGACAGGGCAACATTCTCGCCACGGCCTTCCACCCCGAACTCACCGACGACACCCGCATTCACGAGTTATTTTTGAGCCTGTAGGCTCCCGCTAGCGGATCGGGCTGCTTGTCGGCGGGGAACGGCAGTGAGACCAGCGGGCTGGTCATGCATGGCATGTCCGTAACTGCAGGGTCGAGGGCTGTTCGCGAAGGTGACTGGGGTGGCCGAGGACTTTCGGGGTATCATCCGCAGCTCGGCGTCTCGATTTTTGGCCGAGGCAGCAGGTCGCCGCGTCCCTTCGTTTCGTAGTTGTGCCACACCAGCGTGATTTTGCCCGATTTGGCCGTGGTGTGGCCACACCGATGGCCACACCAGCTCGTGCAAACGTTTACATGACCTGGTGTGGTACATGATGTCATTCGTTTTCCTTGAAATATCAAGGAAATGGGATTCGACTCCAAACCGGTATTGGGCGCGTGTACCACAGAAGGCCGAAAAGAGGCAAAAAAGCCCTGGTGTGGTACAGACTTTGCGATGTCGTGTGCGTCGTATGACCCACAAATCGCCGGATGGCGCCATCTGTCGACACGATAAGCTTATGTCAACGTTGTCATGCCATATCGTTCGTCGCTTCCGAATGGGACTTTCGCGGGGTGAAAGATGCGGACGGTGGATCGGGGGTTCGACTTCTACTTCAACCGCGCGAAGAACGAGGCTGTCGTGCGCGAGCCGGCAGGCGAGACCCTGCTCGTCTACCGCGGATGCGGCAATGCCGATGATGGCAGGGCCGTCACGCTGAAACGCAACGGTGTGCTCATCACGGTGTCGCAACGTTGACGGATCGCCGGCTCCAGACATGGGGCCGGCGATTCGAGGAGAGTCGGGCCGCGGCGAAGTCCGCGACGACGTCGACGTGGACTTCGTCGCAATGCTGCTGCGCGGGGAGACGCGGGTTCATGACGGTGACCGGGCTTCCGGCGCGGAAGCAACGCCGGCCGCAGGGCCGTGGGCCGATTACCGGCTACGGCTGACGCTGGACCAATGGACGCCGGACGGTGCGGTCAGCGGCGAAATCACTGACATCACTCGGCTGCGACTGCGGTTCCGCAGCGATTACGGAACCGTGACGGCCCTCGACGGATCCGCCGTACCGCAGACCCAGGATCTGTTCCGTCCGCTCCCGCTTGCGGTGCACCGCGATGACGGGTCGGGCATTGACGGCTCGACTGCCGATACCTCGCGCGTGGTCATCTCCGTCGTCGCGGAACGACTCGACGCCCCCGTGCGCATCCCCGACACGCCTGACGCGACCGGCAGGCGGGGCATGCGTTTCTTCGCCGATCCTGAACTCGCATACGAACGCGGGACGTTCTACCTGTTCGCCACCACCGACGGACACGGCGGGTGGAGCGGCTGGCAGATCCGCTGCCTCGCCTCCGAAGACCTGGCACATTGGCAGGACCGCGGTGTCGTCATCGACCTGCATGACCAGCATCTCGACGGCAGCGGCCGAACCAACATCCTGCCCGGCCGGACCGCCCACGCCTGGGTGCCGGCGCTCACCGTTCGCGACGGCCGCTATTACCTGTATTTCTGCGGCGACGGGCAGACCAACGTGGCGGTATCCGACCATATCGATGGAGGATACGCTCTGCAGAGCGACTTGGCGCGAACCGGCTCGCACGCCGCGCGGCACGGCTTCGGAACCGGCATCGTCGCGCCCGGCATCGATCCCGCGGCGTTCCGCGACCCGCAGACCGGCCGATGGTACCTAGCCTGGGGCAGAACCGGGCGCGCTACTCCCGCCTGTCCGACGACATGCTGCGCATCATCCCCGAAGCCACGCCCGACATCCGGGAGGCCGCATATCTGAACGTGAGAGAGCATGCCGGAACGTGGACGTACTATCTCACGTACTCGATCGGCGACACCGACGACCCCGACTATCGAGTCGCCTATGCGGCCGCGTCGACCATGGAAGGCGACGGTTCGCAGTGGACCTATCGCGGCGAAATCCTGGTCGCCAACGAACGCCTCGGCATACTCGGCACCGGGCATCACTGCATACTTCGGGTCCCCGGCACCGACGAATGGGTCATCGCCTACCACTGCTTTCTGCCGGACGCCATGCGCCCGCGCGGCGTGGACCGGTACGCGGGCGGGCGCATCCGCACCGGCAACAAGCGCGAAATCCGGTTCGCCAGACTCGAATTCGACGAACGGGGCGGATGGCGTGCCGCTCATCAGACCGGTGACGGTATCGATGAGCAGCCTGGCGTGGTCATGAACAGCGGCGACATGCGTGGTGGCGAACACGTCATCGGATGGCAACGATGTCGCGAAGACGACAAAACCGTAGCAGACATGCGGTAAGGAGGCCCGTATGACAACTTCGGCGAAGACGATTACCATAGGGGGAGTTTCCTCTACGAGTAAGGTTGACGCGATGGGCAAGACCGAAAACGGCAAGACCGGCAAGAGCGAGATCGCGCAGAACCTGCCAGGCTCGCCGACGACGGCCGCACGTCGGCGCGTCACGTTGCGCGACGTCGCCACCGCGGCCGGCGTGTCGCTGAAAACGGCATCCAATGTCATCAACGGCACCGGACGCATGACCGACGCCACCCGCGCCAAAGTCGAAGCCGTCATCGAGCAGACCGGATACCGGGTCAACGTCGCCGCGCGCAACCTCAACCGGGACCGCACCGGCTTCATCACGCTCGCTGTGCCGACGCTGACCGCGCCGTACCTGTCCGAGCTCGCGAACCGCGTGATCGACGCCGCCCGGCAGCGCGGATACCTCGTGTACGTCACCACATACGCGGAAGGGTCGGCGACGGGCGCCCGCGAGCTGTTGCGCAACTTCAACACCACGGTGTCGGACGGCATGATTCTGTCGATGAGCGAAGTCGAGGACATCAACCCGGAGGACCTGGAGGTCGATTTCCCGCTGGTGGTGGTCGGCGCGCGAACCACATGGGGCAAGGCCGATCATGTGACGCCCAACGACGTGCAGGCGGCGGCATCGGCCGCCGGATACATGTTCGACTGCGGCGTGAAGTCGCTGGCGGTGGTCGGCGGACGTGGCGCATATGACGAGGCGAAGCTGCTCGGCGCGGTGGAAGGCAACGCGCAGCTGCGTTTGCGCGGCATCATCGAAGAATGCCGGCGACGCGGCGTGACGCTGGACTCGCGGCTGGTCGGCAATGTCGAGCAGGAATGGACGATTGGCGCGGGCGCCCATGCCACGCAGGAGCTCATCGACAAGGGCGTGCCGTTCGACGGCGTCATCGGCCTGAACGACCAGCTGGCCATCGGCGCGTTGACCGTGATGCGCGCGAACGGCATCGAGATTCCCCGGCAGGTTCAGGTGATCGGGTTCGACAACATCGAGGAGTCGCAATATCTGCAGATTCCGCTCACCACCATGGATTCGCGTCTGGAGTGGACCGCGCCTACCGCCGTCGAGCGGATTCTAGGGCGCATCCGCGGTGAGATCGCTAAGCCCGAGTTGTTGATGACCGATTGCAATGTGATTGTGCGCGACAGCACGCGGTGAATCTCGGGGATTACGGGAACCACGCTCTCAAAACTCGCAGATACAGGCCATTTTTAGTGAATTTGACCCTGTGAGTTTTGAGAGCGTATAACGCCGCGTTTCCCTATTTGAGGTCGGTGGCGGCATGTGCTCCGTCCCGCGAAAGTCCCGTTTCACTGGCCTTGGATGGGACTTTTGCCGGATGGGGGGCGCTGACAATCGACATAATGGCGGCCTGGTGGGCGTTGGCGGGGGTTGTCGGTCGGAGGCCGGCTGGGGTGGTCGAGGGATGCTTCGGCCATGGGTCTTGCGTAGAACCGTGGTGCGCGTCGGGTCTGATTTGTCGCGACACGCCCGGAGTGGTGGCACAATTGCGAGGTCGGTTATTGCGGATCGGAGGAATTGAGCGGTTCGTCACGACTGCATATGACGGTTGTGCTGCGCATTCCGGGCGTGTCGCAGCTGATGGCGGCGGCGTCGTTGACGGGCTGGTGACCGGATGGCCGCTATGACGGCTGATCGATCGGTGCAGGGGCCGGCGGCGTTGTCTGCCGGCCCCTGCACCGATGCCGCCAATCGCGAATCGTATGTCGGTCATCCGATATGATGGCATACTGGTGTAGGGAGGCTCGGCATATCGCCATGGCATATGCTCCGAACCGGATGTAGTGTGAAGACAAGGAGACGACCATGCTGGGAACCAGCGATCTCGCCGTTGCGGCGGCTGCTGCGAGCGTGCCGGGAATCAAACTCAATGACGGCAACGTGATTCCGCAAATCGGGTTGGGGCTGCTGCGAATCGAGAACGATGATGTCGCTCCCGTGGTCAAATCGGCGTTGGCGGCGGGGTACCGGCATATCGACGGAGCCGCGGGCTACAACAACGAGGGCGGCGTCGGCCGCGCCCTCGCCGAAACCGGCTTCAACAAGGGGCGCAAGCGCAGTCATCTGTGGGTCACGACCAAGCTGCGCGACTCCGAGCAGGGGTACGACATGGCACTTGCAGCCTTCGACCGACAGCTGGGACTGTTGCAGCTGGAATACGTCGACATGTACATGATTCATTGGCCGACTCCGTTCAATTGGCGTTCCGGAGCGACCTGGAAGGCGTTCACCAAGCTGCGCGACGAAGGCCGTGTGAAGACGCTGGGCGTGTGCAACTTCCTGCCGGAGCATCTGACCCGTCTGTACGAGGAGACCGGCGAATGGCCGGCGGTCAACCAGATCGAGCTGCACCCGACCTGGCAGCAGCGCGAAGTCGTCGCATTCTGCAAGGAGCACGGCATCGCGGTCGAAGCATACTCCCCGATGGCTCGCGGCGCCGACCTGAAGGCCGGCAACGGCACGATCGCGCGAATCGCCGAGGCGCACGAGGTGTCGCCTGCCCAGGTGATCCTGCGCTGGCACATCGAAAACGGCACGATCATCATCCCCAAGTCGGTGCACTCCGAACGTCAGCGGCAGAACCTCGACCTGTTCGGCTTCGCGCTCACGCTCGATGAACATGCCGCCATCGACGCGCTCGACGGTCCGGAACGCGCGGGGCACGACCCTCGCACGTTCTCCTACGCCTGATCCGGCGGGGAGAAAGGTACGCGGCGTGAGTCCGGGTTTATGCCGCGCGCCTGAGCCGACGACGATACCGCCGCGCAGCCCACGAGACTGACCGCAGAACCAACGACAGGCCGATTGACCGTGCGCACGCATTTTCGCAAACGCCGATTCCGCGGATCATCCCCGCTGGAACGTCTTATGATACTGGTGGTGATCGCCGCCCTGCTCGGCGTCGTCATCGGTCTGGCGTTGCCCAAAATCAGCCCCTCCATCGGCGAGATCACCGGCGAATACATTGCCTCCGGCCCGGCGGCGGACGCGCTGAACGGGCTGCAGGTCGACGACCGGCCCGACTCCACCGGCTACGACCGCGACTCCTTCGGATTCCGCGCCACCGACGATGATGGCGACGGCTGCGACGTGCGCGACGATGTGCTCGCCCGCGACCTGACTGATGTCATATTCAGCGCAGCCAAGCGCTGCCAAGTCTCCTCGGGTACGCTCGCCGACCCCTACACCGGGAAGACCATCCTGTTCGTGCGCGGCCGAAACACCAGCGCCGCCGTGCAGATCGACCACGTCGTGGCGCTCGCAAACGCCTGGCAATCCGGTGCCAGGGACTGGACCACCGCCCAGCGCTACCGCTTCGGCAACGACCCTTACAATCTGCTCGCCGTGGATGGCCCCGCCAACCAGGACAAGGGATCCGCCTCCGCCGCTTACTGGCTTCCCACCAACGGCGAGTATCGTTGCGAATACGTCGCGCGGCAGATCGGCGTCAAACGGCATTACGGTCTGACCGTCACCACCAGCGAGAAACGTTCGATGCTCGCCGTGCTGCGCGCATGCCCCGCGCAACAGATCCCCAGTCAGTGAGGGGCGGAATAGAGCCCATCGCTCGACAAATGCCGCAGTCCGCCCAGCGGGGGAGTCGTGTGGCGGGAAATTCGACGGTCTGTTACAAACGCGGTGTATACCATTAGGCGGATCGAGTAGCGCCCAGGGGTCGGGCGCATGAGAGGAATGAGGGAATGAAAGAGCATCGTCAGATGATCGATGACAAAACCGATTCAGAGATCGACATCGAACGCAGTCATGCCGAGGAAGCGTCCGGGCGCCAGCATCACGAGCATGCGCTCGCCAGCATCTTGGGGCCGGCGTTCGTGGCCGCGGTCGCCTATGTCGATCCGGGCAATGTGGCGGCGAACATCACGTCCGGCGCACGATACGGCTACCTGCTGGTATGGGTGCTGGTGCTGGCGAACGCGATGAGCGTGCTGATTCAATACCAGTCGGCGAAGCTCGGCATCGTCACCGGCAAGAGCCTGCCGGAACTGCTGGGGGAGCGCATGAGCAACGCGGGACGGTTCATGTTTTTCATGCAGGCGGAGGTCATCGCCATCGCCACGGATCTGGCCGAGGTGATCGGCGGCGCGATCGCCCTTAATCTGCTGTTCGGGCTGCCGTTGTTCGTCGGCGGCCTGGTGATCGGCGCGGCCTCCACGGTGATGCTGTGGTTCCAGGGCGGCAGGACGCAGACCACGTTCGAACGGATCATCATCGTGTTGCTGCTGGTCATCACCTTCGGGTTCATCGCGGGCCTGTTCGTGGCCCCGCCGGATCCCGCAGCGGTGGTGCGGGGCCTGATCCCACGCTTCCAAGGCACCGATTCGGTGCTGATGGCCGCCTCGATTCTGGGCGCCACCGTGATGCCGCATGCCATCTACCTGCATTCCACGTTGGTCAACGACCATTACTACACGCACAGCGATAAGCCGTCGATCGCCATGCAGCTCAAAGGTTCGAAGATCGATGTGACGTGGGCGCTGCTGCTGGCCGGCACGGTGAATCTGGCGATGCTGGTGCTTGCCGCGAACTCGTTGCACGGCATGTCCGGCACGGATTCCATAGACGGCGCGCAACGGGCGATCACGCAGGTGCTTGGCCCGGTGATCGGCACGATATTCTCCATCGGCCTGCTGGCCTCGTCGTTGAGTTCCACGTCGGTCGGCACGTATGCCGGTTCCGAGATCATGCGTGGTCTTCTGCATGTCAACGTCCCGATGTGGGCGTGCCGTGTGGTCACGCTGGTGCCCGCGCTGATCGTGCTGTGGTTCGCCAAAGACCCCACTCAGGCGCTGGTCATCGGCCAGGTGGTGCTGTCCATCGGCATTCCGTTCGCCGTGATTCCGCTGATGCGTTATACGCACACCAAGGAGCTTATGGGCGAATGGGTCGACGGGACGGTCAAACACGTGATCTTCATGATCGTGGTGGCGTTGATCGTGGCGCTGAACGTGCTGCTGATCGTGCTTACGATTTTCGGGCGTGCGTGACGTGGACGACTGACGCCGAGACTCGCCGATTTCCCGCGGATTCCGCTCCGAGATGCGGGATTAGGGATGGCATATGACGAAAGCGTTCCTAAGTGCGCGCCGAAACGACGACCGTGCGCACTTAGCGACGCAAACCGGGCCATTTGCGTCCCTAAGTGCGCGGACTTGTCATTTCGGCGCGCACTTAGAGACGCTTTCGCGCTCTGATGGCTCTGGATCGTTCGGAGCCGTGATGTCTGGCAATTGGATTCCGGTTACCGGTGACGTTCCTACGCAAATTGGCGACTATTGTCATCGTCCGGTGACAATAGTCGCCAATTTGCTGCGATTACCGGTGCGAGACCGTGCGGATTCTCGCGATGGCCCGCTGCGCCACGTCCCGCGAGGATCCGGCACCGGCTCCTTTGACGCCGAACAGCACGATGAGCACCTGTATGAACACGATGAACGCGCTGACTCGCAGCGTCCACTGCGTGCCGAAGATGCTCGCGGCGATTGCGTCGCCTCCATGCAGTTGAATCAGCGTCTCCATCAGGATGACCAGCACGGGGGCTCCGATCGCACCCGCGATCTGCCGGACCGTGTTGGTGACCGCCGACCCGGCTGACACCTCCGTCGGGTCGAGGCAGTTGAGCGACCAAGTGGTGATGGGCATGATGATGAAACCCATGCCGATCTGGCGCACGAACTGCCATATCGATACCCACCAGATCCACGTGTTGCTGTCGATCAGACTCATCATGATGGTGCCGAACAGCAGCACCAGCGTGCCACTGAGCGCCACCGGCCTCGCCCCGAGCCGGTCGAGCAGCTTGCCGCCGAAGAACTGCGAGATGCACATGCCGAATGCGCCGGGCATCATGACCAGTCCGCTGATAGTCGCCGAATAGCCGCGGTCGTTCTGGATATACAGCGGCATGATCACCATGATCGAACTGAATGCGAAGAAGCTGAGCGCGGCGCAGATCGTCCCGACGGTGAAACTGCGGTTGCGCAGCACGCCAAGGTCGAGCAGCGGCGGTTCGGGAGTGGTGCGTTGCGCGGTGTCCGACTCGTCCACGGATTGCCGGACGGCCACCGTATACGCCTTCGCGCGGCGCACCTGCCGCACCACGAACCACACGATGCCGCACAGTCCGACAAGCATCGCGCCCCACACCATCGGATTCGACGGCGCGTACGATTCGATGTTTGTGAACCCGAACATCAGGCCGCCGAAGCCGAGCACCGACATGGCCACGGAGAAGAAATCGGCCTTGGCATGGTCGTCGGTCGTCCCGAAGTTACGCAGCCCGAAGATGGCCAGCAGCAGGCAGAACACACCGATCATCGTGAGCGTGAAGAAAATCGAACGCCAGCCGAAACTGTCGGTCTGGAAGCCGCCGAAAGTCGGCCCCAGCGCGGGGGCCACGCTCATGGCCATGCCGACCGCGCCCATGGCCATGCCACGGCGGGATAACGGGTAGATCGAGAAGACGGTGATCTGCAGCACCGGCCACATCACGCCCGTGCCGACGGCCTCAAGCAGTCGGCCGGCCAGCACCACCAGAAACGTCGGGCCGACCCATGCCAGCAGCGATCCCACAGCGAACACGGTCATCGAGACGATGACGATTTGCCGGGTGGTGAAGCGGCGCGTCAGGAACGCGGTGAGCGGCACCATCACGCCCATGACCAGCTGGAAAATCGACGTGAGCCATTGCCCGGTGGTCACGGAGATGCCGAATTCCGATACGATGGTCGGCAGCGCGGCGGACAGCTGCAGCTGCGTGAAGTTGCCGACGAACGTGATGAACGTCAAGATGGCAAGCGAAGCGAGGGCCACGCGCGAAAGATGGCCGTTCACGTAGCTTTCGTTGCTGGAGAGCGGCGTGGACAGCGTGGATACGCGTTTACCGCCGGCTGTGCCGCCGCGCTTTGCGAGGGTTTTCTTCGGGTTCTTGCCGTTCGTGCTGGTTTCCGTGCTGCTGTCGTTATTGTCGCTGCGATTGGTCATTGTGCCGTATTCTCCTCCGTTCCGCCTCATGCGCCTGTGTATGCGTCATCCCTGTTTCGCTGCGTAGGGATTGTTGTATATGCATCATTTCTGCCGACCAATACACACTACTCCTACAGATGGGCAACCCGGGTGGAGGCGTGGGGAGAAGGTTGGGGGAGAAGGGCGCGGAGGAAAAATGTAGGGAAGGCCACGGAGGGGTGGGATGGAAGAACACAGAGAGGAGGGCGCAGGGAAGCGGAAGTAGAGTAGGGGGAGACGGAAATATGAGCACTCAGATATTGGCGGCGCGGAGATGCGACGGTGCGGAAGTCGCGCCGCCGCATCTCCGTCAGTACGAGCCGGTGCCGCGCACGACGGCCACCACGGTCTTGAGCAGGATCGCGATGTCGCCGGTCAGCGACCAGTTCTGGATGTACGACACGTCGACGAATTCGGACTGCTCCTGCGTCAGGTTGCTGCGTCCGGACACCTGCCACGGACCGGTGATGCCGGGCTTCACCAGCAATCTGGCCGAATACAGCGTGCCGTAGCGCGCCACTTCCTCCGGCAGCGGCGGACGCGGGCCGACGAGGCTCATGTCGCCTTTGAGCACATTGAAGAACTGCGGAATCTCATCTATCGAGGTCTTGCGGATGAAATGGCCGATTCGCGTGACTCGCGGGTCGTTCTTGAGCTTGAAGACGAACCGGTCCTCCATACCGTATTCCTCGGCGAGCTGCTTCTTGATGGCTTCGGCGTTGACGTTCATGGAACGGAACTTGTACATCGTAAACGGCTTGCCGTAGATGCCTATGCGCTGCTGCCGGAAGAAGACGGGGCCGCCATCTTCGTGCTTGATCAGCAGCGCGACGACCAGCATGATCGGCGAACTGATGATGATCGCGATGAGAGAGAAGAAGATGTCGCTCAGGCGCTTGAATATTCTCGTGATGGTGGAGTACTGCGTGAGCTGCGCGGTGAGCACCGGCATCAGGGGATTGCTGCGGAAGTGGAGCTGCGCGGCGCTCAGGTCGGCCAGCGACGCGGGCTGCGCGAGCTCGATGCCCATGGATTCCATGGCGAGCGATAGGGCACGCATGGTTTCCGAATCGCGGGTGAGTACGTCGGCGATGAGCACGGTTTGCGCTTTCAGGTATTTCGCGGTGATCGGCAGATGGGAGTCCAGCGGCAGCGCGATCAGTTCGGCCTCGTCGCTGTCGTCTGCGGTGAAGGGGACCGAGAGGAGTCGTCTTGGTGCGTTTGGCGTGTTGCCTGCGCTCGCCTTGACGGGGCAGACCGCGATGGGGATGTATCCGAGCGACTTGCTGTTGCGCAGCTGCACGATGGTGTCGTGAATGCTCTCAGGCGAGCCGATGATGATCGTCGGATATCCGAAGCCCTTGCCTTCACGCCGGTGGCGGTGCAGGAACCGGCGTGCGAGCCACCGTTCGATGATGGTGAGCATCATCGTTGGTGTCATGACAATCGTGCAACAGCTGATTACACGCAGAGGTGAATGATGAATACAAGACGTGTCACCGTGGGAGTGGTCGTTCAGTACATAGTGTTGACGCTCGTGTTCATTCTGCTGGCGGGCCCGCTGGTATGGGAATTGTCGCTGGCGATCAAGGGGCCGAACGACAACGTGTACTCCCTGCCGCCATACCTGTTTCCGAAGGATTTCACGCTGAACAATTTCGTCGAGGTGTTCAGGCGTCTGCCATTGCTCCGGTATTTCGGCAATACGCTGATTGTCGTGGCAGGTAATGTTCTGGGCAACGTCGTCGGATGTACGCTGGCCGGGTACGCCTTCGGGTGCCTGAGATTCAGATGGCGCAACATCGGCTACATGCTGTTTGTCCTGGCCATCATCATGCCGACGGAGGGCATTCTGATCTCGACGTTCCTGCTGGTCAAGTCCATGGGATTGACGAATAGTCTGCTGGGCTTGATTCTGCCTGGCCTGAT
>RRZT010232012.1_pt1 | contig 15993 bp, 16 predicted proteins | sample 2165551 | NCBI WGS metagenome assembly RRZT01 (sample SAMN10456910, study PRJNA506462) | wastewater metagenome | biome: wastewater; feature: sludge; material: wastewater sludge; isolation source: wastewater sludge with Escherichia coli K12::gfp cells carrying plasmid... | place: USA: Moscow, Idaho... | reverse complement strand
GGTGGGTGCCCGCGTCCCGGCAAGGCTCGTCCGCGACACCGTGCTCGAGATCCGCCGCGGAAAGGGCATGGTGCTCGACGCCTCCGACCACGACACGTGGAGCGCCGGCTCGTTCTTCACCAACCCCATCCTCAGCGCCGACGACGCCGGACGGCTCCCCGAGGGCGCCCCGCGCTTCCCGATGCCCGACGGGTCGGTCAAGACCAGCGCCGCCTGGCTGATCCAGCACGCCGGCTTCGAGAAGGGCTACGGCACCGAACGGGCGAGCCTCTCGACAAAACATGTGCTGGCGCTCACCAACCGGGGAGGCGCCGCGTCCGCCGACCTGGTCAGGGTCGCCCGGGCGGTGCGCGACGGCGTGGCGCAGGCGTTCGGCATCACGCTGGTGCCCGAGGTCAACCTGGTCGGCGTCCAGCTCTGACGCGACCGCCGGGACCTCAACCTGAAGTTGAGAAACTTTCACCCGGCGGGCCCGGCGGCTAGCCTCACGAACCAACCAACCGGTGGGAGTGAGACCAATGCGCTGGATCAAGGTCGCCGTCGCGACCGCCCTCGTCCTCGGCTTCGCGGCGATCGCGCCGAGCCCGGCGAAGGCGTCCGTTCAGAGCGAGTTCATCGCAAAGCTCGTGGGCCCCGCCCAGCAGAACGAGCGCGCGACGGGTATTCCGGCCTCCGTCGCCATCGGCATGGCCGCCCTCGAGACCGGCTGGGGCCGCTCGAAGATGGCGAGCACATACACCGTCGACGCGGGGCTTCCGACCGAGAAGGTCTACCAGGTCAACACGCTGTTCAACATCAAGTGCACCAGCACCGTCTCGCCCTACCAGACGGGCTGCGTGCCGGTGAGGACCGCCGAGTACAAGCCCGACGGCACCGCCTACTACATCGTCGACAACTTCCGCACCTACAAGAACTGGGGCGACTCGATCCTCGACTACGGACGACTGCTGACGACCGCGTCGCGCTACGCGAAGGCGTTCGACTACAAGTTGTATCCGGACCAGTTCGTGACAGAGGTGCGCAAGGGTGGCTACGCCACAGACCCCAAGTACGCCGACCTCGTGATCTCGATCATGAAGAGCTACAACCTCTACCAGTACAACCTCAACGGCGCGGGCGCAGGCTTCCCGCCCGGCGTGGGCACCGGAGGCGACGTCGGCTCGACCGCCTTCACCGTCGGCTCCGATCTCCCCGCCTACGTCAGTGGCTCGAAGGGCGACGGGGTGCGCATCCTGCAGCTGCTGCTCAACGCCAACGGCGCGAAGCTGGACGCCGACGGCATCTTCGGCGACCAGTCGAAGGCGGCGGTCAGCGCATTCCAGTCGAAGAACGGCATCAGCGCGACGGGCGCGATGAACGACAAGACGTGGAACAAGCTGCTGCCGAACCTGAAGCAGGGCAGCAGCGGAGGGTCCGTGCGCGCGCTGCAGTCGGCCTTGCAGGACGCCGGACATTCCGTCAGCGTCAACGGGACCTTCGACGCGACCACCGCCAAGGCCGTGCGCTCCTTCCAGACCAAGCACCGGATCAAGGTGACCGGCGAAGTCAGCCGCCTGACCTGGGCCCGGCTGATCGGCTGAGCCGGGCTACAGGGTCGACGCGGCGGCGACGTAGCCGCTCGCGTAGGCCACCGCCGCGAGCTCGAGCGCGTCGCGCCCCGGCAGGTAGGCGCCGTGGTGGAGGCCTGCTCCGTTGATCCGTCCGGTGCCGATGAAGCACATCAGCGACGCCGTCTCCCGCCCGTACTCGGCGAAGTCGTCCGACCCGCACGAGCGGAACGGCGTCTCGGCGACGGTCACCCCGAGCGAACTGAGCAGGTGGTCGGTGCGGTGCACGAGCGCCGGATCGTTGACCAGCGCGGGCCCGCCTCGCACGAACCGGGCCTCGGCGTGCGCGCCTCGCCCCGACGCGACACCTTCGACGGTGCGCGCGATCGCCTCGTGCAGCCGCATCCGGTCCGCTTCGTGGAAGGTGCGGATCGTTCCCCGGCACGAGGCCGAGTCGGGGATCACGTTGGGTGCAGTGCCGCCCGAGACCTGCCCGAACGAGACGACCGTGGCGTGCGTGGGGTCGATCAGCCGGCCGCGCAGCGACGACACCTCCCCGATGATGGCGGCGAGCGTCGTGATCGGGTCGACGGCCAGATGTGGATAGGCCCCGTGAGCAGGGGAGCCAGCCACCGTGATCTCGAACGAGTCGTAGGCGGCGTTGACCGCGCCCGCGCCGGTCGACACGACGCCCGGGTCGACGCCGGGCTGCATGTGCACGCCGATCATGGCCTCGACCGACTCCCTCTCCAGCAGGCCAGAGGCGACGACGTCGCCTGCGCCGGGAGGGGTGACCTCCTCGCGCGGCTGCAGCACCGGCACCATCGCCGCGGGCAGGTCGAGTTCCCGCGCGGCGTTCAACACGGCCCACAGCGCGGCCATGTGCACGTCGTGGCCACACGCGTGCATCACACCAGGGATCCGCGACTCGAACTCGACGCCGGTCACCTCATCGATCGGCAGCGCGTCGAGCTCGGCGCGCAGCCCCACCGCGGGCCCGTCCGGGCCGAGCCGCGCCCAGGCGCCCGTTGCGGCGACGGGCGACCAGTCGAGGAACGGCAGCGCCTCGACCAGCTGGTCGCGGGTGTGGCCCTCCTGGCCGCTGAGCCGGGGATCGGCATGGAGCCTCCTGCGCAGCGCCGCAGCCTCGGGCAGCACACGCGTGATGCCGTCAGTCAGGGCCTTCAGCAGCTCGGAGGTCATGGGCAGAACCTTAGTCCGGGCTCAGCCGGCGACGGCCTCGGACGCCTTCCGAACTGTCCGCGCGTCGCAGTAGGGTGAAGAAATGCTTCCAGCCAGAACCCGTTCCTACGCTCTGGCCCCGGCGGCACCCGGGCGCGCGGCGGTGCTGCGTTTCCTTCCCTACATCGCGCGCTTCAAGTGGCAGTTCATCGCCTCGTTCGTGATGGCCCCGCTCGGCGTGCTGATCAGCGTCGCCATCCCGCTCCTGCTCGGCGCGATCGTCGATGGACCCATCGCCCAGCGCAACCTCACAGCCCTGCTGTGGTTCTGCCTCGCCCTGCTCGGGCTCGGCGTCGCCGACGCCGGACTGTCGTTCATCCGCCGCTGGATCATGTCGCGGGCCACCTCGCACATCGAGGCCGACATCCGGCTCGATCTCTTCGACAAGCTGCAGCGGCTCCAGATGGGCTTCCACAAGTCGTGGGAGTCGGGCCAGCTCCTCTCGCGCATGATGAGCGACCTCGGCCTGCTGCGCCGGTTCATGTCGTTCGGTCTTGTCATGTTGTTCATGAACTCGATCCACATCGTGGTGGTCGTCGTGATCATGGTGGTGAAGCTCTGGCACGTCGGACTCGCGGTGCTGATCGCCGTCATCCCCGTCGTGATCGCGACCTTCGTGCTGATGGGGCGGTTCGGAAAGCTGTCGCGCCGCGTGCAGGACGAGACCGGCGACGTGGCCTCCTCCGCCGAGGAGTCGCTGCACGGCGTCCGCGTGATCCGCTCCTTCGGCCGAGCCCGCTACGCCTACCGCGGCTACGACGAGCGGGCCACGAAGCTCGCCGGGTCAGGTGTGGCCCGGATGAACCTCGCCTCCATTCTGTGGACGCTGCTCGAGGTCTTCCCCAACGTGCTGCTGCTCGTCGTCCTGGTCGGCGTCAGCTTCGGCGTCTCCGACGGCGTGCTGACCCTCGGTGACGCCGTCTCCTTCGTCACCCTGCTCCTGTCGCTGGCCTGGCCGGTGGGCAGCCTCGGCTACCTGTTGTCGTTCGCGCGCGAGGCGGCCACCGCCGCCGACCGCGTCGTCGAGGTCTTCGATGCCCCCGTCACCATCTCGTCCGGCACGTCCCGCATCGAGGCTCCGGCCGGACGGCTCGAACTGCGCGACGTCACGTTCCAGTTCGACGACGCCACCGAACCGACGCTCAGCGGGCTGAACCTCACCCTCGAACCGGGGGAGACGGTCGCCCTCGTGGGCGGCACCGGATCAGGCAAGTCGACCCTCGTCTCGCTGATCCCGCGGTTGCTCGACGTGACGGGCGGCCAGATCCTGCTCGACGGTGTCGACGTGCGCGACCTCGACCTCGTCCAGCTGCGCAGCCTGATCGGCACCGCCTTCGAGGAGCCGATCCTCTTCTCGATGTCGGCCCGCGAGAACCTCACCCTCGGCCGCCCGGACGCCACCGAGGAGGAGATCGCCGAGGCGGTGCGGGTCGCGCGCGCCGACTTCGTCTACGACCTCCCGTGGGGGCTCGACACGCGGCTCGGCGAGCAGGGCCTCAGCCTTTCTGGCGGCCAGCGCCAGCGCCTCGCGTTGGCGCGTGCGATCCTGGTCGGCCCGCGCGCGCTCGCCCTCGACGACACCCTCAGCGCGCTCGACATCCACACCGAGGCCGAGGTCGAGGAGGCGCTGAAGTCCACGCTCGGCGGCGTGACTGGCATCGTGGTCGCGCACCGCGCCTCGACCGTCCTGCTCGCCGACCGGGTCGCCGTGCTCACCGAGGGCAGGATCGCCCACGTCGGCACCCACCAGGAGCTGCTGGCGACCGTTCCCGAGTACCGCGAACTGCTCTCCGCTGACTACTCGATCGCGATGGGAGAGCAGAGGGCATGACGACCCAGACACCGGAGCAGGAGCGCGAGGACCCGACGGCGGCCTGGCGCGGCGTCAAGCAGGACATCGACGAGGAGCGCGCGGCCGGGGTCGGCCTGCGCGGCCCCTCCCGCAGGCTGCTCGTCGAACTGCTGCGTCCCTACAAGTGGTGGCTGATCTTCCTGATCGGCGTCGTGGTGGTCGAGGCCGCCGCGCGCCTGTCCATCCCGGTGCTGGTGCAGCGCGTCCTCGACGACGGACTGACAGGCGACACGTCCGTGCTCTGGACGTCGCTTTCGCTGATGGGGCTCGCGATCCTCGCCCAGATCCTGACCAGAGTGACGTTCCTGCGGCGCACCGGCCAGATCGGCAACGCGATCCTGCTCGACCTGAGGCGACGCCTGTTCACCAAGTTCCAGCGCCTCGACATCGGCTTCCACGACAAGTACACCTCTGGCCGCGCCGTCTCCCGCATGACCAGCGACGTCGAGGCGGTCCAGGAACTCGTGCTCCAAGGCATCGACGTCGTGGTGATCTCGGTGCTGACGATCCTCGGCGCGACCGTGATCATGCTGTCGCTCGACTGGCGCCTCGCGCTGGTCGCCTTCGCCACCTATCCGCTGCTGTGGCTGCTGATGCGCTGGTTCGTGACGGCCTCGACCCGCGCCTTCCGCGCCGTGCGCACCTACTCGGCGATCGTCATCGTGCAGTTCATCGAGACCATGACCGGCATCAAGGCCGTCCAGGCCTTCCGTCGCGAGCCCCGCTCCGCGGAGATCTTTGAGGACGTGGCGCTGCAGTACCGCGACCGCAACGTCACCGCCATGCGCACCTTCGCCCGCGCCATGCCAGGCATCCAGTTGGTCGGCAACCGCGGCATGGTGCTCGTGGTGCTGGTCGGCGGCTGGCTCGCCGTCGGCGGTGACGTCAGCATCGGCGTGATGGCCGCGTTCGTGATGTACCTGCGCATGTTCTTCGACCCGATCCAGGACCTCGGCCAGTTCGTCTCGACCCTGCAGTCGGCGCTCACCGCCCTGGAGAAGGTGTCCAGCGTGATGGAGGAGCGGCCGAAGGTCGACGACCCGGCCGAACCCGTCGCCATGCCCGAGGCGAGGGGGCGCATCGAGTTCGACGGCGTGCGCTTCGGCTACCTGGACGACACCACAGTGCTTCCCGGCCTCGACCTCGACCTCGCCGCGGGCTCGACCGTCGCGCTCGTCGGCACCACCGGCGCGGGCAAGACCACCATCGCGAAGCTGATCGCCCGCTTCTACGATCCGCAGCGGGGCAGCGTGCGGCTCGACGGGGTGGACGTGCGCGACCTCGACGACGACACGCTGCGCAGGCACGTCACGCTGCTGACCCAGGAGAACTTCATCTTCGGCGGCTCGATCGCAGACAACATCGCGTTCGGCAGGCCAGAGGCCACCCGCGAGGAGATCGTCAACGCCGCCCGCACGGTCGGCGCCGACTCCTTCATCGAGCAGATGCCGAAGGGCTACGACACCGACACGGGTAAGCGCGGATCGCGCCTGTCGGCAGGCCAGCGCCAGCTGATCGCTTTCTCGCGGGTCGTGCTGGCCGATCCACGGGTGCTGATCCTCGACGAGGCGACCAGTTCGCTCGACATCCCCACCGAGCGGCTGGTCCAGCGCGCCCTCTCGACGATCCTTGCCGACCGGACGGCGATCATCATCGCGCACCGGCTCTCGACGGTCGAGATCGCAGACCGGGTGCTCGTCCTGCAGCACGGAGAGGTGGTCGAGGACGGCGAGCCCTCGACGCTGGTCGCGGGGGAGGGGCGCTACGCCGACCTGCACCGCGCGTGGATCGCCTCGCTCGCCTAGGGACCCATGAGCGGCACGAACGCGTAGGCGCGGCTGCGCCGGATCTCGATGTCTCCGCCGCCGCGCTGCACGGTCCACAGCTGCCCCGCCACCGGAGAGACGAGCCTGCCGTCCTCGGCCAGCTGGGCGACGAGGCGCTCGGGCAGTTCCTCGGCCATGGCGGAGACGAGAATCTGGTCGTAGTGGCCCTCGGCGGCCCTGCCCAGTTCATCGGGGTCCGCTGGCTCGAGCCGCGCCAAGTGCCGTCCCCAGTGCGCCAGCCGCCCGGCCCCCAATGGGCGAGACCGACGTCGAGCTCGAGGCCGGGCACGGATCCCTCCGGCCCGACGAGGTCGGCGAGGATCGCGGTGGTCCAGCCCGAACTCGCCCCCACGTCGAGCACCCTCGCGCCGGGTGTCACCTCCAGTTCCTCCAGCATCTGCCTGACGGTTGAGGGTTGTGAGTTCGTCGTCTCGCGGAACAGGGGGAGCGGTACGTCCAGGTGGGCGTAGGGCACCTGGGCGGGTGGAAGGTGCCGCGACCGGGGCGTGTCCGCCATAGCCTCTGCCACGGATCGTGAGTCGGCCATGGGACAAGTCTTGCTCGCTTGCGCCCACTGCGCGGTTGAACCCCTGGTTCGACTCGACGCCGGATTGCCCCTATAGTTGGCAGAGCACCGGTCAGGTTGCCAAGGTCGAAGCGTGCTCAAAAGCGCGGTCACCGAGGCGGCACCCCAAGGGCCGGTAAAGGGTAGTAGCTCAATTGGCAGAGCAGCGGTCTCCAAAACCGCAGGTTGGGGGTTCGAGTCCCTCCTGCCCTGCTAGGCAGTCGCGGAAACGTCGGCTTCCTTGCCTCGCCGACCGGCTTGTCCGGGAGGCATTTTGTTTGTCGAGCGAAGGGAAGCAGCGTGAGCGACAAGTCGCGCGACGCGGAGCCGGAACGCGAGGACCTCGTGGCTGGCGAGCCCGACGCTGCCGAGCCGACCGAGGCCGAGCTGGTCGAGGACGATTCCCTCAGCATCGATGACATCGAGGACCCCGAGGCGCTCGCCGCGGCCGAAGAGGCCGTGATCAAGGACGATGAGGCAGCCGCCTCTGATCCCGCCACCGACGGGGAACTCGTCGACGCCACCGATGCGGACGCCGCCTCCGACGATGAGGCCATCGCCGAGCTCGAAGAGAACTTCACCCCTGAGGAGCAGGCCGCTGCCGCAGCCGCTCCGATCGTCCGCAAGACCGCAAAGGCCCCCGTGCGGAAGAAGGACGCCCCTACGCGCAAGCGCAGCGAGGCGACCGCTGAGCACGAGGATCCGTACAAGGCCAAGAACCCCGCTCAGTTCGTCAAGCAGTCCGCTGGCGAGCTGAAGAAGGTCGTCTGGCCGACCTGGGCCCAGACCCTCGCCATGTTCGGCGCTGTGCTGACGTTCGTGCTGATCATGATCGCGATCGTCGGTGTGCTGGACTTCGCGTTCGGGTGGGGCCTGCTCAAGCTGTTTGGGAGCAACTGATGACCGAGTCTGACAACACCTCCGAGAACAACGACTTCGAGATCGACCTCGGTGCCGTCGAGGAGTCGTCGAACGAAGACGACATCGAGATCGACCTCGGCGCGTTCGGCGCCGAGGAGGACGATGAGACCGACGTCGACATCGCCCCGCTGACCGAGGAAGACGAAGAAGAGGACTCCGACGAGGAGGACCTCGACAAGGACGACGCCGTCGCGAAGGCGCTCGACGAGCTGCGTACGCGGCTCGAGAGCGAGTACGGCGACTGGTACGTCATCCACACCTACTCGGGCATGGAGAACCGCGTCAAGCAGAACGTGGACTCCCGCGCGCAGAGCCTCAACATGGAGGACTACATCTTCGAGACGATCGTCCCCACCGAAGAGGTCGTCGAGGTTCGCAACAACGCTCGTAAGACCGTCACCCGCAGCGTGACGCCCGGCTACGTCCTGATCCGCATGGAGCTGACCGACGACTCCTGGAGCCTCGTGCGCCAGACCCCGTCGGTGACCGGCATCGTCGGACACGGCCAGCAGCCGGTGTCGCTGTCGATCGACGAGGTCGTGCACATGCTCACTCCTTCCGTGATCGCTCAGGTGAACGCAGCCCAGGCTGGCGCCGCCGTGACGCGGAAGAAGAAGGTCGAGGTCGTCGACTTCGCGGTCGGCGACTCCGTCATGGTGACCGACGGCCCCTTCACCGGGGTGCACGCAACGATCACCGAAATCAACGCCAACAATCAGCGGCTCCGTGCTCTCGTCGAGATCCTCGGCCGCGAGACGCCCGTCGACCTCGAATTTAAGCAAGTCGAGAAGGTCGTCTAAGATTGTGCGTTGCGCCGGTTTCCGCCGACGCATCCATCCATTCAGGTAAAGGACCCACCCATGCCTCCCAAGAAGAAGGTTGCGGCCCTCGTTAAGGTCGCACTGCAGGCTGGCGCTGCCACGCCTGCGCCGCCGGTCGGTACCGCTCTCGGTCCGCACGGTGTCAACATCATGGAATTCGTGAAGGCGTACAACGCCCAGACCGAGTCCCAGCGCGGCAACGTCATCCCCGTCGAGATCACCATCTACGAGGACCGCACGTTCACCTTCATCACGAAGACGCCCCCGGCGGCTGAGCTGATCAAGAAGGCCGCAGGCGTCGCCTCCGGCTCGTCGAACCCGCTCACCACCAAGGTCGGCAAGATCTCCAAGGACCAGGTCCGCGAGATCGCCACCACCAAGCTGCCCGACCTCAACGCGAACGACGTCGAGGCCGCCATGAAGATCATCGAGGGCACCGCGCGCTCGATGGGCGTCACGGTCGACTGACCAACTGAAACTCACGTGGCAGGGGAGTGCTCCCCACACCACAACTGGTGACCGGGCCAAGCCCGGCCAAACGCTAAGGAACCAGCATGAAGCACAGCAAGGGCTACCGCTCCGCAGCTGACAAGCGCGACGCGGACCAGCAGTACACCCCGGAGGAGGCGCTCCGCCTCATCAAGGAGATGGCGTCGGCCAAGTTCGATGAGACCATCGACGTCGCCGTCCGCCTGGGCGTCGACCCCCGTAAGGCAGACCAGATGGTCCGCGGCACGGTCAACCTTCCCCACGGCACTGGCAAGACGGCACGGGTCCTCGTCTTCGCCGCCGGTGACAAGGCTGACGCCGCCCGCGAGGCAGGCGCCGACGAGGTCGGCACCGACGAGTTGATCGAGAAGGTGGCCGGCGGCTACCTCGACTTCGACGCCGTCGTCGCCACCCCGGATCTGATGGGCAAGGTCGGTCGTCTCGGCCGCGTGCTCGGCCCCCGCGGCCTGATGCCGAACCCGAAGACCGGCACCGTCACGATGGACACGGCCAAGGCCGTCTCCGACATCAAGGGCGGCAAGATCGAGTTCCGTATCGATCGCCACGCCAACCTGCAGTTTATCATCGGGAAGTCGTCGTTCACTGCCGAGCAGCTGGCCGACAACTACTTCGCCGTCCTGGACGAGGTCCTGCGTCTGAAGCCGTCCTCCTCGAAGGGCCGCTACCTGCGCAAGATCGCCGTCTCGTCGACGATGAGCCCGAGCGTCCTGGTCGACACCACCGTCGCCAAGGCCGCCGAGTGATCTGAGTCACACAAGCGACCATCTGCCGGGCGGGTACCTTCGGGTGCCCGCCCGGCTTCGTCTTTCTGGGAGGAACCCATGTCAGTGCGGGTGTTGATCACCGGCTTCGAGCCGTTCGGTGGGGACACCGCCAACGCGAGCGGCGAGGCGGTGCTGCGGCTCGCCCGACGCTTCGACGACCCGGACCTCGAGCTGGTCCACGCCGTCATCCCGGTGAGCTTCCTCGGTGGACCGGAGACCCTGCGTCGGCTGATCGCCGAGCACGACCCTGATGTCGTGGTCGCCGTGGGCGAGGCGGGTGGCCGCTCCGCGGTCACCCCCGAGCTGTGGGCCGTCAACGACCAGGTGGCGCGGATCCCCGACAACGACGCCGCGCAGCCCAGCGGCCCGATCGATGCCGGGCCCCAGCGGCTCGCCTCCCGCCTCGACGTGGACGCGCTCGTCGCCGCGGTGCGGCAGGCAGGCATCCCGGCCGAGTCCTCGGAGGATGCAGGTCGCTTCGTCTGCAACGCCGTCTTCCGGGCCGCGCTGACCGGCTTCGACGGGCCCGCAGGCTTCGTCCACGTCCCCGCCGTCCGCGAGGGCCGCACCGCAACGGTCGGCGCGGAGACGGATGCGAAGGCGCCCGTGCAGAGCGACCTCACGTTCGACGACCTGGCGACGGCGCTTGACGCCATCGTCCGCGCCTCGGCGACGTGCGGCGGCTGACCTACAACCTGTGACTGGGAGCCCGAGACCCGGCTCCCAGTCACGTGTCGGTTCGCCGGTCCCGATCCGGGACGACGCCCACGCTTGCACGCTGCAGGAGAGTGGTGCCGAGTTCCACCGAGCGCGGCGCCCGGTCCGGGTCCGACATCCGGTCGAGCAGGAGGGTCGCCGCCGCCTCACCGAGCTGGTGGGCGTCCTGGCTGACGGCCGTGATCTCCGGTGTGACCATCGTCATCCACGGCGCCTCGTCAAAGGTGCACAGCGAGACGTCTTCTGGGATCCGTAGTCCCGCCTCGTGGATCGCCCGCCAAGCTCCCTCAGCGAGCACGTTGTTGGTGGTGAAGATCGCGGTCGGTCGTTCTGGGCGGGCCAGCACGGCCGTCGCCGCGATGGCTGTGTCCCTGCTGCTCCAACCGGTCGTGACCACGTTGGAGTCGTCAAGCGTCAACCCATGTGCGGCATGGGCGCGGCGGAACCCCTCCACCCTGTCTCTCCCAGTGGTCCAACCGGTCTCATCGATCAGCATGACGATGTCGCGGTGGCCGAGCCTGAGCAGGTGGTCGGTCATCCCCATGGCCCCTGCGACGTTCGAGACCGTCACCGAGTCTGCGAGCCTCGGGGCGAAGTACCGGTCGACCTCGACCGTCGGCACCTGCGCTTCCGCAAGGTACTCAACGACCTTCGGTCCGACCGGGGTGACGAGCACACCTGCGACCCTCATGGAGACGAACAACTCGGCTGCAGACCGCTCGGCGTCCGACTCCCCGGCAGTGTCGGCCAGCATGACTCCGAGGTTCTTCTCCCTCGCCCTCCGCGCAGCGCCTGCGGCCAGCTCAGCGTAGAACGGGTTCGAGAGGTCAGAGACCAGGACGCCGATCACGGGGGAGTGCCGCTGCTTGAGTGACCGTGCCAGCGCATCTGGAACGTAGCCGAGTTCCCTGGCTGCGGAGTGGACCCGCTCGCGCACGTCCGTGGCGACGTAGCCGCGACCCGTCAAGGCGCGGGAGGTGGTCGACCTGGACACGCCCGCGGCCTCGGCAACGTCGTTGATTGTCACTCGCTGTCGTGACGTGCCCCGTCGTGCCATGGCCCCTCCTGCGTTCCGCCGACCGGGTTGTCCGGGTCGCCCGTAGGTTCCTGGTCAGAAGGCTCCGGCGTCGTGGAAGCGTACGGTCCCGGGTCACTGTACCCGGCTTGCAGGGAGCGCAATCAGGTGATCGTGGCGACGGAGTTGCGGGGGAGGGCCATACCCTCGAGGCTGTGCAGTCTCTTGAGCAGCGCAGCCCGGTACTCGTGCAGGCCCCGACTGATCTTCGCGTCCCCGGCCACCAGGGCGATGTCGGCGTCCAACCGCTGCAGGACCCCCTGTGCGGTCTCGAGATGGTCCTTGGCCAGTGCCCGGTTGGGGACGAAGCGACGGTAGAGGAGATAGAGGAACCCGAGGCAGCCGGCACCGATCAGGATCGCCCAGAACCAGGACTGGTTCATCAGCGCGCCCTGCTGATCCGCGGCGGTGTGCCTGAGCCCGGTGTCGAGGTTGATGCACTCGTCTCCCGGGCCGAGCCGCTGCCCGCCGCAGGTGGGGCCCTGCTCGAGCATCTTGTAGCGCACGAAGCCCAGGCCGGCCACCAGCCCGGCCGCGAGCACGAGACTGAACAGGGACGTGCGGATGCGGGTGAGGCCCAACAGTTGGCCGTTTGCCCACCTGCCGGGATGGACGCCCGCGACGACCGAGGCGACGTTCTTCGAGATCGGGAGCTGGCTCTCGCTCATTTCCCGACCCTAATCCCGTCCGGGATCAGCCGCAGTCAGATCACCTTTGCGAAGAAGTCGCGGGTCCTCGGGTTCTGTGGATCGTCGATCACCTGGGCCGGGCTGCCGGACTCCACGATGACGCCGTCGTCCATGAACACGACCTGGTCGGCCACCTCGCGGGCGAAGCCGACCTCGTGGGTCACCACGATCATCGTCATGCCCGATGCGGCGAGGTCCTGCATGACGCTCAGCACCTCGCCGACCAACTCGGGATCGAGGGCCGAGGTCGGCTCGTCGAAGAGCATCAGCTCGGGGCGCATGGCGAGGGCCCGGGCGATCGCGACGCGCTGCTGCTGACCGCCGGAGAGCTGCGAGGGGTAGTGGTCGGCGCGATCCGACAGGCCGACGCGTTCCAGCTGCTCGAGAGCATCGCGGCGGGCCTCGTCCTGCGACATCCGCAGCACCTGGCGCGGAGCCTCCATCACGTTCTGCAGCGCCGTCATGTGCGGGAACAGGTTGAACCGCTGGAACACCATGCCGATGCGGGAGCGCTGGCGGGCGATGTCCTTGTCGCTGAGCCGGTGCAGCACGCCCCCCTTCTCGCGCAGGCCCATCAGCTCGCCGTCGACGAACATCCGCCCGGCGCTGATCTGCTCGAGCTCGTTGATGCAGCGGATCAGCGTCGACTTGCCGGAGCCCGAGGGCCCGAGCAGGACGCAGACCTCGCCGCGCTCGACGGTGAGGTTGACCCCCTTGAGAACGTGCAGCTCCCCGAAGAGCTTGTGCACGTCGACTGCCTGGACCATCGCGGTCACGGGGTCACCTCCAGGTTGGGGTCGTCCTTGACCGTGCCGGAGGCGAGGATCGACTGCTGGCGCCGCGACATGCCGCGCGCGGCCTTCGCTGGCTTCTCGCCGTCGAATCCCTTGCCGTAGTAGGCCTCGATCCGGGACTGGCCGACCATCAGGATCGACGTGATCGCCAGGTACCAGATGGCGGCCACCAGCAGGAGTGGGATGGGGAGGAAGTCCTTGTTGCCCAGCGCGTTCGAGACGAAGGTCAGCTCGAGGGCGAACGGGACGGCGAGCACGAGGGAGGTGGTCTTGAGCATCGAGATCGTCTCGTTGCCCGTGGGCGGCACGATCACGCGCATCGCCTGGGGGATCACGATCCTGCGCAGCGTCGTCGAGCGCTTCATGCCGAGCGCATTGGCCGCCTCCCACTGACCCTTGTCGACCGACTGCAGGCCGCCGCGCACGATCTCGGCGAGGTAGGCGCCCTCGTTGAGGCCGAGGCCGAGGATGGCAGCGAAGGCCGCGTTGTAGATGTCCTGAGTCGAGATGCTCCAGTCGCCGATGCCGATCTTTGGGTACAGCGTCCCGATCAGGCCCCAGAACACCAGCTGGGTGTAGATGGGGGTGCCGCGGAAGAACCAGATGTAGGCCCACGAGACGCCGCGCAGGATGGGGTTGGTGCCCATCCGCATGATCGCCATCGTGACCGCCATGATGATGCCGAGCGCCATCGCGCCGACGGTGAGCAGGAGGGTCCACCCGACCCCGGAGAGGATGCGGCTGTCGAACAGGTACTTGCCGACGACGTCCCAGCGGTAGTTCTGGTTCGTGACGAGGCTGACCACGAGCAGCACCGCGAGGACGGCGACGATCGCGGCGGAGAGCCACACCGACGGGCGTGGCACCGGACGCGCCCTGATCAGCTCCGGGGTCTCGGTGGACATCCGATCAGCCCTCCGGGTTGAGCTCGGCGGTCTTCAGCGCCGCGTCGCCCTCGATGCCCCAGGCGTCGAGGATCTCGCCCCAGGTGCCGTCGTCCATCAGCTGCTGCATGGCCTTCTGGACCGCCTCGGTCATGGCGGCGTCGTCCTGCTTGATGACGATGCCCTGCGGGGCGGCGTCGCGGATGCCGCCGACGACCTCCATCTGGCCGTTGGTCAGTGCGGCGGCGTAGCTGGCGACCGTGGAGTCGGCATAGAACGCGACGGCCTTGTTGCCGACGACGTTGGTGGTCGCGTCCGACTGACGGCTGTACTGGAGGATGTCGATCTTCTCCTTGCCGTCGGTGGTGCACTGCTCCGAGAAGCCGGCGAGTTCCTCGTCCTGGTAGGTGCCCGTCTGGACGGCGATGGACCTGCCGCACACGTCGTCGGGGTCGAAGCCCTCGGGATTGCCGGTCTTGACCGCGTAGCTCGAGCCGACCGTGATGTAGCTGACCATGTTGTAGTTCTTGGTGCGCTCCGGCGTGATGGTGAACGACGAGATGCCGATGTCGTACTTGCTGCCGATGCCTGGGAGGAGGGAGGCGAACTCGCCGTCGACGACCTCGGCCTCGAGGCCGAGCACCTTCCCGAGCGCCTTGCCGAGGTCGACGTCGTAGCCGATGGCCGTCTTCAGGTCGTCAGCGCGGAACTCCGCCGGGGCGTAGTCGATGGAGGCGCCGATGGTCAGCCTGCCCTTGTCCGCGACCGCCTGGGGGAGCAGCGCCGCGATGTCGTCGACCTTCTTGATGCCCGAGACGTCGAAGCTGCGGTCGGTGCTGCCCGCTGCCGACTCGCTGGAGCCCGACCCGGGCTCGGTGGCGTCCTGGCCGCCGCAGGCGGTGAGGGCGAGGGTGGCAAGCAGGCCAACGGCGAAGATGCGGCGCATCGGGGGTCCTCTTTCGACAAAGGTGGTCAATCAGTAGCCGAGCGTAATGCACGCCTGAGCGTTCGATGCAGTCCGGGAGGCGCGGTGCCACACTGAGAACAGCCCGACCGAGGAGTTGACATGACGGGACCAGACGCCCCCGAGACCGCCCGGCTGTGGCTGGTCGGCGGCATAGCGCTCGCCGTCGGGTTCGCCACCTTCTACCTCATCTACTACACGGACGCCTCCGCGGGCGTGTGGATGGCCGTGCTGCAGGTGCTCAACCCCGTCTCCATGATCGTCGGAGGGGTGTTGCTGGCCCTCGGCATCGCGCACCACTTCGGCGTGAGCCTCGGGCGACGCCCCCGTCGAGGCGCTGCCTGGCTGACCGTTATGGCGGGCCTGCTCGTCTTCGTCGGGTGCAACGTCCTCGGAATCGCGATCTCGACGATGCCCGTGGCGGGGGCCTCGTCCCGGGGAATGACCTTCCTGCTCTGGCTGAACGTCGCCGCCCAGTACGTCGGGGCCTTCGCGGCCGCCCTCGCTCTCGTCGGCCTCCTCGTCTACCCGGTCTACGTCGAGGTCGACGACGACGGCCACCCCTTGCGCGCGGGCGATGTCAAGAGCGAGCGCGTCGATCACGCTGAGCTCGAGGGGCTGCCCGACGACCCGACCGACCGCGAGTCGTTCGGTCGGCCCGCCGGTGCCGTCTGAGCCGATCCCGTTGCCTCATGTCAAGATGCCCGCTTGGTTTGAGTCGTTGACTCATCTGAGGATGCCCGCTTGTTGAGCTTGGTGCGGGAGAGGTAGACGTGGTTGCGTTTCGTGCGTCGTTGGACGGTGCCGCGGCGTTTTGCGAGG
>RRZT012163142.1_pt1 | contig 15996 bp, 22 predicted proteins | sample 2165551 | NCBI WGS metagenome assembly RRZT01 (sample SAMN10456910, study PRJNA506462) | wastewater metagenome | biome: wastewater; feature: sludge; material: wastewater sludge; isolation source: wastewater sludge with Escherichia coli K12::gfp cells carrying plasmid... | place: USA: Moscow, Idaho... | reverse complement strand
TCATTGTAATAAAATCTTCTAATTAATGATTTAGCTTTATCTTTTAAAATATGTTTTCTATTTTGTTTTTTTCTTTTATAGTCTTTGTGCCAAATATTAACATTTTCTTTCCATATTCCATTCATATTTTTTCCTTGTTGCCCTAAACAATATAATCTATTTTTTTTCAAACTTCTCCTTTTATGTATAAAATTATAAAAACATATTATAACAAAATAAAATAAAAATTAAAAATCTTATTAAATATTAATTAAATATACTTTCTTCATCATCAAATTGGTGTCTATTTATGTCTATATAAATATATTCACCATCTTTAATAAATTTATAAATATCATCAATCAATTTTAATTCAATTAATTTTTTATATTGAATTTCTATTTTTATTAATATTTGTGAAAGAAATTTAAAATCAGTTCCAAACATTTCGTTTAAATCTTCCAAAGAAAATTTATGATTTTGTTTATATTTATTAGTAACACTAAAATTATTTAAAGTTTTTCTTGTTTGTTTTAAAGGAGTAATTCTTTTTAGTTCTTCATAAAGTCCTATTCCTATTTTACTTTTAATTTTATTAATATCAATAGACATTAAAGTGTATCCTACTTTAGTATAATTAAAAATATCTTCAAATAATTCTTTATCAAAAAACAACTGAATAGATGAATATTTTGCTACTTCATTATTATAAAATTCCTTTTGTTTTATAATTTTATATTTATAAATAAAAGAAGTTGTTATTTTTTGCATATTTTGTCCATTTTCTTTAATATAAACTAAATTAGAATTTTTAATTTTTAAAATACAATTTTCAATTTCTTTAATTGTTAATTGTTTGTTTTGTATTTGCATAAGGGACATTAATGTTTGTATTTTAATTTCAAAATAACCGTCATTAAAAAAAACTTCTTTAAAAAGTTCTTTGTTACTATTTTTTTTTAACATTTTTGAGTAAGTATTAAAAATATATAATAATGTATTTATAATTCTTATTTCATAAATATCTAAATCTTTATAAAATTTAGTTATAAAATTATTAGATTTAGAGAAATCTTTATTATTAAAATCATTAATACTAATTAATTTCATACCGCCTATACTTTCTGTTTTTTCAATTTGGTTGTCCATAATAATTCCTATTTATATATAAAATATTTTTTTTTAATTATACAAAAAATTTTACTAAAACAAAAGTGTTGGTAAAAAATGGTAGTAGTTTGGTAAAATAATTTTTCATTATTTATATAAAAATTATTAATTCTTTAAAAAAAATTAATAATTTAATAAAAAGTATCATATTAAGGTAGTAGTTTGGTAAAATTTATTAATTTTTTTTTATAAAATATAATATTAGTAGTAGTAAATTAGTAAAAAATATAAATTAAAATATAAAAAAAAGTGGTAGTAAATTAGTAAAAAAAATGATATAATTTAAATATTTAGTTATTTTTACTAATTTAACTGAAATATATAAGTTTTTTTTTAATATTTTTATAAATATTTGTTATTAATTTTAATGATTTTTATAATAAAATTATTAAACAAAATGGTAGTAAATTGATAAAAAAATAGGATTAAATATATATTTTAATTTTACATTTTAATAAAAAAATTTATAATAAAATAAAAGGAATAATTTATGAAACATTTTTTTGAGGATAAAAAAAGAGAAGTAACTTCTATAAAAGACTCTATAAGATTAATGCAAAATAAAGGTTATGTTTTTGTTAGACATAATAATGATAATAAATATGATATTGAATTTAAAAAAGATAACAAATCAGTATTTGTAGAAGTTAAACAAGATTTTAGCTGTTTTAGAACAGGAAATGTTGGTGTTGAATATAGTTGTAGAGGTAAACCTTCAGGTATATCAGTTTCTAAAGCAGATTTTTATATTTATAAAATTCATCAAAATTATTTATTTACAGAACAAGTTAATAAAATAGAGCCTGAAAAGCCTAATGAAATTACAATAATTTTGATAGATAAAAAGAAATTAAAAAATTGTATAGACCAGATATTAAATCAAGTTGAAAATAAAGAAAAACGTATAATAGATACAAGAAAAAATAATTTTTATATTAGAAAAGTTATTGATAATGAAACAAAAGAAGAATATGAGATTTCAGTTAGATTAATAAATGGCGGAGATATAGGTAGTAATAGTTTAAATATTTTATTTGATAGACATTCTTTTGTAAAAAATTTTACTTATGAATATTTAGAAACTAGAAAAAGAACTTTAAAAGAAGAAAGAGATTTAAAAGCAACTCTTGAAAATCGAAAAAATAGAGAAAAAATAAAATATAATAGATAAAATAATTATTTAAATAAATATTATAAATAATAAAAACAAACAATCCGTTAAAATTAAACGGAGTTTGTATATTAGAAAATATTAAAATTATTGTTGTAAGAAAAAAATTTTAATATTGATTAAATTATTCTTTAATAAAATTTAATTCAAAATTATTATAATGATTATTGAATTTTGTTTGTACATTAAATAAAGAAACTAATCTTTTAATATTATCTTCAATTTCTTTAGTTGTTTTAAGTTTAGCAACCAATTTGTTTAACTCTTCGGCATTAACATATTTAATTTTAGCTTTATTAGTAGTGTTTTCTCTATCTATTTTAAAAACAAGTTTTTGGTCTTTGTATTCATTACCACAAGAACCTTCTAAAACATTTAAGTATATTAAATCAAATTTAATATCTTCATAATTTAAGTTATAAATATTACCATTAAAATGATAATAACAATTATTATTTTCTTTTTTATATTTTATTAAATAATTATCTTCATTTTCAATTTCAACTAATACTGAGTTGTTTTTTTCAAGTCCAATCCATTTTCCTTGTAGATTTTCATTAGTTTTTTCTTTACTTAAATGTTGTGTATTATTCATAAAAAAAATAATAGATATAATTATAGATATAGCTATATATCCTATTATAAATAATTGTTTTTTACTTAAATTTTTCATTTTTTTCCTTTTAAAATAAATTTATAGTATAATTAAAACAATTTTAAAAAAAAAGGAATTTAATGAAAACAAAGTTTAAAATCAATAAAAAAATAAAAAGATTATCTACAAATGAGGAGGGTGAAGTGGTTTCTTACGATGAAGATATTTATTACCCTATTTTAATAAAAATAAATGGAGAAAAAACTTGTTTAAAAATAACTGCAGATGGTAGGAGTTGTCAAAGTCAAGAGGAACCTGATTATGTCGTAATAGATTAATTATTTATAAATTGAGATTTAAGAAAAAATTCCTAAATCTCCTTTTTTCCAATGTTTATAACAAACTGACAAGTATTTATCTTCATACCCACAATCTATTTCTTCACCTTTTTTAATAACTTCTTTTGTTTTATTATCGTATTTTAAAATCATAGTTGCTTTATTTCCACAATGACATAAAGTTGTACTTTCTTCTAAAATATCACATAAAGATAATAATATTTTAGAAGCTTTAAATAATTTTCCTTTAAAATTATTTTTTAATCCAAAACAAAAAACTATTTTTCTTAATTTAGTTGATATTTTTCTTAATTCTTTAACTTGTTTTTTTGTTAGAAATTGACATTCATCTATAAGTAATATATCAAATTCTTTATCACCTATAGCTTCTAATACAGTTTGTGTTTCATCAATTAAAATACATTCTCTTTTAAGTCCATTTCTTGATGAAATAAAAGTATCTCTAACGTCTATTGAAGGTTTCATTAATAAAATTTTTTTTCCTATATTTTCATAAGTGAAAGCTTTTTCTAATAATTTATTTGTTTTTCCTGCGTTCATTACTGAAAAATTAAAAATAAGTGAGCCTTTTGTCATAATTTCTTTATCCTTTTAAATTTTTTAATAATTATATAAAAAAGATAATCAATATAAAAGCAAAAATAAGAATATAATACTATTCTTATTTAAGAATTAATAATTAATTTTTTTGGTTCATCATTTCTTTTAATCTTTTAGCTTCAGTTTTTTCAATTTCTTTTAATCTTTTAGCTTCAGCTTTTTCTCTATCCTCTTTCATTTTTTCTAATTTTTTCTCTTGTTCTTCTTGTTGTTTTTCTTCTTCTTTAAGTCTATCATCTTCTTTTTTAAGTTCTATTTTTAAAGAGTCGTTACAATCTTTAATATCATTTGTAGAAGTTATATTGTTTAAACAATTCATTAAAAAATTATATTTATAATCTGTGATATATTTTTCATTTTTTAAAGTTTTCATAACTGTTAATTTAGCTTTTTTAGCTTTTTCTCTATCTTCAATTATTTTTTGTCTTTCTTTTTCACTTAAATCTAAATCATCAGCATTTAAATAGCTTAAAGATAAAAATATAGAAGATAATCCAATAAAAATTAATTTTTTATTAAACATATAAAATCCTTTTTTTATTTTTATTTTAATAAAAAAATAAACTTTTAAAAATTTTTTTTTAATTAAATTATTATTTATTTTTTTATTATTTTTAATAAAATATAATATTATTAATAAAAATAATAAAAAAAATTAAAAATTGGAGTCTGTATGAAAAAAATATTATTATCTTGTCTTATTTTATCTGGTTTAGTTTTTGCATCTGGTGATGTTAAAAAAAACAAACCATTTAAAGAAAAGACTTTTGAAGAAATCAAGTCTTTTATGTTAGAAAAAAATAATGAAAGAAAAATGTGTATAGAAAAAGCTACTAATAAAGAAGAATTAAAAGAGTGTAAACCAAAATATAATAAAAAACATAAAGAACATAAATCTGAAGGTAAAAGTTGTGATTTAAATAAAAAAGAAGATTGTGAACACAAAAACAAAGAACATAAGCATAACTCTGACAAAAAAGATTAATTATATTGAAACACGATATTTTTTTTCGTGTTTTAATATTTTATTTTATAATATATTCTTTAATGATATAAAATAACATTATTATATTAAAAAATAATCCAAAACTAAAAATAAAAGAACTAAAAATAGGCGTAAAAATAGAGTAATTCTTTTTCTTAAATTCATTTTTATTTATATAAAGTAAAATAGAATAAAAAATAACAAAAAATAAACCAGAAATTAAAAAATAATAATCAGTAAAAAAATTATATAATTGTATCATATTTAACTCTTTTGATAAGATTGTAAAATTATACTATTTTGTGTTTTAGATAAAATTATTCCATCGTTTTTAGTTACTTCATAATATTTATCAACTAACTCATTTTTTTCCTTATTATTAGAAAATATAAAAGAAATAGCATTTTTTTCAATTATATACCTATTTGATTTTTCAAACAATTCATTATATTTGCTCATAAACATAATAATTCCTTTTTTTTTAAATTATAGAATGATATTATTATTTAACTTAAAAATTTATTAAATACATTAACTATTATATTTTTTTTAACTATTTGCTATAGGAGCAAAAGAAGTAAATATAAAAGTTAAAATAACAGAAACCAAAATAATTTTAACAAATAAACTATCTTTTTTAAACAATGGAAATCCTTTTTATTAATTTTTTTCATTATAACATTTTATATAAAAAATACAAATTATATATAAAATTTTTTTAAGTGTTTATTAATATATTTTATTATATAATTTTTTATTCAAAACTAAAAAAGTAATTTTTATATTTAATAACAGAAATTTATTTATAAAAATATAAAAATATAAAAATATAAAAATATAAAAATATAAAAATATAAAAATATAAAATTATAAAAGTATAAAAGTATAAAATAAAAAAATGACTATCCAAAATTTTTATTTTTTTTAAAAGTTATAATTTTTTTTAAATGAATTATATTAGAGATAAATATTTTATTTTTTAATAAATATAAAGAATTTAATAAAACAAAATTAAAATCAATATAAAGAAATTAGTAATGTTTCACGTGAAACATTAAACTTTATTATTATTAATAATAAAGTATTTTATATCATTTGATATAAAGTCTCTTTATTATAATTTAACTTATATTTGTTATATATATAAAGAACAAAAGAGGGTTCGTTTTTTAATTCTTTTAATAAATTAATTATTTCTTTTTTAATCTGTATTTTCAATTTTATTATTAACAATCTTTGTTTTTAATTCAAATTTAATTCTTATAAGGTTCATCTATCTACTTGATATTTTTCTAAAGGTATAGAATTTAAATTAACTATAAAAAGATTTAGAATATTTTTGTTAAGGTTTTATTTCCAGAAATTAGTTCATTTAAATTTTTATTTTAACATAATTAAAAAAGGTATTTCAGATTTATTAATATTATATTTATTAAAACACCCTATTTTGTTATTAAGCAAAAATTCTTTCATAGGTATATTTTAATTTTTATATTTACTAATAAAAAACGTCGTCTCCTATTAAATATGTACTATTTTTTTTTAAATTAAAATCATATAAATTTTTTCTTTAAAAATTTATTTAAATCTTCAATATTCATTTTTTGAAAATTAGAAATTAAATTTAAAAGAACATTTAAAACATTATTTAAATTTTTATTATAAATATTTAAAACATTTTCATTTAAAAAAAAATTACTCCGTTACTGTTAACGTTTTAATAAAAAAAATTTTCCTAAATTAACTTTTTTATTTTTACCAAATTTTTTATGATTTTTTAAGAATGTTTAATCCTAATTCATTTTTTTATATTCAAAAACTTTTTTTTCTCTTTCCTATGACTTTTCAAAATCAAATCCAAAATTAACTATAAATTTATTTAAACTTTCTGTTTCAGATAATATTAAATTATTTTTAAAATTATATTTTTAAATTTTCTTTTAATTTTCTAATTTTTTTTTAATTGTATTAAAAATTTTTTAAAAATATTTTGATTAATTTTTTTTACTTTTTTTAATTTTTTAAATATAATAAAAATAAAAAAAAAGGTATTAAATGACTTTAGAAATAACTACACCAGCTTTATTGTTTCCAGCAATTTCTTTATTACTATTAGCTTATACAAATAGATTCTTAACTACTGGACAATTAATAAGAGGATTACGTGCTAACGTTAAAAATGGAAAATCTATGTATATAAAAGAACAAATTAAAAATTTTAAAAAAAGAATGGGTTTGATAAAGTGGATGCAAATATTTGGTGCTTTATCTTTATTAATATGTACTATTAGTATGTTCTTTTTATTTTTAGAAAATGAATTAATAGGAAAAATAACTTTTGTCTGTTCTTTAATATCAATGGTTACTTCTTTAACTATATGTATAATAGAAATATATATTTCAACAATAGCACTTAAATTTGAGTTAAGAGGTTTAGAAGAATTAGACTGTTATAACAATTAATATAATGATAATTTTTTTTCCTTTGATTTTTTTTATTGAATTTATAAATTAATTTAATAAAATATATTATCTGTTTTAAATTTATTTAAATTTAAAAATATTAAAACAGAAATAAAAAAAATAATTTATATAAAAGGAAATAATATGTTAGTAACAAAAAAAGCTCCAGATTTTACAGCAAATGCTGTTTTAGAAAATGGGGAAATTGTAGAAAAATTTAATTTATACTCAAATATTGGAGAAAAAGGTCGTGTTTTATTCTTTTATCCATTGGATTTTACTTTTGTATGTCCATCTGAAATTATAGCTTTTTCAAATAGAATAGAGGAGTTTAAATCAAGAGGTATTAATGTTATAGGTTGTTCAGTTGATTCTCAATATTCTCATTTTGCTTGGAGAGAAACTCCAGTTGAAAATGGTGGAATAGGTAGAGTTAAATTTCCATTAGTTTCAGATATTTCAAAATCAATATCTAAAGATTATGATGTATTGTTTGGAGAGTCTGTTTCTTTAAGAGCTTCTTTTCTAATAGATAAAGATGCTACTATTAGACATTGTGTTGTAAATGATTTACCTTTAGGTAGAAATATTGATGAAATGATTAGAATGGTTGATACTATGTTATTTACAAATGAGTATGGTGAGGTTTGTCCTGCAGGTTGGAAAAAAGGCGATAAAGCTATGAAACCTACAAAAGATGGAGTTTCTGATTATTTAAAAGAAAATGAAAAAAGTTTATAATTAAAAATTATAAATTTATTTGTTTTTTACTTGACATTAATATAAAAATTATATATAATGTTGTTCTATTTTAAAAAAATAGTTTTTTTTTCAAAAGATTTTTCTTTTGTGTTCTTTAAAAAATGTTGGATTACTGTTCGTAAGGTAGAACTTTAGAAATTTAATTTATAAATTAAATTTTTAAATTTGTGGTTCGAGTCCACACCAACAATTTTATTTTTAAATAAACTTTTCTTTTTCTTGACAAAGAAAAAAAAATCAGTTATAATTTTAAAAATTTGGGTCAATAGCTCAGTTGGTTAGAGCAATCCGCTCATAACGGATAGGTCATAGGTTCAAACCCTTTTTGACCCACCAAACTTTTTAATTTAAAACTAGCGCTAAGTATTAATTATAATATTTAGTGGTGGTGCTTTAGTTTAATAGAAAAATATTGAAGTAATCTTCAAAGAATTAGGTTCAAATCCTAGAAAGCAACAACCAAACAAATAGTACTAAGTATTATATAATATTTAGTACTGGTGCTTTAGTTTAATAGAAAAATATTGAAGTAATCTTCAAAGAATTAGGTTTAAATCCTAAAAAGCATCAATCAAACAACTAGCACTAAGTATTATTTATAATATTTAGTGCTGGTTTTCTTAGTTTCCGAATGTGCAACCATTCTAAAAAAACTAAGTCTTTAAATCTAAATATTCCGAATTAGCTCAGCGGCAGAGTAGGTGACTGTTAATCATTTGGTCGGTGGTTCGAACCCACCATTCGGAGCCATAATTCAATAAATCACAGAGTAGAGCAGTTAGGTTAGCTCGTTGGGTTCATAACCCAGAGGTCGTTGGTTCAAATCCAACCTCTGTATCCATTCTAAAAAAATCTTATAAAGCGGGATAGAGCAGTTAGGTTAGCTCGTCAGTCTCATAAGCTGAAGGTCGGTGGTTCAAATCCACCTCTCCGCATCCAAAATAAACCTCTTTTTTTTACATTAATCAAAAAAAACACAATCAATATACTATACATTAAATTTTTATAAAATATTATTTTTCTTTTAATAAAAATTTATTTTTAAATAAAAAATAATTTTATTTTATTTTATCAACATTATTATTTAATTTTTATATATAATATTTTTTATAGAATAAATAAAAATTTTAAAAAAAAGGTAAAGGCTGATGGAAATAATAAGACAAATTTTTAATATTAAGTCTCGAAAATTAAAAGAAATAGAAAACAAATTAACAAATTTTTATTTTGAAAATATAAATATAAATGAAAAAAATAAATATAAAGTTGAATTTAAAAATAGAAAAAAAGATTTAGACCCTAAATATTTTAAAGATGATAATGAAGTTTTGTTAATTAAATTAATACCTAGTTCTAAAAGTATAGAATTATTAAATAATAAAGAATTAAAAAAAGATTTAACTGTTATGAAAGACGTTATAGGATATATTGAAAATAAAAATAACAAAATATCTTTTTATGTAAATAAATTAGAAGTTATTTTAGGTTAAATATATATTTTTTTATATATTATTATAATTGTTTCTAATTATATTAATATAAAAAAAGGTTATCTATGAAAAATATTTCCAATTTATCGTTTAATGGTATAGAATTGAAGCCTCTAAAAGGTAGAATTAAAAATGGTGAAGACGTTATAAAAAAATTAACAAGACCATATACAGTTATACCAAGAGAATTTTATGATGAAATAATATCACAAAAAATAAAAACTGATTTTTATATTTATGGTGATAAAGTTATTACTTTTGGTTCTGCTGATAGTGGTTTTGCTTTAATGCCTTTTCAAGATGAATATGCTAAAATGATTTTAGATAATCATAAAAAATTATTATTAAAAACAAAAAAAGGTCGAGAAGAACAAAAAAAAATAGAACAGAAAAAAAATCGTGATTATGGGCTTAGTTTATAATATTTTAATAGCAAAAACTTCAATATTATCTTCTCCAAACAATTTGTGTGAGATAACTTGAAGTTCGTATCCAATATAAGGTTTAATAATAATTTTATCTTTATCACCTTTTTTAGGGTATCCTAATTTAAAATGTATCTCATCAAAATTTTTATTTTCTAATCTTTTAATCCAATAATTATTTCTTACTCTGTATTCATATTTTTTATTACCATTTAAAATTTCAAAAAAATACTCTTTTTTTAAATTTAAAGTTAAAATTTTTTTCTTTTCAAATTTATTTTTCATTAAAAACCTTTTTTTAAACCATTTTATAAATTATAAAAATAAAAAATAAAATTTAAATATTTTAAAGATTTATTTTATTTTAAGTTAAAAAAATATATAATACTTTAGTCCTTAAAGGACTGGTGGGAAAGTTGGTTTTTTTTAATATGAAAAAGTATTTGTATGACGGTATGGGATTTAGTTTACATTTATTTTCAGTTGTTGGTTCTAATTTACACGGATTAAATAATGAAAATTCTGATGTTGACTATAAAGGTGTTTTTACTTGGGATAAAAATGTTTTATTAGGAATGTCTAAACCTTTATTGAGTTTAAATAAAGATAATACTAATAAAGAAGAGTGGAAACTTTTATTAAATGATTTAAATAAAGATTTTGGATTGAATTTAACTGAAGATGACGACCTGTTTTTATTTTCAGCTAAAGAATTTTTTAATTTATCATATAAAAACGATAGTAATATGTTAGATATGTTGTATAATGATAAAGAACAATATACTTTATTTGTTTCTGAAGAGTTTAAAGAAGTTAAAAAACATAGAAATAATTTTTTAAATAAAAGTGTTGCTTTTAAAAGATTTTTTGGTATGTCTAATGGTACTTTAAATGAAGCAAAAAAAGGTATGAAAACATATAAAAATTTATCAAAATCTTTACAAATGTTATATTCATTAAAATTATTATTAAAAGAAAATAAGCATTTTCCTGAATTACCTTTAGAATTAAGAAAAGAAGTTTTAGAGGTTAAAAATGGTTTACTTGATTTAGATAAATGCTTTGAAAAAGTAGAAGCTTTAAAATTAGAACTTGATAATTTTAAATTTGATGAAGATTTAAAAGAATGTTCTAAAAATTTAATGGATAGCCTATTAGTTAATTTACATACAAATTAACTTATTGTCTTTAATAAAGATAAAAGTTTATTAAATATAGACTTTTTTTCTTTATTTTTATTATTTGGAATGTTTGTATTGTATATTAAAAGTTCTTCTATTGCTCTTAAAAAATTACTATTTGATTTTAAAATACCCTCGTTTAAATGTAAAGGTATTTTTATTATATCTCCCTTATTATCAAAAAATAAAAATCTACTTTTATAAAAAAGTTTATAATAATCATTTTTATTTATTAAATTTAAAGAATTCAAATTATCATCTGTAATATATTTTTTAAATAATGTTTTAAATTCGTTTAAATTAAAATCAAATAAATCAATAGTGTTTTCATTTCTTAAAAAATTATAATAATACTTATATTTTTCAATATTATTATTAATATAATTAAAGTGTTTTATTAAATTTATTTTAAAAGTATCTTCATTAATAATGAGTGTGTTAGGAATAGAATTTAATTCTTTAATTTTATTTAAAACAATATTATTAAAAACTATTTTATTTTTTATAAAAATTAAGTTATCTAAAATTTCTGTTAATCTTTTGTCTAAATTCTTTTCAGAGATTATTTCTTTATTATATAAAGGAAGTATTAAAGTTTCAAATCCACCTGACTGTTCAATAATAAAAAATTCAATTTTTTCTATTAAATGTATAAATGTATTTAAAGTTGGTATATCATTTTCTTTTAAAATAACATTTTTTAATAAAAATAATTTTCCGTAGCTATTAGTTCCTAAAATTTTTAAATCAAAAGTCATTAAATTAATCTTTCATAATTTTATTAACATTTTTTAGTTCTGATAATAAAAAATTAAAGATATTAGAAAAATACTTTTCTATTTTTTTAATAGGTTGTATTATTAAGAATAAACAAATTATAAATAACATTTTATCTCGTTTTAATAATCTTTTTTGTTTATTATAACTTGTGTTATTGAGAAATCACTTAATTTCATAGCTGTTAATTTGTTACCATAAACTAATCCTGTGTCAATTCCAAAATAATTTTTTCCTTGAGTAACCTCTTTATTACGGTCGTGCCCAAAAATATTAATTACGTTATAATCTTCAAAATTTTCTTCCCAAAATTTTCTATGTTCTGAATTAATTCTATTGTTTAAAATAGCTAATCTATATTTTTCTTCAAATCTTCTGTTGTAATATGGTAATACAAAAGCGTGAGAAATTATTAAATTATCTATTTCTATAAAAAGTGGTAATTCTTTAATCCATTTATAATGTTGTTTTAATGTTTTTTCTTCATATTTATAACATTCTATTGTCTTTTGTCCGCCATATTTTTCATTAGTATTCCAAGTTGTTTCTAATTTATTATTAATAACATCATAAATATTATTTAATAAAAATTCTTCGTGATTTCCTAAAACACATAAATAATTATTATTTTTAATAAATTCAACAACTTTTAAACTATTTAAACCCTTATCAATTAAATCTCCAACAAAAATAATATTAGCATTTAGTGGTAACTTTTCAATTAAATCTATTAAAGAATAATAACAGCCGTGAATGTCTCCTATTACATAAGTATTTGATTTATCTATATTGTTAAGTTTTAAAAACTTATTCATTTATTTCCTTGTTAAAATTCTGTTTTTCAATATTTTTATTTTTTTCCATTAAATTATATATTCTATTATATCAAATTCGTCGTAATTTGGTAATTCAAAAGTTCTAATTTGTCCTTCAATTACATTCCAGTCTATGTTCTTAATATCTTTTCTTTTATTTAAATTGTTTTTAATGCCTTCTATACCATTTAAAAATACTACTGCTTTTTTTACATATTGAGTAGAAGGAAAATTAGATATTTTTTTTCTTCTAGTTTCTTTAGAAGTGTTTGTCATATCTATAATTACATTTTTTTTAGAACTAATAAATTTCTTCATTTCGGCTAAAACATTATTATAAGCTTTCTTAACATTTTTGTCATAATCAACCATATTATAAATTAATTTGCCTTTTTCTAAATACTTATCAACAGAAAGTATTTCATAATTCAATTTATTTTGTTGAATATAAGTTGTTTTTCCTGAACCAGAAAGTCCTATTAAACATACAACTTCTAATTCTCTATTTTTTTGATATTTTAATTTATCAAATGGTATATAATTATAAAAAAAATCAAATACTTTTTCTTTTTCTTTATATTCATTTTCATTTAATAAAATTCTTCCATAATAATCTGCTTCAACAAATTTAATTAATTTATAAAAAAAATTGATATTATTACCATATTTTAAATTTAAAACATTTAGAAATTCATTATCAAAAGATTTTAAATTATTCCATAAAGTTCCGTGCCAAGCTATTAATTTTAAAGTTTCAATAATATCTAAATTATTAAAATCTTTTTTAGCTTTTTTTAAAATATCAATAGAGTAATAAGTTGAAACATTTTCGTGGTCTTTAAAAAAAACTTTACCGTCACTTTTTTCAACTCTAGTTTTTGTTTTTCCAATATCGTGTAAAAGCGCAGCAAACATTAAATCAATTTCATTATCTTCATCTGGTATCAAATCATAAACCATTAAAGTGTGAACCCAAACGTCACCTTCAGCGTGATATGGGTTTGGTTCTCCTGAAGAATTATTATGGTTTGTGTTTTTCATATCTTCTATTAATTGTGGTTCGTTTTTTTCAAACCATTGTAAAACTTTTTTTTTCATTTTTAAACCTTTTTTATATTATAATTTTTAATTATATTCATTAAAAATTTCTATAGCTTTTATATATTCTTTTTTAGTAATTTTATTATCTTTAAATATATCATTATAATAATCATAACATAATTTAACTTCTAAACAACTTAATGTTTTTTGATTAATAATTAATTTTTCATATTTGTTTTCATCAACAATTATATAATTGTTTAAAAAATAAAAGGTAAATATATTCAAAAAAAATTGTATTATTATAAAATATAAAAAAAATTTTAAATAAACTTTTGGTTCATTATTAAAGTTAATATTTAACATTTTAATTACTTTTAAAAATATAATCTATATAAGAATTATATAAGTCTTCACCTACTTTTTTAATATCGTCTTCATCATATTGTAACCAAGTATGCCAATATTCATATTTAAAAAAATATTCTAAAGGATAGTTGTTACCAAAATAACTAATAATCATTTTTTTAATTTCTTCAATACTTTTAGGTTCTTTAAAAAAATAATCAAAATTTTTTTTAATTTCAAAAATAAAGTTTGTTTTAGGCATAATACTTACTAATTTATTAATATCTTCATCTTTTATAAATTTAATTAAATATTCATTAGTTTCTTTATTCCAAATAATAATAGCAATATTAAAAGTAAATCCAGAAAGTCTAGGTTCATATTTTAAAATATTAAATGAGTAAGACTTAACAGTTTTATGAGGTTTATAATTTAATAATTTAATAGGTATTTTTAATGGTTCAACGTCTTTAATTTTTGAACTTAAATCTTTTTTATATAGATTTTCACTAATAATTTTATTAGCCTCCTCATAAGAATAAGTTTTTCTACCTTTATATAAACTTTCTATATATCTATCTAAAAAATAAAGATTATTTATAACATATAGGTTTTCCATTATTTTGCCTTTTTTATTAAATTGTTTTTAATTAAATTTTTAGACCAATGTTCGTCTGTTTGAACGTGTCCATTTCTAACAAATTTACCAACATTTTTTTCCCAGTCGTCATTATGAAAACTGTTTTTGTTTCTAATAACTACACCCTCTACTTCTCCACCAAAAAATTTATCTTTCATAACTTCTTTAATTAATAATTTTAAATCTTTTGTGTTTGTCTTACCTACAAATACTACTGGAACAAAATTAAAATCTAATCTTTTAGCTTCTTCTAATAATTCATCATAAGAAAGCCAAGTATTAGTTTTTATATTTTTAATATTGAATAAATAAAAGTAATCAGTTAATTCATTGTATTCTATACTATGCTTAGCATACATATTTTCACCAAAATATTTATAATCTTCATTTAAAAAAGACAGTTTAGGATAATAATGTTTATTTTTAATATAATCAAAAGTAGGGCAAGTAGTTACCTGAGCGTGTGTTCTAGCATAAATTCCATTTTTATCCATACAAGTATTACCACCGTCCATTTTTATACTAACAATAATTTCTTCATTATTTATTAAATTATCTTCATAAGCTTTATTCATAGTTTTGTCATCGGCGTGTTTTTCTTCAGAAAAAGACAAATGTTCAGTTCTATTATATTTTTCGTTTTCATTTTCCAATTTTAGTTGTTTTCTAACTAACATTAACGCTTTTCCTAAAAGGTTTAAACCTATCCATTTACTTTCATCAGCAATATTAGGGTCTTCCATTGTTAGTCCTATTCCGTAAATAGAGTCTTTTGAAGCTTCTACTAAAATATTATCTCCAGTTGATAAAAGAAGTTCTAAACTATTTTCATCTTGAGAAAATCTTAAATAATTTCCATCATAAATAACTTTTTCTCTATGTTTAATCCAAATAGCTTCATCAAAATTTTTAACTTTTCTACCATAATCTTTAATTACTTTTGGACTTTCTTCATTCATAATTAAATTGTAAATTTCTAAATCATTAAAAAGTAATGCTTTTTTTGCCATCATATATTGTTCAACATTAACATAAATGTTTCCTTCTAAATCTTCAAATAAAATTCTTGTCCATTGAGATAATTTATCTTTATAAAAAAAAGTATATTTTCCTATATTTTTCATTTTAAATTCCTTGTATTTTTATATTAAATTATGTTTTTTTATATTTTTTAAACTTTCTTTAATAAAAGAGT
>RRZT012273807.1_pt1 | contig 15998 bp, 9 predicted proteins | sample 2165551 | NCBI WGS metagenome assembly RRZT01 (sample SAMN10456910, study PRJNA506462) | wastewater metagenome | biome: wastewater; feature: sludge; material: wastewater sludge; isolation source: wastewater sludge with Escherichia coli K12::gfp cells carrying plasmid... | place: USA: Moscow, Idaho ... | reverse complement strand
TCATCGTTACAAAAAACATAAGCAACATCTCCCACTTTGCAGCCATACAATTCGGCTACCTGTTTTATCCAGCTTTTTACTTTATTTTTATCAATAAGAGGCATTTTAACATCCTCGGCTATAAATTGAATCATAAAAAATCAATAAAAGAATAAATATCCTAATAAAATGGCAGTTACTATACCAGCTAAATCGGCAATCAGGCCTGCAGCCAGGGCATAGCGTGTATTTTTGATATTAACGGAACCAAAATACACCGCCAATATATAAAAAGTTGTATCGGTTGAACCCTGAATAACACTCACCAAACGGCCAATGAATGAGTCGGCGCCGTGTGTTTTCATTGCGTCCACCATCATTCCGCGGGCGCCACTACCGCTTAACGGTTTCATAAAGGCAGTTGGCAACGCATCCACAAAGTCGGCATTTAATCCTACGGCTGCCACCAGAAAAGCTATGCCTTCGATTAAATATGTCATAGCACCCGATGCTCTGAACATGGCAATAGCCACTAAAATAGCAATCAGGTAAGGAATTATGCCAATAGCCACCTGAAAACCTTCCTTTGCACCTTCAATAAATGAGTCGTAAACATTTACCTTTTTACGAACAGCCATCAGTACAAATGAAACGATAATTGAGATTAATAAAAAATTAGCCGTTAACGACGAGTAATCGGATATTTGCTCTTTGGATAAACCGCTAAGTAAATAAATCAGTAATCCGATAAAACCAGTTAATCCCAATAATGTAAAAAGGATGGTGCGTTGAAAAAGATTTATTTTTTGATAAATAGACACGGTTATTAAACCGGTGAGAGCCGCCACAAATGTAGCAATAACGATTGGCAAAAACACATCGGCCGGGTTCACGGCACCTAATTGCGCTCTGTAAACCATAATACTGATGGGAATGAGACACAGTCCGGCGGTATTCAATACCAAAAACATTATCATTGGGTTGGATGCCGTATCTTTTTGAGGATTAATCTCCTGCAACTCTTTCATTGCCTTCAAACCCATCGGTGTCGCCGCATTATCCAAGCCAAGCATATTTGCCGAAACATTCATAAAAATGCTTCCGAGGGCCGGGTGATCTTTGGGTATATCCGGTAAAATTTTCGTAAAAAAAGGTGCTACAATGCGTGAGAAAACAGCAATAACCCCACCCTTTTCGCCAATTTTCATTATCCCCAACCATAAAGAGAGTACACCTGTTAATCCGAGCGAAATTTCAAATCCGTTTTTTGCCGCACCAAATGCAGCATGCATAATTTCAGTAAAAATTTGGGTATTCACACCTACAATAAACTGAAACAATGCCAACACAAAAGCAATAAGAATAAAGCCAATCCAGATGTAATTTAGAATCATGTTGCAGAAAAATATGTTAATTAGGAATACAAAACTACTCAATTTTTGCCAAAAAGCATTCACTCAAATACATTTTGAGCAAAACGGTTGATGAATTGTAACGAAATATGTAAATTTGCACTCTCCAATTTACTAGCAAGCCAACAATTTGAAAACAGATTTACGTAAATACATAGTCCCTACCATACCGATGGGAGTATTTTTGTTGTTACTTACAACAATTATATGGTTTTCAGATTTTTTCATCAAAGAACAAATCACAATATCGGGCAGTGTCGAATCGATTTCGGCAGAGATGAATGATATATTCAAAAGCACACCTTTTTACAATAAAATACTTAGTTTCTTATTAGCCGGACTCAATGCTTTTTTAATAGGACAATTGAATAACCGGTTTACGATACTCCGTAACAGAAGTTTTTTGCCAATATTATTGTATGCAATAGCCATTGCATGTTGGCCCGACACGCACAGTCAGGTAATGACGCATATCACATTATCGCTGTTTATTTTATCATTATTCTCCCTTTTCAGGATATACCGTAACCGTAATGCATCTGAACCAGTGTTTCTGAGCAGTTTATTAATTGCAACTGCCAGTTTGATATATGAACCAATGATACTTTACATCCCGTTAATATGGGTTGGATTGAGCATCTTATATAGCTTTACTTTCAGACATTTTTTAGCCACAATTCTGGGTGTTTTAGCTCCATGGGTTTTGTTTTTTGTTATAAAATATCTGCAATACGAAGATTTTAACTGGGTTTATCACCTGCAACACACTTTCTATGTTGGGTTCGATATTTTATTGCGACCTTTACACGAACTGATTTACATTGTAATTCTGATGCTTTTAAATGTGATTGTTTTAATAAACATATCCATGAATATTCATCAGGACTCTATGCAGTCGAGAGCACTTATTTCATTAAACACCTGGATTTTAATAACATCTACACTATTCTCGTTTGTATTCAGAAACATTTATGTGGTATTTTTACCAATCATAGCCATGACTATGGCCATAATGATATCGCATCCACTTACAATTAACAAAACAAAAATGCATAAAATTATATTTATAAGCTACATTACAATCAATTTAGGTTATTTACTGGCAAACTTAATACTGTTGCCACGATGATTGAATGGGTTGAGCTTGGATTAATAGGACTTTTTATTGCTTCGTTTTTGGCAGCAACAGTGGTACCTTTTAGTTCCGAAATAGTTTTTTCGGCTTTAATTGCAGCCGGATTTGGCACATGGGAATGCATTATTGTAGCTACAGCAGGAAACTGGCTGGGCGGTATGACTTGCTATGGTTTGGGAAGAGCCGGTAAAATTGAATGGATAGAAAAATATCTGAGAGTAAAAAAAGAAAAAATGGAATCGTTTATGCAAAAACTGCATAAATATGGCGATTGGTTTGCATTTTTCTCTTTTTTACCCGGGATTGGAGATATCATTGCGGTAGCATCAGGTTATTTCAGATGTCGTATGTGGGTCGTTGCAGTTTCAATGCTAATTGGTAAATTTGCACGCTATATTGTATGGCTGGGTTTATTTGAGCAAATGCTCAAATTCTTTTAAAAGTAAAAACAGAAATTATTATAACACAGGAAAATGAGTAGAAAAGTAAGGGTGCGTTTTGCCCCAAGTCCGACCGGTCCGTTACACATAGGTGGTGTACGTACGGCATTGTACAATTATCTTTTTGCACGAAAGCATGGTGGCGACATGTTGTTACGTATTGAAGATACAGATTCAGCGCGTTTTGTACCCGGCGCTGAAGATTATATTGTGGAATCGCTGGAGTGGTTAGGAATTGAGATTGATGAAGGTATCGGTGCTAAAAGCACAGGAGAACATGCGCCCTACCGTCAGAGTGAGCGGAAAGCCATTTATCGCCAGTATGTAAACCAACTGCTGAACGACCACCTGGCATACATTGCATTTGACAGCCCGGCAGAACTGGATGCTAAAAGAGCTGAAATCCCCAATTTTCAGTACGATGCTTCTACGCGTGGCAGCATGACTAACTCACTCACTCTAAGCAAACAAGAAGTAAATGAGCGCATTGAACGTGGAGAACAATATGTTGTACGCATTAAAATAGAGCCGAATATCGAAATTAAGGTACAGGATTTGATTCGAGGAGAAGTAATTATCAATTCGTCGGTTATTGACGATAAAGTGTTGTTTAAATCGTCCGACGAACTACCCACATACCACATGGCCAATGTTGTGGACGATTATTTGATGGAAATTTCGCATGTAATCCGCGGTGAAGAATGGTTACCATCGGCCCCCCTGCATGTTTTACTGTATAAGTATTTGGGGTGGACCGATAAAATGCCACAATTTGCACATTTACCATTACTACTCAAACCGGATGGCAACGGAAAACTCAGCAAACGCGATGGCGACAGACTCGGGTTTCCGGTTTTCCCTCTGGATTGGAAAGATCCTAAATCTGGCGAAACCTCGTCGGGGTATCGCGAAGCAGGATATTTTCCTGAAGCAGTTGTTAATTTTCTTTCGTTGCTCGGATGGAATTCTGGTACCGAACAGGAATTTTTCAGCATGGACGAATTAATTGCATTGTTCTCGCTGGAGAGGGTGAGTAAAAGTGGCGCCAAATTCGACTACGAAAAAGGCAAATGGTTCAACCATAAATACTTACAATCAAAGCCATTAGTTGAAGTAGCTGATATGTTCCAGCATTTGCTGGTTGACAAAGGCCTAATCGAAGATTCTGATAAAGTGCAACATGTAGTGTCGCTTGTTCGCGAGAGAGCTAATTTTGTGCATGAAATCTGGGGACAATCATCGTTCTTTTTTGAAGCACCATCCGGTTATGATGAGAAAACCGTTCAGAAACGCTGGAAACAGGAAACGCCTGCTCAAATGAATGCTTTGTGTGAAGTACTGTCAACCATAGATGATTTTAGTGCCGAAAACACCGAAACCATTGTTAAAGAATGGATTAACAGCAACGAATACAATCTTGGAGCCATAATGAATGCTTTCCGTTTAGCAGTAGTTGGTGAATCGAAGGGACCGCACATGTTCGATATAATAGCATTGATAGGAAAACAGGAAACAATAAGCCGAATTAAAAAAGCGGTAGAAGTTTTGGGTTAAATAATACTACCTAAAAAAAAATCAACGGGTACATCAAGCATTTGAATAGCTACGATGTACCCGTTTTGCTTTCGGACAGCAATTATTTTACACCTTTTTTCAACTCATCAGGACTTGAACTCGAATATGAATTTATAGCGGGTGCTATTTTAGTATAAATATCCTGAATTAACATCGCATCAATATTCCATTTAGGTTGGAATTTATCTGAGTTCATATAATTAATTATTGAATAATACAGTTGGTTTGCTACCGGACGATTAATAATATTATTTTTCAGGTCGATACTTGTAATTATTAATTTACCCTTTCCGACATTCGCTTCGAACAACATGGCTAATTTGCGGTTAATAAACCAGGTATCAATTGGTTGAACGATAGGTTCAAAACCCGTAGGAAAATCGGACACTAACATTGTTTGCGCTTTATTTATTAGTTCCCACCACTGTAAATCGGCCCAGTTATCAGTCACAAAATTTGCAAACACCGGATGTTGATTTTTCACCAATACGCCTGTAGTATGCGGAGGGCGCATCTTAAACCAGGATGTATTCCAGAAAGCCGGCTGATAGTGCTGAACTACATCTTTTCCATAACTTACTTTTCCGGCGGCTAAAAGCAATACTTTACCTCCATTATTCAGCACACTCAGAGTTTTAGCATCAAGAGTATCGGAAATATAAATATTGCCAGTATTGAGCTCTGGTAAAACCGATGGATATACCCATACATCCCATTTGTTATTATATTCTGTTCCCAGAATTTCGAGTTCAAAACTAAGCTTAGTAGGGTGATGAATTTCATTTAATGCAATATCTACATTTCCCATATTATTGTTATTACCAATAACAATTGTTTCGGAAGGCAACATTCCACGATATAAAACCGTACCATCATTTTTTTTCAGAGACCATTTAACAGTAGCATCCTGTAATTCACTACTATCAAAATGCGAAACCAGTACATTCACATGTAAAGTATCGCTATTGGTAAATACAAACTTATCGAAACGCGCCAAAGGAACTGTTTTATTACAGAATTTCCGAAAATCGGTAGCTGTAACATAACCTTTTGTTTGCCAGAAGGCATTCAATACACCCACCAAAGCAGTTCCCTGTCCGGGATAATCATTCAACGCTAACAACTGAAAACCGGCATAACCGGGCGTACGTAATGTACGTTCAATTTCGTGTTTATAACAGAGTGATTGTAGCTTACCCGATGCCATTAAGAAATCGGAGGCTTGCGATGCCATACCTTTGTCAGTTAAATCATCCCGAAAAAGTTCAAAATTCCGGGCTCTGGTAACTCCCGTATATTTGTTAATTTCCGAAAAATCAGGAAAAACACACCATTGTCCGGTTTCGTGAGAAACAAATGGTTGCGAAACAGTATCAATTTGCCTGCTAAAATCGGAATAGGATTCAGGACGCGTATCGCGCCAGTTTAAGCCACGGGCACCTGCTTTCACATGAAACTGATTTGCCGGTTGCCAGGCCCAACCTCCACCTACAGAAGCACCGGTATACACACGACGACTGTCGGCTTTACGCCAGTAATTCACAAAATCAGTGACCCATCGCACCCAATTACCACGGGGCTCATTACCACAAGCAAGAAAAGTAAATGAAGCATAATTGCCATAATTACGAACTATACGTTTGGTTTCGCTCATCAAAAAAGTATCAATGGGCAATCCCTTACCCAATTGTGTAGAATGATTTGGCCAACTTGGCCCCTCGGGCTGAAGATACATACCCATTTTATCGGCGGCAATAAAAGCAGCTTCGGGTGGGCAAAATGAGTGAAACCTCATATGGTTCAGACCAAAATCACGACAAATTCTGAAAACTTTCTCCCACGATTCCACATCACAGGGAGGATATCCTGTAAGCGGAAATACCGCATTTTCGACAGTTCCCCGTAACAAGGTTTTGCGTCCGTTGATGTAAATATATTTTCCTTCAATACTTACCTCACGCATACCGAATTGCAACCTTTTACTATCGGCGCATCCTTTATATTTTAAACCTGCATTTAAGTAGTACAATGCCGGATGAAATTCATCCCACAACTGTACATTCTTACCCATATCCAACTCAAAATCAATTAAATTTTTTCCGGGCTTAATCTTAATTGTTTTTTGAAGAACACCTGTATTATGTTCTAATTTCGAATTAAAACCATTTGCAGAGAATTCAAGTTTTACATTTTTTGTTTTCAGGTCATTGTTTATAATACAAACTTTCAGTTTTGCTTTTCGGTTGATTATATCCGGAAAAATCTGAATATCATCAAAATAGACTAACTGGCGCGACTGTAATTCGATTTTACCTACTATCCCATTCCAATTACCTTGTGTATGGTCAGTTACACTATGCGAATTTGCACCCACATCCATTGTTTTAAGCCGGTTGTCAACCTGTACTGTCAATGTATGTTTTCCAACCGACAAACTTTTACCCAAACTATACACATGCGGTACCGACATAGATAAAAAACTTCCAACTTCTACATTGTCGACCCAAACTTTAGTCGCAAAATTCGGATGCTCCAAATAAAGCATCAATTCTTTATTAAGCATATCAGCACTTACTGAAAAATCACGCTGATACCATGCTACTCCTTCGTATCGTTTCAGTTGAGTGAGCCAAAATGGCATTTTAAGATTCTCTGGTGTACGGTATTTTGCCAGATGAGGATTAAAAAACCATGAACTATCGTAAATACTTCCTGTAAACTTGGTTTGTAATGTAATATCTTCGCCTTTTAAGTTTTCAACCATTGAACCGGGTAGGTTAATGGAATCATTCAATCTGGTTCGATACCATTTTTCGCGTTCACCTACATTTGAAATATCGGTTTTAAAACGCCACTTTCCACTTAAATCAAGCAATAGTTTCGAAGCATAAAGACTATTGGATAACACCAAAAAAAGGATAAAAATTCTTGAAAATGATTTATTCATTTGATTATAATTATTTACCTGCAAAATAAGCAACAATAGCCTTAAAATGCTATAGATAATAGTACAAAATGCAGAAATTCCATTCATTAAATCAATATAAACAGTACAATTAATGAAAAAATAAAAGCCATTAAAGCACTTTTTTGTATATTTGTATAAAGAGTTTTATTGAAATATGTAAACACCGTATTAATTACGGCTGTTAACCCTGAAAATTCACAGCATGAAACGAAATATTATCCTGCTATTCACCTTTTATTCATTATCCGTTCTATTTTCGCACAAAGCGGAAGCGATTGAGAGCAAACCTACAATCGACAAAATATCATCACTTAATGGACTGACACACAACACTATCCGCGACATGCTACAAGATAAAACCGGCTTTATGTGGTTTGGCTCATTAAATGGTCTGAATCGCTTTGACGGTGTTTCGATACGCAGTTGGAATCCTGACCCCAAAAACCCCAATTCGTTGTCGGGTGGAAAAATAAAGAAACTACACGAAGACAGCAGAGGTTATATCTGGATTAGAACATACAGCGATCAAATGCATTGTTACAACCCGCAGATAGAAGATTTTATAGCCTTGTTTAATAACAAGAACGATAATAGTAAAAAATTCAATCAGCTCTTTGAAGATAAAAACAAAAACATCTGGTTAAGCGGAAACATGAATGGATGTGTACGCATAGAAATTGATAAAAACAATGTGCAAAGTTTGCATTTTGATGAACAAACAAAGCCGGTATCTTTACCTAGCAACTCCATTAATCAAATTTTCGACGATAATGAAAACACGATATGGATCTTAACAAATAAGGGCATAGCACTTTACAAAAACAATAAACTTGAAATTCTTGAGAAAAGCAATAGAGGATATTTAAGCGGTTATGTTAAAAGCAACAAAGTGTATCTGATTACAATTCAGGGAGAATTAAGAGTGTTCGATGTAAAAACAAAAAAAGTTACTTATCAGACACAGATTATATCTAATGACAAATGCCTTCAGGCTGTATATGCTAACGGCAGTATTTATGTATCAACAAAAAAAGGGAATTCCTTCATAATCAACACAAATAACCTTCAGGTAAAAAGCTTAAATCAGATTTTTAACGATTTAACGCCCGGCGAATTACATTTTCTGGTAAATAAAGAAAGCGATGTATTGATGTATAATTCAACCGGAAACGTATGGATTCATCACAATAAAACCGGTAGAAACGTACATTTATCGTTAATACCTCCATCAATTATGCATTTAATTGATGAGGAAAGGTATCAGTTTGCAACAGACAAGCAAGGGAATATTTGGATTAGCACCTATGGAAACGGACTTTTCAGTTATAATTTTTACAATTCGCAACTCACTCATTACAGCTATTCCAATGCTGAATCGGGCTTAAGCTCAGATTATCTGTTATCGCTAACCATTGATAAAAATGAAAACATTTGGGTCGGGACAGAAAACACCGGAGTTAACAAACTTACTTTCACAAACCGTAATGTAAAACTTATTTATCCAAACATTCAACAAAATCAACACAATAGTAATGTAGTTCGAGCATTTCTTGAAGATTCAAAAGGCAACTTTTGGGTTTCGACACGTACCGGCAACCTATATATTTACGATCGGAACTTTACAGAACCCAAAATTGTATACGAAAATAAATACAGCGTATACAACATGATGGAAGATAAGGCCGGTGACATTTGGTTATCGACAAAAAAAGACGGACTTATTCAATTAAAAAACGGAAAACTTTCAGGCGCAATTCAGCACTTAAACAACAGCAATCCGGGCAGTTTGAGCTATAACTCCGTATTTTCAAGTATTCAAGATAAAAAGGGGCGCATCTGGGCTGCAACTTTTGGTGGAGGTTTATCAGTAAAGTTAGCTGCCGATGGGTTAAACAATTTCAAAACCTTTTTTAATTCAGACGAATGGGTAAAATTTACCCGTTACCTTTTGTTAGATTCAAAGGGATATATTTGGATGGGATCTTCATACGGTGTTTATAAATTCAACCCAGACTCATTACTCAATAACCCCAAAGCATTTAAATACTATTCTTTTAGCACAAACAATCCCGAAGGATTAAGTAATCCCGAAGTGCGGTATATATATGAGGATTCGAAAGGTGAGATTTGGCTTGCCACATCGGGAGGTGGAGTAAACAAATATCTTGGCGAAACCCCTGATGGTAATGGCCGTTTTAAAGCTTATACCAACAAAACAAAAATGGCCAACGACAATATAACAGCCATGCTTGAAGATAAAAAAGGAAATATCTGGATAAGCAGCGAAAGCGGACTTCACAAACTAACAGCGGAATCGGGCACCTTCCAAACATACCGGTTTACGAATGACCTGGCTTCCAATATATTTTCGGAAACAGCAGCTCTAAAATGCAGGGACGGCCGAATGCTTTGGGGAAGTTTGAATGGTTTTTATGTGTTTAATCCTGAAGATATTTTATTGGCAGAGAAAAAACAAAATAAGGTAATAATTACCGGATTTAAAATATTCGATTCACCTGCCCGTATTGCATCAACGAATGCACCACTCAAAAAAACAATAACTTTGAGTGAAAAAATCACCTTAAAATCATCGGACAATGTATTTCATATTGAGTTTTCGGATTTGAATTTTAATAATTCGCTCGAAAATCAATACATGTTTATGCTTGAAAATTACGAAAAACGCTGGAACACTGCAACAAGCTCAAATTCGGCCACTTACCGAAATGTGCCTTACGGAACCTACACGTTTTTAGTAAAAAAAATGAATACTGAGAATGACAATAACAGTCAGGTTACAAGCCTGATAATTGAAATTAAACCGCCATTCTGGCTATCTGTACCGGCAATTATTATTTATATACTATTAATTTCAGCAGGTATATTCTTTGCATACAGACTAATTAAAAAAATTAACGACTTGAACAATGCTGTAACCGTAGAACGTCAGTTAACCAACTACAAACTTCGGTTTTTCACCAATATTAGTCATGAATTCAGAACTCCGCTTACGCTTATCAAAGGTGGAATAGACACTCTTGCTGACCTGCGAAGCAAAATGTCGGAACCTTTACAGCATCTTATAGATGACCTAAACAAAAACACGGCTCATCTGATGCGTCTGATTGATCAATTACTTGAATTCAGAAAACTCCAGAACGATAAACTGAAGTTAAATCTGCGTATCACTAATCTGGAAGAGTTTCTTACCGATATTTATGAAAGCTTTAGAAATGTAGCTATCAAGATGAATATAGACTATCAGTTACAGTTATCACCTGATTTACCCGATATTTATGTCGACAGAAACAAAGTTGATAAAATAATTTTCAACCTATTATCGAACGCATTTAAATTTACCCGAAGAGGTGGAAAAATTACATTAATGGTAGAAATTGATGAACCTTCGCAAACTGTACATATTTCTGTAGCCGACAACGGAATAGGCATACCCAAAGAAAAACAAAGCATGCTTTTCAGCAGATTTATGCAGGCGAATTTTTCAGAAAAAGGTACAGGCATCGGATTGTCATTGGTAAAAGAATTTTCTACATTACACAAAGGAAATGTGTTTTACAATGAAAACATTAATGGAGGTTCAGTTTTCACTTTGGCATTACCAATTGATAACGAGTCCTATAACCCTGAGGACTTTTTAACTGAAGAAATTCAGATACAGAACGACGATGTTAAAACGACGGTCAATATCTCCGAGTTTTTCAATGAATCTGACGACAACAGTCTACTCAATCTATTGCCAATAGCACCTGTGAATGGGAAAAAGTATAAAATTCTGATTATAGACGATAACGACGATATCCGGAACTTTTTGGTAGAAAAACTCTCGCCTTATTTTGAAATACAAACGGCAGCCGATGGCGATTCTGGTTTGAAACTTTGTAAAGATTCGGATCCAAATCTGATTATATGTGACGTTATGATGCCGGGCATGAATGGTTTTGAACTTACAAAAAGCCTGAAGGATAACTTTGAAACCTGTCATATCCCGGTAATACTGTTAACGGCATATGTTGCCGACGAACATCACAGTGAAGGAATTGAAGCTGGTGCCGAGGCCTACATCAGCAAACCATTCAGCATGAAACATTTAATGCTTCAGATTAATAAATTACTGGAAAAAACCGAAAAGATACATCAGCATTATGCTTCGAACCAATCGGTAAACATAGTAAAAGAAGAAAACAAGCTTGATATTCCTGACAGAGACTCAGCATTTTTGAAAATGGTGGAAGATATCTTGGAACAGCATCTTTCGGATCCGGAGTTTACGGTTGACGACTTTGCTGCAATGGCAAAAACCGGACGTACGCTGTTTTTCAAAAAAGTTAAATTTCTTACCGGATATTCGCCCAATGAATTAATACGTGTACGCCGCATGACTAAAGCGGCGGAATTACTGAAAACATACCGATATAATGTGTCGGAAGTTTCGTATATGGTAGGTATTAACGATCCGTTTTATTTTAGTAAATGCTTTAAGGCTCAGTTTGGCTGTTCACCATCGCATTATATTAACAATTAAATCAAATAGGTAGACAAGGTATCATTTTACAGCCAAAAGCATATTTTTCCAGCCAGAAAGCCGATTTATAATATTATTTTTGTACAAACAAACAAAAATCCTTATTATCAGTTATTATGGCTTATTTCAAACAAGTTTTGCTATTTGCACTTTTCTTATTTATCTCGTCGACACAAACAGTTAGCTTTGCAAAAAGCACTCCCGGAAGTAAACCGGAAACCGACGCATACCTCTTCGTATACTTTACCGGAAACAAAATGTACGAAGAACAAATCCGTTTCGCCCTGAGTTACGATGGCTATAACTACAAGGCTTTAAACCGCAACTTACCGGTAATTCAGTCCGATATAATTAGTGAAACTGGTGGAGTACGTGATCCTCACATTCTACGCAGTGAAGATGGGAAGTACTTCTACATGGTTGTAACCGATATGGTTTCGGCTCGCGGTTGGGATTCGAATCGGGGCATGGTTCTGTTAAAGTCAAAAGATTTGGTACACTGGACACATACAGCCATTAACATTACTAAAACATATGCCGAATTTAAAGATGTGGTAAGAGTTTGGGCTCCTCAAACTATTTACGATAAAGAAGCAGGCAAATACATGATTTATTTTTCAATGAAAACAGGCCCGGCTGGGTATGATATTATTTATTATGCATACGCAAATAGTGATTTCACAGCACTGGAATCGGCCCCTAAACAACTATTTTTCCACCCGGAAAACAAGTCATGTATTGATGGCGACATTGTATTTTCGAATGGGAAATACCACTTATTTTACAAAACAGAAGGACATGGTAATGGCATAAAAAAAGCCACATCGGAACATCTTACCAGTGGCTGGGTACCCGAAGATAACTACTTACAACAGACCCGGGATAATGTAGAGGGATCAGGTGTTTTTAAGCTGAATAATTCCGACAATTGGATTCTGATGTACGATGTTTACACCAAAGGAAGATATGAGTTTTGCAAATCAAGCGATTTACAAAATTTCAGCCTGATTCAGAATCAGATATCCATGGATTTTCATCCCCGACATGGTACGGTACTTCCGATCACTAAAAAAGAAGCAGCACGTCTGGAAAAAGCATGGGCAAAATCAAAGCAAAGTACTGAAAACTATCCTATTAAAAAAAAAAGTAGTGGAAACCCGGTTTTAGATGGATATTTTGCCGACCCTGATATTTTATATGCTGAAAAAACCGGCAAATTCTACATGTATCCTACATCCGATGGTTTCAGGGATTGGAGCGGAAACTATTTTCAGTGTTTTGTATCGGATAATTTAAAAAAATGGTACGGAGGCGACACAATACTCACACTTGGAAAAGATGTAAAGTGGGCTCAAAACAATGCCTGGGCACCTTGTATTGTCGAAAAGAAAATTAATGGAAAGTATCAGTATTTTTATTATTTCACAGCCCAGCAAAAAATCGGAGTAGCTACATCGGATAATCCAGATGGTCCTTTTAAGGACAGTGGACGCCCAATAGTCGCTGATAGACCAGAAGGAATAAATCGTGGTCAGGTAATAGATCCTGATGTTTTTACCGACCCTGCAACCGGAAAGAGTTATCTTTACTGGGGTAACGGATTTATGGCCGGAGCCGAATTGAACGATGACATGACCTCAATAAAGGCCGAAACAACTACCATACTCAGACCTGATAAAACATTTCGGGAAGGTACATACGTATTCTATCGTAATGGAACCTATTATTTTATGTGGAGCGAAGACGATACCAGAAGCCCGAATTACAGAGTACGATATGCAACATCCAAATCGCCGCTTGGTGAATTCACTATTCCACAGAACAACCTGGTTTTAGTACGCGACGATAAACAGGGAATCTACGGAACAGGGCATAATGCTGTTATTCAACTACCCGGCACTGATAAATGGTATATTGTATATCATCGTTTTATGTATCATTACGGAATTAAAATGGGACGAGATGCCGGATGGTATCGTCAGGTATGTATTGATGAATTGAAATTTGCCGAGGATGGCTCGATTATTCAGGTTAAACCAACGCACAAAGGAATTAAAGCCGTTAAAGTAAAGAAATAATATCATAAAAAGAGGCTGTCTCAAAACAAAAATGAGTCAGCCTCTTTTTTTTGTTGTTTCAAAGTATTTGACTTTTACATCAAAAATCAAATACAGTAATGACAAATTTTCAAACTGCCATTTTTTCAGTCATATTTACATTAATATAAAATCAAATAACTGACATATTTTTCACTTTTTGCCATTTGGCATACATTTTGTTAACTATATTTATGTATAATTAATTCATATATCCTTGATAATTTGAATACAACCCACACATATCGCCCATTCATACACTGCCAAAGGACAGGTACCAGCAAACAATGAAATTTGTAATAAGTAGTACCGAGTTATTGTCGCATTTACAGGCGATAAGCCGAGTGATTAACAACAAGAACAGACTACCAATTCTTGACGTTTTTCTATCAGCACAAATTTCGAGAAATTCCCAACATGAATTCAACAATCTATTTAAAGAATACAACTTTCTATTTAAGTATTTTATTGCCGACGATGTAAAACTTCGCATAAGTAAACACGAAACTAAAAAAGAAAACATTTTTGGCTTACAATCCGACGATTTTGTATTTACAACAACCGAAGCCAAACAATCAACAGTCGCTTTCAAATCAAACTTACACTTTGAAAGCTTCACCAACAGCTCCACCCAAGAATTAATTCGCCGAATGGCGCTTTATACCGGACAAATTCAGTCCACCTTATTTCGCGTATTACGTAATACACGCATACATACACTTTCGATATTTTTCGGGCTTTGCTGCAGCCGCTCGGGATATATCTTCGAAGCCATTACAGGCACCTCCTCGCATCCCGTACCTTCATCGCTGTAATTTTTTCTATCAGCATTTTTTCTGATACACTCCGTCGGGTTTCTCCGACTATCTTCAATCATTATTAAAAACTTCGCTATTTGTTTTCTGTTGTCACTCTTTATAGATTTGGGACAGAAGCTGATAGCTCAAAATATTACAACAATGAAACATACAAATTCATCCCGCATAACAAAAGCAAGCAATGAATCTGTTGCTATGCTATCAAAACGAATTCTCGAAGCAGTTGTACAATCCAACATTCAGGAAGCCTTGAACGGTAAAGCCTATCAGGCTCATGCAGAGTTAAGCTTGCAATTTGCAAAAGCCGCTGAAAAACAGCAGCGCAAAGAGCTAAGTGAACCTGTGAATAAGCATTATAACGATCGCCGCGAATTATTCGCAACCATGTATGTATATGCTAAGGGACTATGCAATGCACCCGATGCCGGAATGGCCGAAGCTGCACAGATGGTTTTTAAAGCCCTGAATATGTACGGACAGTTTTTAGGCAACCTGAAGGTGGAAGTACAGTCGTTCAGGTACATACGTATTATTGAAGCACTCAAACAACCCGAACTAACTGCCGCATTAACAAAAATGCAGCTTACTGCTAAGGTTGCTGAACTTGACAGTGTACAACGAGCATACGAAAATCAGTTTGCCGATCGCAGCAATAAAATCAGAGAAAATGTATCAGCCTCTTCGCTTCGACGCGCGTTAAATGAAGCCATTAAACTTCATATTGACGAACTGAACTGGTTAGCACGTCAAACCGGCAACGAAGACCTGCGAAAACTCTGCACTGATGTGGATGCTCGTGTAGCCGATGTAAAAATTAGCCCACAACGCACCGGAAATGACACAAAAGTGGATGCTTCTGAACAGCCGGCACAATCGGCTTAAGCCTGTATGTGAGCCGGCAACATTCTGTTACACGGTCAGGTATAGGACATAACAAACTAAGTCCCGCTGAAATGAATTCAGTGGGACTTTTTTGTGTTTGTTTGCAAAAAATCCGCAATAAAAACACTTATTCAACTTCATTTTTTTGTG
>RRZT010827054.1_pt1 | contig 16001 bp, 14 predicted proteins | sample 2165551 | NCBI WGS metagenome assembly RRZT01 (sample SAMN10456910, study PRJNA506462) | wastewater metagenome | biome: wastewater; feature: sludge; material: wastewater sludge; isolation source: wastewater sludge with Escherichia coli K12::gfp cells carrying plasmid... | place: USA: Moscow, Idaho... | reverse complement strand
TTTTTTTTCGCAAGCGGCATTATGATATGCCCTGCAGTCACAAGTGTCTCTTTATTAGCAAGTGCAATTGTTTTACCATGCTCTATCGCTGCGATTGTCGGGCGGATTCCAATCATTCCAACAATTGCCGTGACAAGAATTTCCACCTCTTCCATAACTGCAAGTTCAATTAAGCCTTCCATTCCTGAAAGAATTCTGACATTCCGATCTTTCAGTCTTACTCTCAGATCTTTTGCGTCAGCTTCGGTCCATATACATGCCAACCTTGGTTTGAATTCTCTGATCTGCTGCTCTAAAAGCTTTACATTACTTCCAGCTGAAATACCAAGTACTTCAATATCTTTTTGTTCTCTTACTATTTCCAGCGTCTGTGTCCCTATGGAACCTGTTGACCCCAGAATTGCTATTTTTTTCATTTCTGTGTGCCCACCATTCTTTTTTCTTCTTACCCAAACTCAACCCGCCTGCCTTAGAAAGAACTCGGCCAGGAAGTATATCATAGGTGCCGCAAATATGACACTGTCGAACCGATCCATGATTCCACCATGTCCAGGTATCAACTTACCGTAATCTTTGATGTCATAATTTCTCTTTATCGCAGAAGCTGCAAGATCTCCTATCTGGGAAACGACTGCACCACAGGCTCCAATCACTGTAAAAATATACAATATCCCGTGATATCCAATGACTGGTTCTATAAAATATCCAAACAGTGCGCCAACAAGAGCCGAACCAATCACTCCGCCGATTGCACCTTCAATTGATTTTTTAGGACTTAAAACAGGTGCCAATCTGTGTTTACCCAACAGCATACCTGATAAATATGCACAAGTGTCACAGATCCACGAACTGATAAAGATCATCCATACTATATATATCCCAAATTTCATGTTTCTTGTTAAATAGATGAATGATAAAAGAATCGGTGCATAAAAAAAAGAAAAAAAGGCTGCAATCACTTCTACCGCTTTCAATTTGGGGAAAGTAAGCACATAAACAGACATCATTGCGAGAAATGTCATGACGATAACAAATAACATCCATGTCATTTCAAATTGTGCCATGAGAAACAGATAATAGACACCGATCCCAATTAATCCAATCAGCGAAATGCTTCTTTTTTTATTCTGTTCCGAATCAGCGAAAAACACATTCATCATTTCGTTAAATGCTATGCAGGATACCGCAAAAAGCGAGATCCCCAAAGTATAACTTCCTGGCAGTATCAGCACAAAAGCAAGAATTACCAAAACAATACTGCTTATTAGTCTTTTAGAAAACATCCCATCCTCCTGCCTGTTATCTGTAACAGGCGATACCTGATCAAACAAATCACTGCTCGCTCACATTACCGAATTTTCTATTTCTGTTGTTGTATGCTTCTATTGCCTTCATGAGCTCCGCCTTGTCAAAGTCAGGCCATTCTACTTCTGTAAAATAAAATTCCGAATATGCAAGCTGCCAGAGTAAAAAATTAGAAATACGGAGTTCCTTACAGGTTCTGATTAGCAGATCCGGATCTGGAATTCCTGCTGTATCCAGGTTCTCTGAGATAAGCTCTTCAGTAATTTTGTCACTTGTAATCTCGCCTGAACAGACTTTTTGAGTCAGTGTCTGTACACATCTTTTGATTTCATCCCTGCCTCCATAATTAATCGCGATCTGCAAATGGATTCCTTCGTAATCACGTGTCAAATTTTCTAATTCAGCAATTCTTTTTTGAATATCATCATCAAGACGTGATTTGTCTCCGATTACACGCACCGACATTCTGTTCTTTGATGCAGTTTTAAGACAGGTCTTCATATAATTTCTAAGAAGTTTCATTAAACCATCCACTTCTTCTTTTGGCCTGTTCCAGTTTTCAGTTGAAAATGCATAGACCGTAAGGTATTTAATTCCTAAATTATGTGCTTCTTCTATTATGACTTCAAGGTTTTTAGCACCCTGAATATGTCCATAATTACGAGGCATCCCTTTCTTTTTTGCCCATCTTCCGTTTCCATCCAGAATAATTGCAACATGGTTTGGAATATTCATAACCACCAGGTCTCCTTTCGTTTTTTTGCGTATGATTATAATACTTTGATATCACATTTTATTCTCAAATTGAAAGTAAGGGGACCTGACGGGTTAATCGTCAGCCCCCTTATCATTATACTGTCAGTATTTCTTTTGATTTTTCTTCTACCAGCTGATCGATTTCTTTTACAAACTTATCAGTCATTTTCTGAATGTTTTCTTCAAGCTGTTTGATTTCATCTTCTGATACTTCACTTTTTGCAAGTTTTTTAAATGCATCATTTCCATCACGTCTTATGTTTCTGACAGCAATTTTTGCATCTTCACCTTTTTTCTTCACTTCTTTTACAAGTTCTTTTCTTCGATCTTCTGTTAATTCCGGAAATACTAGTCTGATGATATGACCGTCATTAGAAGGTGTGATTCCTACATCAGATGCCATGATCGCTTTTTCAATTTCTTTGATGAGACCTTTTTCCCAAGGTGCGATCTGGATGATTCTCGCTTCAGGAACGGTAATATTACCGACCTGCTGTATTGGTGTTGCTGTGCCATAATAATCTACTTTTAATTTGTCCAGTACATGCGGATTGGCTCTGCCTGCTCTGATCGTCTTATAATCATTTGATAAATGTTCAAATGCCTTTTCCATTTTTTCCTGATACGGTTGTAATCTGGTATCCATTCTTTTTCCTCCTGTTATACAGTAACTTTTGTACCTGTAAAATTACCTTTCATTGTATTTACAATACTGTTTTCTTCATTAAGTCCAAATACCCACATGGGCATTTTATTGTCCCTTGCAAGAATGGAAGCCGTCATATCCATTACCTGCAGATTTTTCACGATTACTTCATCGATTGTTATTTCATCATACTTTACTGCATTTGGATTTGACCTTGGATCATCACTATATACCCCATCAACAGCTTTTGCCAAAAGAATCAGATCTGCATCCACTTCTATCGCCCTGAGTACAACACCAGTATCTGTTGAAAAATAAGGATGACCAGTACCACCTGCAAAAAAAACGACCATTCCTTTAGAAAAATATTTATTTGCTCTGTCTTTTGAAAACAGTTTTGTAAATGAACCGCATTCAAACGGTGTCAGCACATTTGTATTCATTCCTGTTGAACGAAATATTTCAGAAACATAAATACAATTCATGATCGTTGCCAGCATACCGATCTGATCTGCCTTTGTGCGGTCAATATTCTCACTTGACCTGCCTCTCCAGAAGTTGCCACCGCCAATCACGATACCGACTTGTATTCCATCATCTACAAGCTCTTTTACCTGTAATGCTACCTGTTGGATCGTCGCATCATCAAAACCTGTTTTTTTATCGCCGGCAAGCGCTTCACCGCTCAGTTTAAGTAATACTCTTTTCATTCTTCTATTGATCCCTTCGGTTATTATTTGATATCTTCAAAAAAGTTAATTGGATTAACATCAGCATAGCTTTGTGAACATAATCCTTCTATGACAGCTCCATTATTGATCTGAACTGATTTTGACTTGATATTTCCCATCACAATTGCCGATGTATCAAGAATGACTGGACCTCTTACATCAATATCGCCTTTTACGGCACCTGCTATGACTGCAGAAGATGCAGTGATATTTCCAATGATCACAGAACTTGAACCAATTTTAACAGCACCATCTGTATTGATTTCACCAACGATTTTAGCAGCATCTGCAAAAACTTCGGCTGCTTTGGAATTGCCTCTTATTTCTCCAGTAATATTCAGTTTTCCAAGGATGTCAATATCCCCTTCAATGCTTCCGATCACATCAAGAGATCCTCTTGATCTTACATTTCCTTTAATTTCCATTCCCTTAGTAATAATTGCTGTTTCATCAAGGACTTCTTCATTTTTATATTCTTCTGCCATCTTCGTCTCAACCTTTTCCTGTTTATTTAGTACTGGTAATGTATCCAGATAACTTTCTTCATCAGATTTTTCTTCTAAAACTTCAACAGTCTCCTGTGATTTTAAAAAATCAGCAATTTCAGCCTCCAGATTGTGCTCTGTTTCGGACTGAACCTCATTGACCGTTTTTTCATCAACTGCTGCCTGGTCAGACAAAATTTCATTTTCCTCACTGTCTTCTTCAGTTGCGACAGAATCCGTGATCTCTGCATCCAATGCAGTTTCTTCAACATCATTTTTGTCAACAGCCTGACTTGCATCTGGTTCTTCATCCATCAACTCTGTGACCGCCTGTGATAAATCTTCTTTTAGATCCTGGAAAAAACCCATTTTATTGCCCTCCGTATGTTTTACTGTATTAAAAATAATCTTAATTTAATTGTATATGCTGAATTGGAATAGTCTCTTCCGTGATTGGGAGGATTTTTGTATTTTCAAGTTCATAAATACCTTGAATAATATCTGGAAGTGCCTCGACCGTTGACTTTTTATCATTCGCATCGTGAAATAAAATAATAACTTCTTTGCTGTAATCTTCTACTTGTGACAGGCAGTTTATCGTAATCTTTTCTGCAGAAAGGTTAGAATAGTCAGCGTCTTTGCTTGACAGATTCCAGTCGTAATATATATAACCGTTTTTATTTAAATACCCAATCAGTTCTTTCATATCGACTTTACTGACCCTGTTGCTGCTTCCTCCCGGGAATCTCACATATTCAGGTCTTATACCCGTCACCTGATATAAATGATCTCCAAGCCGGTTCAGGTCAGCCACATAGTTCTCCACTGAAGAATAGATGTCGCCATAGTCATGACTGTATGAATGCATCCCAAGTGTATGTCCTTCATCAACAATTCTTTTATAGAGTGTTAACGATGTCTCATCTGTTTTACCGACCACAAAAAAGGTGGCTTTTACACCATACTGTTTCAATATATCCAATATCGCGGCAGTATTTTCACTTGGTCCATCATCAAAAGTAAGATAGACTTTTCTTCCCTCAAAAATTTCATCTGTTGGAAGCGTCTGTATTTCTAATTCTTTACTATTCTGTTCTTCAGCCCTTGGAAGCGTATTTTCTTCGCTCTCCTGGACTTCTGTCTCGGTTGTGCCGCCTTCTTCAATCAATTGATACAACTCATTGATCTGATATTCCAGTTGATTTACTTTATTAAGAAGAATCAACATGACAATGATTGGAATGAATATCAGGATTGCCGCAAGAAACAGGATAAATCTCTTAATCGATCTGACCCGCCGCTTACGTTTCTCATCCCTTGTTAATATAACAGACATGCGATAATTCCTCTCTGTAATAACTCCTGTATATTGTACCACAAAGCACATACTGTTTAAAAGATTTTTTTACTCTGCTTTTTCAACTGATTTATCTACTGAGGTTATTAATATCCCTTTATTTTTCAGTATCCCTTTTCGCTCAAGCTTATCCAGAACGTATTCACGAAACAGCGCATATAAGACAGAACATACCGGTATGAACAGGAACATCCCTGCCACACCGAACAATTTTCCACCGATCGTAACAGCGGCCAGAACCCATATAGATGGAAGCCCTACACTTCCACCAACAACGCGTGGATAGATCAGATTACCTTCAATCTGCTGTAATACAAAAAATAGTACAACAAATCCAAGCGCATGCACAGGACTTACCATCACGATCAAAAAGCTGCCGATTACCAAGCCGATAAAAGCACCAAATACAGGAATCAGAGCGGTCACCGCAATTACAACACCTGTAAGCAACGCATATGGTAGTCTGAATATCGACATGCTGATAAAGAACATCATCCCCAGAATCATTGCTTCAACACATTGTCCTGATAAAAAATGTCCAAATGTATCGGATGTCAGTCTTCCTATTTCTATCATGCGCTCTGATCTTTTTTCAGTAAAAAATGCATATAATATTTTTTGAACCTGAATAGATAATTTTTCTTTTTGAAACAATGCATAAATCGAAAAGGTAAAACCAACAAAAAATGTCAGTACTGCATTTGCGATTCCACTCACAATTGAAAAGGTTGAATTTAAAATTCCACTTCCTGCACTCTGCAGCAGATTTACAGCTTCTTCTGAAATTTTGTTCCAGTTGATATCCAGACTTTCTGTTACTGTGATCATTGCCGGCAATGTATCATCCAGTTCTTCAAACCATGACTGTGCAGTATAAAATGCTTTAGGGATCTGTGTAATAAGTGAATTTACAGTGCTGATCAATTCCGGTATCACAATAAACATCACAAGAAATATCACTGCACAAAACAAGAACAGTGTCAAAATAAAAGCAAACATTCGCTTCATTTTAAATTTTTTTTCAAATGTTTTCATTGGGATATTTAAAACAAAAGCGATTGCTCCACCAAATAAAAATGGAAACAAAACTGAGAGCAGATATGCTGCGCTTTCTAATAAAAACGAAAAATTACGCAGTAGAAAATAAAAAGTAATTGATATGATTATGGTAACTAATAACCCTTTTTTATTGTCATTCTTTTCATTCATATAATTAAGAAAGACCTCCGTAGTATGTTTATTGGCTAACTAATACTATAGCCTTTCAACCTACAGAAGTCAATCTTTGAAGTCGTTTAATCTTTTCTAAATATATGCTCACATGATCGCTGAAATGACTATACTTACAACCTGCTGATCGCATCCAGTGCCAGGTAGGATCTTTCGCATTCCTGCGCTGTTAATGTGATCTGATAGCACAGACTACTACCTTTCATTTTTTCAGATGCATAGCACAGACCATTCGTCCGTTCATCGAGAAATGCTGTATCTATCTGGTTTGGATCTCCAAGCAGTATAACTTTTGTACCTTTTCCTGCCCTTGTGATAATTCCTTTTACCTGTTTCGGTGTCATATTCTGTGCTTCATCAATGATCAGATATGTTTTGACAAAGGATCTTCCTCTTATAAAATTCATTGCTTCTGCAACAACGATTCCTCTGTCAAATATTTCATCGATTTTTCCTCTTAGTTCTTTCTCATCCTGATAGCGTTCTTCCTCATTAGAATCAATCAGCTGCTCAAGATTATCAATGACGGGTCTGATCAATGGAGAAATCTTTTCCTGCTCGGATCCCGATAAAAATCCGATATCCGTATCGAACTGCACATTCGGTCTCGTAATCAAAATTTTTCTATATTCTGATTTTGAACTATTCAGTGTTTTTTCAAGTCCGACTGCGATAGCGTAAAATGTTTTCGCAGTACCTGCCATACCTTTCACAATAACAAGCGGAACTTTTTCTGCATCCTCCATCAGTGCTTCCTGCAAAAAATACTGTCCAGCATTTCTTGGCGTTACACCATATGGTCTTGCTTTTCTATAGCACAAGGGAACGATTTTCTGACCGTCATATCGACCCAGCTGTGTTTTTTTAACAGATTGGTCTGCCCTTAACAATACGAACTCATTGATGGAAAGTTCAGGGATTTTATTATTACCTTCCTGATCCAGAACATAGGTATCGCATAATGCGACTCCTTTTCGTTTCAGTTCTTTGAATGCTTCCTCATAAACATAGACTTCTGTTCTTCCTGTATACTGTATCCACTCTTCTGGAACCTGCTCTGTCGTGTAATCTTCAGCCGGTATGGATAAAATCTGCGCTTTGACACGCAATAAAATATCTTTAGTTACAAGAATAGGATTCTCACCTTTGTCCTGCAGCTCTTTGCAGACTTTTAAAATACGATTATCTGCTTTATGTTCCGGAAAACTCTCAGGAAGGTCGACATGGTTGCAATTAATTTCGAGACGTAAAATTCCACCTCCCGGTAAGGATATCCCTTCGATCATATTTCCCAGTTTTCTATATCCTTCTAGTTTTCTGATCGCACTCCTTGCATTTGCGCCCTTTTCACCTTCAGCGTTTTTGATTCCATCAAGTTCTTCCAATACAGCAATTGGCAATACAACATTATTTTCCTGAAAACATTCAATGGAATCTGGGGAATGAATTAAGATATTTGTATCAAGCACATAGGTTTTTGCCATTGTTATCCTTTCTAGAAATCCTCTTTTGATATTCTGATCATTCCACCTATATATCCAAATAGTAGAGTCAATACAGAACTAATGCTTACTATGTATGAAATGAGTAATCCTTCCGGTCTTCCTCTTACGATCCATACTAAAAATCCTGCCAGACAACCTGCCGCGACCCAATATAAACAATTTAAAATTAAAAAAACAAATTCTTTTCTGATTCTGATGATTGAGGCATATTTGCCGGATAAATGATAAATACTTTTCATGGTATCCACCTCCTTGTATAGAAATCATAACAATAATTCTTTGATTCATCTATCTTATCACTGAAAACAATATGTAATTATTATGTAAAATATGTATTTATCTGTCTTTTCGCTATCAGCATGTATTATTTCAATTATTATCATGTATTCATTATTTATTTCAGTCATATATGGAAGTTATTTAATAATAATGCTATAATAAATGATATAAGGAAAGGAAGTGAAGCGTATGAAGGATTGGTTAAATTATGCTGATGAATACATTAAAGAATGCGACTGGAAAGATATGGCATTGATTAAGATCTGCCTTTTTTCTCTTGGTATTCTTGTTGGAACATTGCTTCCACGCCGAAAGAAAAAATGTATTTTAATCACCTCATCTCTGATTTATGTTGCAAGTTATATTCCAATCATGATCAAATTTGCAAAATCTGTACTGGCATCCCGAGAAAAGTTATTTCAATAACTCATTATGTTTGCAATAAAAAAAGATTCCAAAGTGAACCGCCCCCCCAAGTTAAAAATTTAACTTATCGGGGTCACATCACTACTGGAATCTTTTTTTTATACCCTTATTGATAAAAATTATCATAAAGGGACTCCTTTTTATACTCTATTTTCAGACACACTATGCCTTATCCATCTCTAAATTTTCGCTTAAATCAACTTCTTTTACCGACACATTCCTGAATCTTTATTCTACAGTCACAACTTTTGCCAGGTTCCTTGGCTTATCCACATCATACCCTTTGTCAGCAGAAACATAATATGCAAACAATTGTAATGCGACTGACGCAGGGAGTACCATGAACAGATCCTGCATGTCCGGTAATTCAAATACTTCTGACCATTCATCCATTCCACTGATCTGAAATGATTCTCTCGTAAACAGCATGACTTTGGCACCCCTTGAACACACCTCACGGATATTTGACATTTCTTTGTCTTTGAGTCTGCTCTGCGTTACCATTGCCACCACCGGGGTCTTGTCTGTAATAAGTGCGATCGTACCGTGTTTTAGTTCTCCTGATGCATACGCTTCACTATGAATATAAGAAATTTCCTTCAGTTTTAATGATCCTTCTAATAAGATGGAATAATCAAGCCCTCTTCCGATCATAAAGGTATCCCTTGCATCAAGTACCCGCCTTGCCATTTTATGGATCTGATCTCTTTTTTGTAAGACCTGATCTACCATTTCAGGGGTACGCTGCAGTTCACTGATAAAGGTCCGGACTTCTCCTTCATTTAATACGCCTCTTACCAATGCCATACGCGCAGTTAACAGATAAAGTACAGAAAGCTGAGTCGTATATGCTTTTGTACTGGCGACAGCTACTTCAGGACCCGCATATGTGTAGATCACATAATCACTTTCCCGGGCAATACTTGCACCACGGACATTAATAATAGAAAGTGTTTTTGCTCCTGCACGTTTTGCATACTTTAATGCTTCCATCGTATCGATTGTTTCTCCCGACTGCGAAATTGCAATAACAAGTGTTTGTTCATCAATGACCGGATCTGCATACATAAATTCTGAAGCAAGTTCTACATCCATATGAATACCCAGAACAGAATGTGCCAGTACTTGTCCAACAAGGCCTGCATGCATTGCTGTTCCACAGGCAACCACACATATTCTGTTGCATTCTTTCAGAATCTCATCCGTCACTTCATCCTTACTAAAAAACGGCAGTCCATTCACAATTCTGCCTTCAATTGTCTTTTGGATTACTTCTGGCTGTTCCATGATTTCTTTTTCCATATAAAAAGGAAATCCGCCCTTTCCGTTCTGTCCAAGTTCCCAGTCTGCTGTCAGAATATCTGGTTCCACACACTCACCTGATAAGTCATATAAAAGAACACATTCACGATTCATGACGATCGTATGTAATTCCGGCAGAACAAAATACTCTTTTGAGAACTGGCATACTGCTGCCACATCACTTGCAAGAACATTCCCTTCGTTGCTGCTTGACACTACGATCGGACTTACATTTCTAATCGCAAATATTGTGTCAGGAAAATCATCGAACATAATCACAAGTGCAAAAGTACCCTTAAGTTTCACAACACTCTTTCTGATTGCATCCAGTGGATCTCCATTATAAAAATGATTAATCACACCTGCTACGATCTCAGTATCTGTTTCACTGTTCAACATATCCTGAAGCTGGTATTTTTCCTTTAGTTCTCTATAATTCTCAATGATACCATTATGAATCAGAGTTATATGTCCATAACGGTGTGGATGCGCATTCTGATCTGTAACACCTCCATGTGTTGCCCATCTGGTGTGACCCATCCCGCTATTTCCATTGATCTGACTGCTTCCAAACAGATGTCTTAATTCCTTTACGCGCCCCGCGCATTTCACGATCTGAATTTTCCCATTTGTATCGCTGACTGCGATTCCAGCACTGTCATATCCTCTGTATTCAAGCATTTCTAATGTATCTAGTAACATTTCTGTCACGTCTTTATTTCCAGTATATCCTATAATACCACACATAGTATTTCCTCACTTTTTAGTAAAATTAGTCTTCCGTTATATCGAATTTGTTTTGCGGTTGTCCGCATATTTGCCGATATATCTCGCACCGGAAGGGCACGATGAGGCGTCCGCCGAATCTTTCGATAACCTCATTCCTCGTTATCCTGCCCACAGCAGGCTCTTGGCGCTAAATGAGAAAATTTAGCTGATATAAGGATAGTGTATCTGAAAATATAGTATAAATTTATCATTATTCGGTTTTCAAGGTTCACCTGCATATGATAACCCAGAAAAAAAAGCATGTCAAATAATTTAAGGCAGATACCTGCCTGTTTCAATCGGTATCTGCCTTGCTATGACTACTGTATTCTAAACACAGTTCAAAAAAACTTCTACGATTTCCGGATCGAAATGTTTTCCTGCCTGGCTCTTAATTTCATGTAAAGCAGCCTCTTTTGTAACTGCTTTTTTATAGACCTGATCATGGACCATTACATCATATGCATCAGCGATCGCAATGATCCGGCTGCAAAGTGGAATCTCCTGTTGCTTAAGATTTCTGGGATATCCACTGCCATCCCATTTCTCATGATGATACAGGATACAGTCCGCTACTCCCGAAATCTCCGGCATATTCAACGCGATCCGGTAACCGATTTCTGAATGTCTTCGGATTTCTTCCCACTCAGCTTCATCCAGTGCCTCTTTTTTCAAAAGAATCGTATCTTCTATTCCTATTTTTCCTATATCATGCATACTTGATAAGACTGACAGACTTCTTAACTCTTCCTGGCGAAGCTTCATTTTTCTGCCAATTGTGGTACATAAAGTTTCCATCCGTTTTGCATGTTCCATCGTTTCCATATCCTTGCTTCGCAAAAGAGCCTGAATTGTAGCAATCATATTCTTCCTGATCGCCCTGCTGTCATTCAGCTTATTCTGATACATCATCTCTTCCGCTTCCTGAAGCAGATCTTCTTCTTTTTGCCGGCGTGATACTTTTATCGCATACCCAAATGAAATGCTGGCTTCAACGATCCCATTGATCTTAATTTTTTTCACCTTATCGATTACAGAATGAATAAAACTTTCGATCTGACCAATATTTGAATTAGGCAGCATGATCACAAACTCATCCCCGCCCCATCGGATCGCAGTGTCGTTCTGGTGAATGGATTCCTTTATTGCGTCTGAAATGGAAGTCAGCAGTTGATCTCCTGTCTCATGACCAAACGCATCATTTGTCATTTTAAGACCATTTACATCACCCATCACAACTGCCAGCGGGTATAATTCTTCATAATTATATTTTTTACAGATATCCTGAAATATCCTGCGGTTATATAAACCTGTCAGAATATCATGATTGCTCAGATAAAGAATATGTTCTTTTTCGAGCCGAAGTGCTTCTTTGCTTTTCTCACGTTCCGTGACATCAAAAATAATGGAATACAGTACTTTTTTTCCACCATATTCAATCGGACTTGAATAAACATCAACAAATCTGATTTCCCCACTTTTCAATCTGTGCGGGAACAAAAAATACTTCTGACTTTTTTGATTCGCCAGATTTCGAAGTTTTATGATTTCCTCCTGGTCCAATGTATTGATTTCATTGATATTCATTGTCTTCAGTTCAGCGATCGAATATCCATAGAACTCACTTGAGGATGGGTTCGCATCAATGATCTTCCCCGTATCAGGATCGATCAAAAGCATTGTTGCTGTATGATGTTCAAACATAGCGTTGAATTTTTCTGCCATCTGGCTGCTTCTCTCAAGACTCAGTTTCAAATGTGTGATATCGACGCGAGAACCGACAATATATACTTCTTTTGGAGTTTTGAAAAAAGGAGATAGTTTTGTCATCAGGACAAGCTTTTCTCCTTTAAATATAAATTCTTCTTCAAACGTTACTGTTTTTTTCGTCATCAGACATTCTTTGCAATAACGCTCGTTTTTTTCTCCAAGAACATCGCCTAATACTTCTCTCACGGTCTTGCCATATAAATATTCAGTGGACAGACCTGTCAGTTCTTCATGCGCTGCATTATTAAAAACATATCGAAATTTATTATCGCTGACCTTTAATAAAAACAATGCATCCTGAGTGCTGTTAAATAAAATTTCAAACTCATTCTTCATAGAGTACACCGCCTTTAAAACGTTACCAGTTAATAGAAGCGTTCATTGTGTACAAAAATTTTATCACTTTTTATTTTGTTAGTATAGTCCTTATTCAAACATTTTAGTTGTTTTTCTTTTATTGTCACATTTTTCTAAGTTGTCTGGTATTCAGAATAAATGTTATTGCAAAAGAAACCAAGTCCGCAATCGGCACTGCATAAAATAATCCATACAGCCCAAATAAATTGGCCAGTATTAACATCAGCGGAATCAATAATATAATCTGTCTGAGCAGTATCAGAAAACTTGCCATTTTGATCATGCCAATACACTGGAAAAAATTAGCCCTCATGATCTGTATTCCAATGACCGGAAGACAAATGAACCAAATTTTCAATGCATCTGTTCCCAGTTGTAGAACCTCTGTCTCTTTATTGAACATATAAATAATATCCGTTGTAAAAAACTGCACTGCAATAAATCCAGCTATTGCAATGATACTGGCACCAATAGAGGAAAGTTTGAGTGTTTCTTTGATACGGTCGTATTTATGCGCTCCATAATTATATGAGATCAGTGGTTGCTGTCCCTGCATGATTCCCGTGATTGGCATAAGGATCAAAGTCTGTACACTCGTCACGATCCCAATCGTTGATAACGCAACATCTCCGCCGAAACGACTTAACAGCATATTCAATATAATATTTAATACACTATTTGAAATCTGCATGAAAAATACCGGTGTTCCTGTTTTGATCAGATCCATTGCATATTCTGCTCTTAAACGCAGTAAATTAATGGTAAGTCTGATCGTTGATCTCTTACCGAATAAAAATACGAGCTGCCACACCGCACTTAACAACTGACCGCCAATCGTTGCAAGCGCTGCTCCCTGCATTCCCATACCCATTTTAATGATCAGAATATAATCAAACACGATATTAAATCCGGCACCGATCAGCTGACTGACCATCGCATTTTGGGGATTACCCTGTGCTCTTGAAAAATTATTCCCCGAAATCGCAATACACTGAAATACACAACCATATAAAATGATACTTAAATAACTGGATGCATATGGGTATACCGCTTCACTTGCACCAATAAAATTTAATATGGGTTCCATGAACAGGTTTCCAAGAACCATAATCAAAAGCCCAAAAATCGTGGTAAGTGTCAGTGCATTTCCCATATAAAATCCGGCTTTTTCCTGATTTTTTTCACCAAGAGAAATTGAAAATCTGGTAGCTCCTCCAACGCCGATCATTAAACTGACCGCCATGACGACCAGTGTGACCGGATAACTGACTGTGATTCCTGCAAGTCCAAGTGATCCCAGTTCCGGTACATTTCCAATAAAAATTCTGTCTACAATATTATAAATTGCATTGACCAACATTCCAATCACTGCTGGCACACTAAATTCCACCAGAAGTGACAAGATCTTTTTTTCTTCCATTTTATTTGAATTCATCAAGTCCTCCAACGTTTTTTGTAATTTTATCAAGCATATTCCTTAATATCTGTTCCTCTTCTTTTGTAAATCCTAAAAGCATCTGCTGGTTATGCCTGTCAAATACTTTTCCAACAACAGGCAGCATATTTTTTCCAGTTTCAGTTAGTTCCACATAAGCAAATCTTTTATCTTCTTCCGATATTTTCTTTTTCACATACCCTTTTTTGATCAGATTCTGAAGCATCCTTGTTACAGCACTTTTATCAATGTACATCTGCTTGACCAGATCATCCTGTAAAAGACATCCCTGATGATTTAATATCAGCAATATTCTTGCATCTGCATGTGTCAGTTCCTCTTTCTTCAGGTCAGCCGATACATTACTCCGGTTTCTATTTACAATATAATTTAAAATTCTTGCAATTCGATATTCCTGCTCCATTTTAAAACCTCCTGAAATGATTCAGTCTCCAAACTCTTGGCATCGCAGTTCTATTCCTGTCCTGTCATATTGGTAAAAGTAAGTATAGTATTTATTAGTTGATATGTCAACCATTATGATTCAAAAAAATACAGGTGAATGTATCACCTGTATCTATCTTACTGGAGACTAATATTATGTGTGATCAGATATCTGCTACCTTCTAATGTTTCTATTGTGATCTGCATCTGGCATGATCCTGCTCCCAGATCCTGCATTGCCCGTTCCAGATAACCGGACTTATATCCTTCATTTTGATGCATCTGATACCATTCCTGCATCAGAGCATCTCCTTCAAGTACATTTTGGATCGAATAATTCCCTATTCCGCTTTGCATCATCTGCTGATAACACAAACCAAAATATTGTTCCAGATTAGTGGCAACATAGTCCTGTGAAACACCTGTTTCTTCAAGTCTTCTGTATGTGTAACCTGTTGTGTCTGCGTTTCCTCCATCAGTTCCGCTCTGATCACTACTTGATTGTTCCAGATTTCTGTAATTTTGTCCATTACAGGCAGGTAAATACACCGAAAGATCTTTCCTGATATGGGTAGCCGCAAAATCCTGGTCCGTTCTATTAAAATAATCATATTCAGCCCCTGGCGTATCATCCCAGGTCAGATCAACGTTATAGAATCCATCATCCAGCTTCACGATATTCCACGCATGGTTCTCTCCTGCATAACCAGTCACATAGTAGCATGGAATTCCAAGACGCTGCATAAGGTACTGAAATGCCCTTGCATATCCTGCACAAACTGTCTGGTCTGTTACCAGACCGCTATAAGCACTCTGATTCATAGGTGCGCTAAGCTGATAAGTGATCTGTGAAATTAAAGCATTATGTACGAACTTTTCCTTTTCATAGTCTGTACTAAGTCCTACAGCATTTGATAAAATTTCATTTGCATTCTGTTCAAATTCAGCTTTGGATACTTCTATATTGTCAGCTGTCCTGTTGAACTGCAACTGAATCTCGATCAATTCACCTGATCTGCTGAACTTGCCTGAATAAGCTGTATCCAGCCAGAACAACTCCGGATGATCATTATAGACCGCTGAAAACACATTTCTGATCTGTGCAACTGAAACTGCCCGAACCGGTGCAAACGTCAAATTGAGTGCGTTCGCATTTGCATAGACCTGTCTATATAACTGTTTTTCGCTTTCGCCCAGCATCTCAT
>RRZT011584580.1_pt1 | contig 16004 bp, 28 predicted proteins | sample 2165551 | NCBI WGS metagenome assembly RRZT01 (sample SAMN10456910, study PRJNA506462) | wastewater metagenome | biome: wastewater; feature: sludge; material: wastewater sludge; isolation source: wastewater sludge with Escherichia coli K12::gfp cells carrying plasmid... | place: USA: Moscow, Idaho... | reverse complement strand
TCGGCACCCTGACCTTCATCCGCTGCTATTCCGGGGTGGTCAACTCCGGCGACGGGGTCTACAACCCGATCAAGGGCCGGCGCGAGCGCATCGGCCGGCTGGTGCAGATGCACGCCAACAGCCGCGAGGAAATCAAGGAAGTGCTGGCCGGCGACATCGCCGCCTGCGTCGGCCAGAAGGACGTGACCACCGGCGACACCCTCTGCGATGCCAACCAGGTCATCACCCTGGAGCGGATGGAGTTCCCCGAGCCGGTGATCTCCATCGCGGTCGAGCCCAAGACCAAGGCCGACCAGGAAAAAATGGGCGTCGCTCTCGGCAAGCTGGCGCACGAAGATCCCTCGTTCCGGGTCCACACCGACCCGGAGTCGGGCCAGACCATCATCTCCGGCATGGGCGAGCTGCATCTGGAAATCATCGTCGACCGCCTCAAGCGCGAGTTCAAGGTGGACGCCAACATCGGCAAGCCGCGCGTCGCCTACCGCGAGACCATCCGCAAGCCGGTGGAGCAGGAAGGCAAGTTCGTGCGCCAGTCCGGCGGCCGCGGCCAGTACGGCCACGTCTGGCTGCGGCTGGAGCCGCGCGAGCCGGGCGCCGGCTACGAGTTCGTCAACGCCATCGTCGGCGGCGTGGTGCCCAAAGAATACGTGCCGGCGGTGGACAAAGGCGTGCAGGAGCAGATGGAGAAGGGCGTGCTGGCCGGCTATCCGGTGGTGGACGTCAAGGTCACGATCTTCGACGGCTCCTACCACGAAGTGGACTCCAGCGAAATGGCGTTCAAGGTGGCCGGTTCCATCGGTTTCAAGGAAGGCGCGCACAAAGCGGGCGCGATCCTGCTGGAGCCGATCATGAAAGTCGAGGTGGTCACCCCCGAGGATTACATGGGCGACGTGATGGGCGATCTCAATCGCCGGCGCGGCATCCTGCAGGGCATGGACGATTCGCCGTCGGGCAAGGTGATCCGCGCCGAGGTGCCGCTGGCCGAGATGTTCGGTTACGCCACCGACCTGCGTTCGGCCACCCAGGGCCGCGCCACCTATTCCATGGAATTCGCCAAATACAATGAAGCCCCCGCCGCTATCGCGGAGGCGGTCGTCAAGAAAGCATCCTGAACCCTTGTGCTGAATATCGGTATCGGTTGGAGTGAGTACGGTGTCCAAAGAAAAGTTTGAGCGGAGCAAGCCGCACGTCAACGTGGGGACGATCGGCCACGTCGATCACGGCAAGACGACGCTGACGGCGGCGATCACGCGGGAGATGGCGGTCAAGTTCGGGGGCGAGTTCAAGGTCTACGACCAGATCGACTCGGCGCCGGAAGAGAAGGCGCGGGGGATCACGATCGCCACGGCGCACGTCGAGTACCAGTCGCCGGCGCGGCACTACGCGCACGTCGACTGCCCCGGCCACGCCGACTACATCAAGAACATGATCACCGGGGCGGCGCAGATGGACGGCGCGGTGCTGGTGGTGTCGGCGGCGGACGGGCCGATGCCGCAGACGCGGGAGCACATCCTGCTGGCGCGGCAGGTGGGGGTGCCCTACATCGTGGTGTACCTGAACAAGGCCGACATGGTGGACGACGCCGAGCTGCTGGAGCTGGTCGAGATGGAGGTTCGCGAGCTGCTCAGCAGCTACGACTTTCCCGGCGACGACCTGCCGATCGTCACCGGCTCGGCGCTCAAGGCGCTGGAAGGCGACCAGGGCGAGCTGGGCGAGCCCAGCATCCACAAGCTGGTGGCGGCGATGGACGCCCACATCCCGCAGCCGCAGCGCGAGATCGACAAGCCGTTCCTGATGCCGATCGAAGACGTGTTCTCGATCTCCGGGCGCGGCACCGTCGTCACCGGGCGGATCGAGCGGGGCAAGGTCAAGGTGGGGGAAGAGGTCGCCATCGTCGGCATCCGGCCCACGGTCAAGACGGTGTGCACCGGGGTGGAGATGTTCCGCAAGCTGCTCGACCAGGGCGAGGCCGGCGACAACGTCGGGGTGCTGCTGCGCGGCACCAAGCGGGACGACGTCGAGCGGGGGCAGGTGCTGGCCAAGCCCAACACCATCACCCCGCACACCCACTTCGAGGCCGAGGTCTACGTGCTGAGCAAGGAAGAGGGCGGGCGGCACACCCCGTTCTTCAAGGGTTACCGGCCGCAGTTCTACTTCCGGACCACCGACGTGACCGGCTCGGTGGACCTGCCCGAGGGGGTGGAGATGGTGATGCCGGGCGACAACGTGCGCGTCGTCGTCAGCCTGATCGCGCCCATCGCCATGGACGAGGGCCTGCGCTTCGCCATCCGCGAGGGCGGCCGCACCGTCGGCGCCGGCGTCGTCGCCAAAATCATCGAGTGAGCGCCATGACCAGCCAGCGTATTCGCATCCGCCTCAAGGCGTTCGACCATCGCCTGATCGACCAGTCGGCGCGGGAGATCGTCGAGACCGCCAAGCGCACCGGCGCTCAGGTGCGCGGTCCCATCCCGCTGCCGACCAAGATGGAGCGGTTCACCGTGCTGATTTCGCCGCACGTCAACAAGGATGCGCGCGATCAGTACGAGTTGCGCACCCACAAGCGGCTCATGGATATCGTGGATCCCACCGACAAGACGGTCGATGCGCTGATGAAGCTCGATCTCGCCGCTGGCGTGGACGTGCAGATCAAGTTGAACTAGGCGCAATTCATCCGGGCCACGAGGGGCGCCTTCCCCTCCTCTGGTCCGCCGCCGTCGATTGAGAGGTTTAGCGAAAATGGCAATAGGACTCATCGGTCGCAAGGCCGGTATGACGCGCGTGTTCACGGAGGACGGCGCCTCGATTCCCGTCACCCTGATCGAGGTCGAACCCAACCGGGTCACCCAAGTCAAGACCGAGCAAACGGACGGTTATCGCGCGCTGCAAGTGACGGTCGGTAGCCGTCGCGCCAGCCGGGTCACCAAGCCCATGGCGGGCCACTTCGCCAAGGCCGGCGTCGCGCCCGGCCGCGGCCTGTGGGAATTCCGCCTGACCGGGGACGAGGGCGCCGAAATCGGCGTCGGCGCCGAGCTGAAGGTGGACTTGTTCCGGGCCGGCCAGAAAGTGGACGTGACCGGCACCACCATCGGCAAGGGCTTCGCCGGCGCCATCAAGCGCCATCATTTCCGCAGCCAGCGCGCCACCCACGGCAACTCGCTGTCCCATCGCGCCCCCGGATCCATCGGCCAGAACCAGAGCCCGGGCCGCGTGTTCAAGGGCAAGAAAATGGCCGGCCATCTCGGCGCCGCGCGGCGCTGCACCCCTAATCTGGAAGTGGTCCGGGTCGATGCCGAACGCAATTTGCTGGCGATCAAGGGCGCGGTGCCCGGCGCCAAGGGCGGCGATGTCAGGATCGAGCCCGCCGTGAAAGTGCGCCGCTAAGGAGCCGACATGGAACTTCAGATCAAAAACACCAGCGGCGAGCCATCGGGGCAAATGACCGTCGCCGACGAGACGTTCGCCCGGCCGTTCAACGAAACCTTGGTCCATCAAGTGGTGGTGGCGTATCTGGCGGGCGCCCGCGCCGGCACCCGCGCGCAAAAGAACCGTTCCGACGTGCGCGGCGGCGGCGCCAAGCCGTTCCGGCAAAAGGGAACGGGCCGCGCCCGCGCCGGCACCACCCGCGGCCCTTTGTGGCGGGGCGGCGGCGTGACCTTCGCGGCCCGGCCGCAGGATCATTCCCAGAAGGTCAACCGGAAGATGTACCGCGCCGCCATGCGCTCCATCTTCTCGGAATTGCTGCGCCAGGATCGGCTGCTGGTGGTCGACACGCTCGAATCGCCGGAGATCAAGACCAAGCACATGATCGCCCGACTGACGGCCTTGGGCTTGGCCGACCAGCGCCGCGTGTTGCTGGTCAGCGAAGAGATCGATCTCAATCTTTTTCTGTCGGCCCGCAACCTGCCCAACGTTGCGATGAGCGACGCGACCGGGCTCGACCCGGTCAGCCTGGTGGGGTCCGATACGGTGGTGATGACGGCGGGCGCGGTGCGGCGCGTCGGGGAGTGGCTGGCATGAATCAGGAACGGTTGCTGCAAATCCTGTTGGCCCCGCACACCTCCGAGAAAGCTAACCGGCTCGCCGAACGGCACAACCAGGTGGTGTTCAAGGTGCTGCGCGACGCCACCAAGCCGGAAATCAAGAGCGCCGTGGAAATGCTGTTCAACGTCAAGGTCAAGGGCGTCACCGTGCTCAACGTCAAAGGCAAGCGCAAGCGCTTCGGCGGCAGGATCGGACAGCGCTCGGACTGGCGAAAAGCCTACGTTTCCCTGGAAGCCGGCCACGAAATCGATTTTCTGGTGACGGAGTGAGCGGGCGCCAGTCGCCCCGGTAGCCGAGAATAAGGTAAACCCCCATGCCAATCATCAAGACCAAACCGACCTCGCCCGGCCGGCGCTTCGTGGTCAAGGTCGTCAATCCGAACCTGCACAAGGGCCGGCCGCACGCCCCCTTGCTCGAAAAGCAGACCCGCACCGGCGGCCGCAACAACATGGGCCGGATCACCACCCGGCATCAGGGCGGCGGCCACAAACAGCACTATCGGCTGATCGATTTCAAGCGCGACAAGGACAACATTCCCGCCAAGGTCGAGCGGCTGGAGTACGACCCGAACCGCAGCGCCCACATCGCGCTGCTGCTGTACGCCGACGGCGAGCGCCGCTACATCATCGCGCCGCGCGGGGTGGGCGTGGGCGCGCTGCTGCTGTCGGGTCCGGCCGCGCCGATCAAGCCGGGCAACACTCTGCCGCTGCGCAGCGTGCCGGTCGGCAGCCAGGTGCACTGCGTGGAATTCCGGCCCGGCAAAGGCGCCCAGATCGCCCGCAGCGCCGGCGCCTCCGTGCAACTGGTGGCCCGCGAGGGCAGCTACGCCACGCTGCGCTTGCGCTCTGGCGAAATCCGCAAAGTCCACGTGGACTGCAAGGCGACCATCGGCGAGGTCGGCAACGAGGAGCACAACCTGCGCTCGCTCGGCAAGGCCGGCGCCAAGCGCTGGCGGGGCATTCGGCCGACCGTGCGCGGCGTGGCCATGAACCCGGTGGATCATCCGCACGGCGGCGGCGAAGGCCGCACTTCGGGCGGCCGCCATCCGGTGTCGCCGTGGGGCGTGCCGACCAAGGGCCACAAGACCCGCTCGAACAAGCGCACCGATAAATACATCGTGCGCCGGCGTAAAGCGAAATGATGCACAGGGCCGCCCGGATCGGGGCGAGCGGCCGTCCCGCCAAACTGTCGGCGGGCAACCGAGAGGACAAGTAACGTGCCACGTTCGATTAAAAAAGGACCGTTCGTCGATCTTCACTTGATCAAGAAAGTGGAGCAGGCGGTCGCCACCAACACCAAGCGGCCGATCAAGACTTGGTCGCGGCGCTCGATGATCCTGCCCGACATGGTGGGATTGACCATTGCCGTGCACAACGGCCGCCAGCACGTACCGATCTTGGTCACCGAAAACATGGTGGGCCACAAGCTGGGCGAGTTTGCCGCCACCCGCACCTATCGCGGCCACGCCGCGGACAAAAAGTCGAAATAGGGGAGCGCTCCAATGCAAGCCGTCGCTGTCATGAAACACGCCCGCATTTCGCCGCAGAAAGCCCGACTGGTGGCCGATCAGGTGCGCAACCTGGCGGTGGACCGGGCCCTGCAGGTGCTGACGTTCAGCAACAAGAAAGCGGCCCAACTCATCAAAAGCGTGCTGGAATCGGCCATCGCCAACGCCGAGCACAACGAGGGCGCCGATATCGACGAGCTGAAGGTGGCCGCGATTTGCGTGGACGGCGGTCCCGTGCTGAAACGGATGCACGCCCGCGCCAAGGGGCGCGGCAATCGCGTCGTCAAGCGCACCAGCCACATCACCGTGACCGTCGCCGAGTAACAGGAGCGAGAACGACATGGGTCAAAAAGTCAATCCCACGGGTATACGGCTGGGTATCGCCTCCGACTGGACGTCCAAATGGTATGCCGGCAGCAAGGCGTATCCCGACCTGCTGGAAACCGATCTCAAGGTGCGCCAGTTTCTCAAGAAAAAGCTCGCCAACGCCTCGGTCAGCCGGATCCAGATCGAGCGGCCGGCCCGGCTGGCGCGCATCACCATCCACACCGCCCGCCCCGGCGTGGTGATCGGCAAGAAAGGCGAGGACATCGAGGCCCTGCGCCGCGAGATCGCCCGGATGATGGGCTTGGATATCAAGGACTTGCAGATCAATATCGAAGAAATTCGCAAGCCGGAGCTGGACGCCCAACTGGTCGCGGAAAGCGTGGCCCAACAACTGGAGCGGCGCATCATGTTCCGGCGGGCGATGAAGCGTTCGGTCGCCAACGCTATGCGTTTGGGGGCGCTGGGGATTAAAATACAAGTTTCCGGCCGTTTGAACGGCGCCGAAATCGCCCGCAGCGAATGGACCCGCGAGGGCCGAGTCCCCCTGCACACCCTGCGCGCCAACATCGATTATGGCCTGGCCGAGGCCCGGACCACCTATGGCGTGATCGGGATCAAGGTCTGGATTTTCCGGGGCGAGGTGTTCGGCTTCGAGCGGCCGGGCGAGGCGAAGTCCGAAAAGGCGGCCGCCGGTTGAGTCGGGTTTTCCGGAACTCCGCGCCAACACGCGGAGTTCCTTCGTTTATAGGCGAGACGGACTATGTTACAGCCGAAAAGAACAAAATTTCGCAAACAGCGCAAGGGGCGCAACACCGGCGTCGCCACCAGCGGCACCTGGGTGAGTTTCGGCGAGTACGGGTTGAAGTGCACCACTCGCGGGATGTTGACCGCCCGCCAGATCGAAGCGGCGCGGCGGGCCATCAACCGCTACATCAAGCGCGGCGGCAAGGTGTGGATCCGGATTTTCCCGGATAAGCCGGTGACCAAGAAACCGCTGGAAGTGCGCATGGGCAGCGGCAAGGGCAACGTCGAGCTTTGGGTGGCCAAGGTCAAGCCCGGCCGCATGCTGTACGAGGTGGAGGGCGTCACCGAAGTCGTCGCCCGCGAGGCGTTTCGCCTGGCGGCGGCCAAACTTCCGGTGCAGACGATTTTCGTGACCCGGACGGTGATGTGATGAACGCGAGCGAACTGCGACAGAAAAGTCGGGACGAGCTGAAGCAGGAACTGCTGGCGCTGCTGCGCGAGCAGTTCAACCTGCGGATGCAGCGGGCCACCGGTCAGGCCAGCAAGCCCCATCTGTTCCGGCTGGCGCGGCGCAATATCGCGCGAGTCAAAATGGTGTTGAGCGAGAAGGCGGGCAAGGCATGACGACGGAAACCCAGGCGGAGCGCACCCTGACCGGGCGCGTGACCAGCAACAAGATGGACAAGACCATCACCGTGGCCGTCGAGCGGCTGGTCAAGCACCCCGTTTACGGCAAATACGTTCGGCGGACCACCAAGCTGCACGCTCACGACGAGCGCAACGAGTGCCGCGAGGGCGACTTGGTGACGATCAAGCAATGCCGGCCCTTGGCCAAGACCAAGGCGTGGACGCTGGTCGGCGTGGTCGAGCGCGCGCAATGAGCGTCGTGGCCAGCGTTTTCCAACCTCCGCGAGCGGAAGGATGAACCATGATTCAGATGCAAACGATGTTGGAAGTCGCCGACAACAGCGGCGCCCGGCGGCTGATGTGCATCAAGGTGCTGGGCGGCTCGCACCGTCGCTACGCCCACATCGGCGACGTCATCAAGGTCAGCGTCAAGGACGCGATCCCGCGCGGCAAGGTCAACAAGGGCGAGGTCTACAACGCCGTGGTGGTGCGCACCCGCAAGGGCGTGCGCCGGCCGGACGGCTCGCTGATCCGCTTCGACGGCAACGCTGCGGTGTTGCTCAACAACAAGCTGGAGCCGATCGGCACCCGCATCTTCGGGCCTGTGACCCGCGAGTTGCGCGGCGAGCGGTTCATGAAAATCATTTCCCTGGCCCCGGAAGTGCTGTGAGGCGGGAGGAAGGCGGCAATGCGCAGAATTCGAAAGGACGATGAAGTCATCGTCATCTCCGGCAAGGACAAGGGTCGGCGCGGCAAGGTGGCGCGGGTGCTGGAGGACGGCGAGCGGCTGATCGTGGCCGGCGTCAACCTGATCAAGCGCCACACCAAGCCCAATCCGGCGCGCAACGTGGCCGGCGGCATCGTCGAGCGCGAGGCGGCGATCCACGTTTCCAACGTGATGCTGTTCAACCCGGTCGCCAAAAAAGGTGATCGGGTCGGGTTCCGGGTCTTGGAGGACGGTCGCAAGGTGCGGTACTTCAAATCCGACAACGAAGTCGTGGATGTTTGAGGAGGCGGCCATGGCCCGACTACAACAATACTATCGCGAAACGGTGGCCCCGAAACTGCGCGAACAGTTCAGCTACCGCAACGTCATGGAAGTGCCGCGCATCACCAAGATCACCTTGAACATGGGCGTCGGCGAAGCCGTGGCCGACAAGAAGATCATGGAGCACGCGGTCGGCAATCTGACCCAAATCGCCGGCCAAAAGCCGGTGGTGACCCTGTCGCGCAAGTCCATCGCCGGCTTCAAGATCCGCGCCGGCTGGCCGATCGGTTGCAAGGTGACCCTGCGGCGCGACCGGATGTACGAATTCCTGGACCGGCTGGTCAACATCGCCATCCCGCGCATCCGCGACTTCCGCGGCTTCAGCGCCCGCGCCTTCGACGGTCGCGGCAACTACAGCCTCGGGGTGCGGGAACAGATCATTTTCCCGGAAATCGACTACGACAAGATCGACGCCATCCGCGGCCTCGACATCACCATCACCACCACCGCGCGCACCGACGAAGAGGGGCGAGCGCTGCTGGCGGCGTTCAATTTCCCGTTCCGGAACTGAGGATTAGGGTGTGGCTAAACAGAGCATGATCAACCGCGAGACCAAGCGCGCCCGCATCGTCGAGCGGTATGCCGCCAAGCGGGCCGCGCTGAGGGAAACCCTCGGTGATCCGTCCGTCGGCGACGAACAGCGGCGGGAGGCGCGGCGGCAACTGCAAGCGCTGCCGCGCGACGCCAGCCCGGTCCGGTTGCACAATCGCTGCCGGCTGACCGGGCGGCCCCACGGCTTCTACCGCAAGTTCGGGCTGGCCCGCAACAAGTTGCGAGAGGCCGCCATGCGCGGCGACGTGCCGGGCCTGCACAAGGCGAGCTGGTGAACATCCCAGCCCCGGCGGGCTGGAGCGAGCGCTTATTAAGTTCAGGGTTTGCCCCGCCGCCGGCGGTGGCCCCGAGACTGACCACGTGGAGTGAGCTGTAATCATGAGTATGACGGATCCCATCGCGGATATGCTGACGCGCATCCGCAATGCCCAAGCCGCCGCCAAGACCCAGGTGAGCATGCCGGCTTCCAAGCTGAAGATGGCCATCGCCCGGGTGCTGCGCGACGAAGGGTACATCGCCGATTTCGCGGCGACGCAAACCGATCCCAGCAAAGCCGAGCTGACCATCGCCCTGAAATATTTCGAGGGCCGCCCCGTGATCGACCGGATCGAGCGGGTGAGTCGCCCCGGCCGCCGGGTGTTTCGCGGCAAGGACGATTTGCCGAAGGTCATGAACGGCTTGGGCGTGGCCATCGTGTCCACGCCCAGCGGGTTGATGAGCGACCGCGCGGCGCGCGCGGCCGGTCATGGCGGCGAAGTGCTGTGCGTCGTGGCGTAAAGGGAGCGACCTCATGGCCAGTGTCCTCAAAGAAAAGAAGATCCGCACCTCGCGGGTCGGCAAGAAGCCGATCCCGGTGCTGGCTGGCGTGAACGTGACCATCGACGGCCAGAGGATCGCCTTCAAGGGCAAGAACGGTTCGGCCGAACTTCAGGTTCATCCTTGGGTGGAAGTCCGGCAGGAGGGCGGCGAGCTGAAGGTCAGCCCGCGCGTGCTGACCAGCGAGGCCAAGTATCGGGCGATGACCGGCACCATGCGCGCCCTGCTCGCCAACATGATGCTCGGCGTCACCCAGGGCTTCCAGCGCAAGCTGCAACTGGTCGGCGTGGGCTACAAGGCTCAGGCGCAGGGCAAGGTGCTGAATCTGACCCTCGGGTTCTCCCACCCGGTCGAGTTCGCGGTGCCGGACGGCATCGCCATCCAGACTCCCACGCAGACCGAGATCGTCATCCAGGGGGTGGACAAGCAGCAGGACGGCGAAGTCGCCGCCAAGATCCGCGCCTACCGGCCGCCGGAGCCCTACAAGGGCAAGGGCGTGCGCTATGCGGATGAGACCATCATCCTGAAAGAAGCCAAGAAGAAGTAAGGACTCGCCATGGACAAGAAAGCAGCCGACAAGAAGGCCGCGCGCCTGCGGCGCGGGTTGCGGACCCGGCACAAGATTCGCGAGCTCGGGATCTGCCGGTTGTGCGTTCATCGCACGCCCAGTCACATCTACGCGCAGCTCATCACGCCGGAGAAAGCCGGCGACCGCACCGTGGCCGCCGCCTCCACTCTGGAGCCAACCTTGCGCCAGACGCTCAAGAGCACCGGCGATGTCGCGGCGGCCAAGGCGGTGGGCAAGGCCATCGCCGAAAAAGCCAAGGCGATCGGCATCACTCAGGTTGCGTTCGACCGCTCCGGCTTCATGTATCACGGTCGGATCAAAGCGCTGGCCGATGCCGCCCGCGAGAACGGTTTGGAGTTTTGAGGAACAGACAGCATGGCGACGAACGTAGAAGGCTCCCAGAATACCGATGGCTTGCAAGAGAAGCTGATCACCGTCAACCGCGTGGCCAAGGTGGTCAAGGGCGGCCGGCAGTTCGGCTTCACCGCGCTGACCGTGGTGGGCGACGGCAACGGCCGGGTCGGGCTGGGTTACGGCAAAGCCCGCGAGGTGCCGATGGCCATCCAGAAAGCCATGGACAAGGCCCGCAAGAACATGTGCAACGTGCCGTTGAACGGCACCACCCTGCAGTATCCGGTCACCGCCGAGCACGGCGCGGCCCAGGTGTTCATGCAGCCGGCTTCCGAAGGCACCGGGATCATCGCCGGCGGCGCCATGCGCGCCGTGTTCGAGGTGGTGGGGGTCAAGGACGTACTGGCCAAGTGCGTCGGCTCGCGCAATCCGATCAACGTGGTCCGGGCGACCATCCGCGGCTTGAACACCATGAAATCGCCCGACTATCAGGCCGCCAAGCGCGGCAAAACCGTGGATGAGATCCGGAGTTGAGGAGCATGGCCGACAAACTGAAAGTCACCCTGGTCAAAAGCGCCCACGGCCGTCTGGCCGCGCACCAGGCTTGCGTGCGCGGGCTGGGGTTGCGACGGACGCAGAGCAGCGCGGTGGTGATCGACACCCCGGAAAACCGGGGCATGATCCGCAAGGTTTCGTATCTGCTGAAAGTCGAGGAGGCTTGAGCCATGCGTCTGAATACCCTGAAACCCGCTCCCGGCAGCCGGCCGGACCAACAGCGGGTCGGGCGCGGCATCGGGTCCGGGCTCGGCAAAACCGGCGGGCGCGGTCACAAGGGCCAGCACGCGCGGGCCGGCGGCTACCACAAAGTCGGCTTTGAAGGCGGTCAGATGCCGTTGCAGCGGCGCTTGCCCAAGCGCGGGTTCCGCTCCATGACCGCCAGGGAGACCGCCGAGGTCCGTCTGGGCGCCTTGGCCAAGCTCGGGGCCGAAGCCATCGATCTGGCGGCGCTCAAGGCGGCCAACCTGGTGCCGATCTTCGCCAAGCAGGCCAAGGTCATCGTCTCCGGGAAGCTCGCTCAGCCCGTGACCTTGCGCGGCTTGGCCGTGACCAAGGGCGCCCGCGCCGCGATCTTGGCGGCGGGCGGGACGATTCTCGAGTAAGCGGAAATGGCCACCGCCCTGCCGGATCTCGGCAAAATGACCGAATTGCGCCAGCGCCTCCTTTTTCTGCTGGGAGCGCTGGTGGTGTTCCGCGTCGGGACGCATATTCCCGTACCCGGTATCGATCCGCACGCGATGGCGCAACTGTTCGACCAGCAGCGCGGCACCATCCTCGATATGTTCAACATGTTCTCGGGCGGCGCGCTGCGGCGGCTGAGCATTTTCGCGCTGGGGGTGATGCCGTACATTTCGGCTTCGATCATCCTGCAATTGATGTCGATGGTGGTGCCATCCTTGGAGCAGTTGCGCAAGGAGGGCGGGGCCGCCGGCCGCCACAAGCTGACCCGCTACACCCGCTATCTGACGGTGGTTCTGGCGACGTTCCAGGCCATCGGCGTCAGCGTCGCGCTGCAAAACCAGATGGCGGGCGGGAGTTCGGTGGTGATCGCGCCGGGCATCGGTTTTGTCGTCACCGCGACCATCAGCCTGGTGACCGGCACCCTGTTCCTGATGTGGCTGGGCGAGCAGGTGACCGAGCGCGGCATCGGCAACGGCATTTCGATGCTGATTTTCGCCGGTATCGTCGCCGGGTTGCCGCAGGCGGTGGGCGGTACCCTGGAGCTGGCTCGCACCGGGGAACTGCACGTCATGCTGGTGCTGTTCCTGCTGGCCCTGACGATGCTGGTCACCGGATTCGTGGTGTTCGTCGAGCGCGGGCAGCGCCGGATCACGGTCAACTACGCCAAGCGCCAGCAGGGCCGGCGGATGTACGCCGCCCAGACCACGCATCTGCCGCTGAAGCTGAACATGTCCGGAGTGATCCCGCCCATTTTTGCCTCCAGCCTGATTCTGTTTCCGGCCACGCTGGGGAGCTGGTTCGGCAATGCGCCGAGCATGGAATGGTTGCGGGATATCACGTCCACCTTGTCGCCGGGACAACCCCTGTACGTCCTGCTCTACGCGAGCTTGATCATCTTCTTCTGCTTTTTCTACACCGCGCTGGTCTTCAATTCCAAGGAAACCGCCGACAACCTGAAAAAGTCCGGAGCGTTCATCCCGGGGATTCGTCCAGGAGCGCAGACCGCCACCTACATCGATAAAGTGCTGACCCGGCTGACCCTGATCGGCGCCATCTACATCACCGGCGTCTGCTTGCTGCCCGAATTTTTGATCCTGTACTGGCGGGTGCCGTTTTATTTCGGCGGCACCTCGCTGTTGATCATCGTGGTGGTGGTCATGGATTTCATGGCTCAGGTCCAAGCGCACCTGATGTCGCACCAATACGAGAGCCTGCTGAAGAAGAGCAGTTTCAAGGGCCAAGGCCTGATGCGCTGATGGTCGGGATAATGGTTGGTCCGCGCCCGCAGATGCGGTTGGCGCCGGTCGAATTTGGAGAACAACGATGAAAGTGCGTGCCTCGGTCAAGAAAATCTGCCGTAACTGCAAAATCATTCGCCGCGACCGCGTGGTGCGCGTGATCTGCAAGGATGCCCGCCACAAACAGCGGCAGGGCTGAAATCTCGATTCATTATTGATTTACGTTCCGGGGTAAGCTAAATTCCCGTTCTTTGCGCGGCGATAGGCACCCGGTAGGTGGGAGGAGCTTTAAAGCATGGCCCGTATTGCAGGCATCAATATTCCCGTCAACAAGCATGCGGTGATCGCACTGCAAGCGATTTTCGGGATCGGTAAAACCCGCGCCCGCCAGATTTGCGAGGCCGCCCAAGTCGCTCCGGAAACCAAGGTCCGCGATTTGAACGAAGCTCAGGTGGATGCGCTGCGCGCCGAAGTGGGCAAGCATACCGTGGAAGGCGATCTGCGTCGCGAAGTGTCCATGAGCATCAAGCGGTTGATGGATCTGGGTTGCTATCGGGGGCTGCGTCATCGACGCGGCTTGCCGGTGCGCGGCCAGCGCACCCGCACCAATGCCCGGACGCGCAAGGGTCCGCGCCGCGCGGTCCGCAAGTAGGCCGCCCGAACTTTTTGGAATTCCGCTGGCATAGGTTGAAGCATGGCAAAACCGGTTACTAAAACGCGCAAGCGCGTCAAGAAAAATGTCGTGGATGGCATCGCCCATATCCACGCCTCGTTCAATAACACCATCATCACCATCACGGACCGTCAGGGCAACACTTTGGGATGGGCCACCTCGGGCGGTTCGGGGTTTCGCGGTTCCCGCAAGAGCACGCCGTTCGCCGCGCAGGTCGCCGCCGACCGGGTGGGCAACGCGGTCAAGGAGTACGGCGTGAAGAATCTGGAAGTCAACGTCAAGGGGCCTGGACCCGGTCGGGAATCCGCCGTGCGCGCCCTGAACGCCGCCGGTTTCAAGATCATGAGCATAATGGACGTGACGCCGATACCCCATAACGGTTGCCGTCCCCCGAAACGCCGTCGCGTCTAGTCCAGGAGTCATACCGTGGCGAGATATCTCGGTCCCAAGTGCAAGCTGAGCCGCCGGGAAGGCGTGGATTTGTTTTTGAAATCCGCCGCCCGACCGATCGAGTCGAAGTGCAATCTGGAACGGCCGCCGGGCCAGCATGGCGCACGCCGCCCCCGCTTGTCCGACTATGGCTTGCAACTGCGCGAGAAGCAGAAGCTGCGCCGGATTTACGGCGTGTTGGAGCGGCAATTTCTCAACTATTACAAGGAAGCGGCCCGCCGCAAGGGTTCCACGGGCGAAAACCTGCTGAGGATACTGGAGTGCCGGCTGGATAACGTGGTGTATCGGATGGGGTTTGGCAGCACCCGGGCCGAGGCCCGGCAACTGGTTTCCCATCGCTCCATCACCGTCAACGGCCAGCGGGTCAACATCCCTTCCTATCAGGTCGGAGCGGAAGACGTGGTGGCGGTTCACGAAAAGAGCCGCACGCAGACCCGCATTCAGTATTCCCTGCAACTCGCGCAAAGCCACGGTTTCGCGGAGTGGGTGGACGTGGATGCCAGCAAGATGAGCGGCGTGTTCAAGCGGATTCCCGACCGGGGCGACTTGCCGCCCGACATCAACGAATCATTGGTCGTGGAGTTGTACTCCAAGTGATCGACACCGAGGGAAAGCGGATGGTGGGTGCATTCGATTTGCTAAAACCGACCCGTGTCGAAGTCGAAAAGCTGGCACCTCGGCTGGCGCAGGTGACCGTGGAGCCGCTGGAGCGCGGCTTTGGCTACACGCTCGGCAACGCGCTGCGCCGCATTTTGCTCTCCTCCATTCCCGGCGCCGCCATCGTCGAGTGCGAAATCGAGGGGGTGGAGCACGAGTATTCCACCATCGAGGGCGTGCAGGAAGACGTGATCGATGTCCTGCTCAATCTCAAGGGCGTGGCGGTCATCTTGCAAGACGGGGTCCAGGAAGCCAACCTGACGCTGACCAAAAAGGGGCCAGGCCCGGTGGTGGCGGGGGATATCGTGGGCGGCCACGCGGTCGACATCATCAACCCGGACCACCTCATCGCCCACCTGACCAAGAGCGGCGAGCTGACCATGCGGCTCAAGGTCGAGCGGGGGCGCGGCTATTCGCCGGCAACCCAGCGCGAAGGCGCCGAAACCGAAACCCGCTCCATCGGCCGGTTGCGGCTGGACGCTTCCTTCAGCCCGATCGAGCGGATCAGCTATCGGGTCGAGAACGCCCGCGTCGAGCAGCGCACCGATCTGGACAAGCTGGTTCTGACCCTGGAAACCAACGGCACGATCGATCCCGAGGAAGCCATCCGCACCGCCGCCCGGATTTTGTTGGATCAGTTGTCGGTGTTCGTCGATCTCAAGGGCAAGCGCGACGAACCGTTGCCCCCGCCCGCAGTGGACGTCGATCCGGTGCTGATGCAGCCCGTGGACGACCTGGAACTGACCGTGCGTTCGGCCAACTGCCTGAAAGCGGAGAGCATCTACTACATCGGCGACCTGGTGCAGCGGACCGAGTCGGAATTGCTGAAAACGCCCAATCTCGGTAAGAAATCCTTGACCGAGATCAAAGATGTGCTCGCCAAATACAAGTTGTCCCTGGGGATGAAAGTGGACAACTGGCCGCCGCCGGGTTTGAGCCTGGAGCAAGCCGAGGAGCGCGCCGCCGCCGCGCGACGTCCGGCCAGCGTGTCGGGTGAGGCCCTTGAGGCCGATAAACCGTCCAAGCAGGATTCCCGGACCGCTATCGGCGGCGATGCCGACGACGCCGAATAGGGATGACGTCGGTTGGCCTGTCGTCTGTTCCAATCGTGAATAGCTGTTTTTCGAGTGTTGAAGGAATTTTTGTCATGCGCCATCGCAAAGCCG
>RRZT010956754.1_pt1 | contig 16006 bp, 20 predicted proteins | sample 2165551 | NCBI WGS metagenome assembly RRZT01 (sample SAMN10456910, study PRJNA506462) | wastewater metagenome | biome: wastewater; feature: sludge; material: wastewater sludge; isolation source: wastewater sludge with Escherichia coli K12::gfp cells carrying plasmid... | place: USA: Moscow, Idaho... | reverse complement strand
TCCGGTGGTTCTCCCAGGCCTGGTCCGCGGTCCGGGGCGTGACGGTCTCCACCTGGAACAGCGTGGTCTCCACGATCTCCGGGGCGGTCTCCTCGTTCACTTCCGCCGTGAGTGACGGGGTGAACAAGGTAGTCCGGTGGTTCCGAGAGCTCCCGGGGAAGCTGATCTCCGCTGTGGGCAACGTCGCGTCGAAGCTCACCAGCGTGGGCCGCGATATGGTGGAGGGGATCTGGTCGGGGATCTCTAACGGGTACACCTGGATCACCCGGAAGATCACCGGCTGGGTTGACGACGTCGTGGGCTTCTTCAAGAAGTCGTTCGGGATCAACTCCCCGTCGAAGGTCCTCTCGGCCGAGGTCGGCCGCTGGCTGGGCCCTGGCGTGATCAACCCCATATATGACTCCCTGGGAGACGCCGAGAGGGCCTCCCAGGCGATGGCCGATGCAATCACCCCCGACCTCTCCGACCTCTCCGGCCTGGCCTCCCAGACGGCCTCCGGCCTCACCTCAGGGGCCTGGACCGCGGCCTCCTCGGGTACCGCCGGGGTCTCCTACGGGGACGTCCGCGTGGAGATCTCCCTGGACGACCTGGAGCAGTTCCGCACGCTGGTAGAGTTCCTCGGAGAGATTGACCGGAAGGTCCAGCAGGGGGTGGCGAGCTAATGGCAGGCGGCTGGGGGCCGAAGAAGAACGGCGTCCGGATCGGGGCCTTCTGGGATGACCTGGAGGTCTCGGGCGACGGCTCGGAGGCCTGGATCACCAACCCCGTGATCAAGATTGACCGGGGCGGCAATATCTCGGACTCCACGAACCGCCTGGAGTGGTCTGGCGGCGCCGTGTCGGACGGCTCTGGGAACAACTACAACGTGCGCGGCTCCGGAGTAACGACCGTGAAGTCCGTTGGCTCCCAGCGCCGAACCCTGGAGTACGGGTCCACTCATACCTCCACCTTCCACGCGGAGTTTTCGGGGCTCAAGGGCGGAACGCTCTACGTGACCCGGAAGATCACCTACCCGGCCCGGAAGTATGGCCTCCCGGCGGACCCCACGGGTCTCCTGGCTACCCGGGTGTCCGACACGAGGCAGACGCTCACCTGGCAGCGAACCACCACGACCACGGCGCCCTGGCAGGGGGCGTATCTGGAGCGGCGGGACAACCTCTCCACGGACTGGGTGGTGATCGCTGGCATCACGGGTAAAAACGCCCTAGCCACCAGCTACACAGACGCCACGACCGAGGCGGACCGGGAGTATGAGTACCGGCTCCGGGGCTGGAACACGTCCGGCTATAGCGGGTACTCCAACACGGCCGCGATCAACACCCCGCCTCTCCCGGCCTCCGGCCTGGTGGCCTCCAGGACCCCCGCGGCTATCAAGCTCACCTGGTCTAACCCGTCCACGATCTCGGACGGGTCCCGGGTCTCCCGGAGTGACGATGGCGGGGCCTTCGCGGTCATCGCCACTGTTACCGGCGCGGGTGCCACCACCTGGACGGACCGCGCGCCGGACCAGGGGGGGACGCGCGCCTACCAGGTGGAGCTCCGGGACGGGACGCTCTTCTCTGCTCCCTCGGCGTCCTCCAACACGGTCCAACCCCTCACCACCCCGAACCCGCCCACCCTTCTGACCACCGGCGCCGCGGTCCTGGACGCAACCTCGGTCATCCCCTTCTCCTGGACGCACAACCCCCAGGACGCCTCTGGTCAGACCAAGTACCAGATCCGCTATCGTACGAGCACGGATGGTGGGGCCACCTGGCTCGCGTGGACCGAGCTCTCCGAGACCACCTCGGACGTTAGCTCCTGGGACGCTCCGGCCCCCCCGTTCTCGATTGACGATCCCTCCTGGGACGCTCCGGACTTCACGGTCAGCCGCCGCCTGGAGTGGCAGGTACGGACCTGGGGCCTGTACGTGGACCCCTCCAACTACTCCGCGAGCCAGCCGCTCACCCTTTCCGCGGCCCCGGACCTGGCGCTGACCGCACCCGGGGCGACCCTCCCCCTCGGAAGGGTCACCCCCGCCTGGACCTTCACTGATCCGGAGGGGAAGGATCAGGCGGCCGCACAGATCAGGCTCACCAATCTGGACGCCTCCGAGGTCCTCGGTACCTTCTCGATCACCGGGACGGATGGCTCCTACGAGGTTCCGGTTGACCTGGACAACCTCACCAACTACCGCGTGGAGGCCCGTGGTCAGGACGGGGACGGCCTCTGGGGCCCCTGGGCCGCCCAGGACTTCCAGACGGACTTCCAGCCTCCTCCCCAGCCCTCCCTGGGCCTCTCCTGGGACCAGGACCGGGGCTCGATCCTGGTCCTGGTCACCAATCCGGAACCGGCTGGGGCGGAGCCTGACGCGACCTCCAACAAGATCGAGCGGAGTAGCGACGGGGGGATCTCCTGGTCCCTGGTGGGCACCACGGGTAACGGCGGGATGCTCTCTGACCCGATCCCCCCGACTGGGGTTACCAACACGTACCGGGCTCTGGCGATCTCGGACCTCCCCTCCCAGCAGTACAGTCCGGACACCGAGATCGAGCCAGACCCCGAGGTGATCCGGTGGGCGTGGTTCAACTCCGGCCCCGGGTTCTCCGTGGTGGCGCGAGCTCGTGGAAACCCGAAGCTGAAGGAGTCCTACGAGCGGACCCGGACGACCCACGTTTTCGACGGCCGGACCTTCGGGACGGAGTACAACGGGAGCACTCGGGAGCACGCCTTCAGCTACTCCGGGGTGATCGAGACGGATTATCCGGCCAGCACGGAGGAGGCCTTCCGGTCTGTTGTGGACGCCGTGGGACCCGCGGCCTACCGGGACCCCTGGTACCGGTGGCCGGTCTCCCTCAGCGGCCTGGACCTCGGCCGGGATGAGACCCCGATTATCCGGGAGATCTCGCTGGACTTCAAGCGGGTGGACAGCTATGGAGATTCCTGACGCCTTCCTCCACTCGCGGGACGAGGTGATCCAGATTCACCTCCTGACCTTGGACGACGTGGATCTAGGGACCCTCGGGAGGGTGACCTCGGGGAAGATCGACTACAACGTGAACCGGACCGTTCGGGGTGGCGGTACTGCGGTGCTCACCCTCTCTCGGGATATCTCCTGGGAGACGGCCCGGCTGAAGATCCTCCGCGGGATCAGGGACCCCGGAGGCGGGGAGGATCTCCTCTACGGGTGCGGGGTGTTCCGGCCCCTGGTGGGGGACGAGGACTGGACGGCCCAGGGGGCCACCGTGAGCGTCACGCTCCTGGATAAGACCTCTTTCCTGGACGAGCTCCAGCTAGACCACACGTACTCTCTCCCGGTCGGCTACCAGGCCACCCAGGCAGTCCGGGAGCTCCTCCTGGAGGCCGGGGAGCCCCGCTTCTCCGTGGTGGGGTCCGACCGGGCTCTCTCGGCCCCTATGTCCTGGGCCGCGGGTACGAGCTACCTCCGGGTGATCAATGACCTCCTGGACTCCCTGGGGTACTTCTCCCTCTGGGCGGACGGGGATGGGGTGCTTCGGGCTGAGCCCTATGTCCCCCCCGAGAATCGGCCGGTGGCCTTCCACTTCCGCAACGATCACCGCTCGATCGTGTCCCCTGAGTTCAAGGTCACCCAGGCGCCCTACAAGGTCCCGAACAAGGTAATCGCGGTGTCAAAGGTCGAAGGGGAGGAGGAGCAACTCCTCTCTGTCGCGACGAATGAGAACGAGCTCAGCCCGTACTCCTATCAGGCCCGCGGGAACAAGTGGCGGACCTTCACCCTGGAGAACGTGGAGGTCGCCACCCAGGAGGCCCTGGACGACGTGGCCGTGAAGAAGCTGGTATCCCTCACGGCGGCCGCCCGCGGGGTGGAGTTCTCCCACGGCTGGCTCCCGCTTCTCCTGAACCAGGTTGTCGGGTGGACGAACACCCGGGCGGGCATTGATCTCTTCGGGACGGTATCCTCGTGGGAGATGAGCCTTCATGAGGGGGACCTCATGAAAACGACCGTTACCGAGGTGGTGAGGCTGTGGTGAGCCAGGACGCCTTCCGGGGGATCATGCTCCGTGGTCTCGATCGGCTCATCCCGGTCGGGACGGGGGACGTCCTCGGCCTGGAGGTTGCCACCGTCACCGGCACGGACCCGGTGACGGTCCACAAGCTCGCGGACCCGATCGGGGTGGATATCCAGATCCTCACCTGGTGGACGCCTCCCGTAGTAGGGCAAAGGGTGTGGCTCCTCAAAACGCAGACCCAGAGGATCATTGCCGGGGTTCACGGGGGAGCCTCCTCGCCCCCCACCGCGGGGGCCAGGACCTCTCCCTCCTCCCTCCCCGGTGGTGGGATATCAAAGGCCTCCCAAACAAGCTCCAGCGCGGCATGGCAGATCCTAGATATGGACGCCGAGTCCGGGGACGGAATCTCGGACCTGGCCGGGAACCGTCTCATCCTTTCCCCCGGTGTGTGGTCCGTCAGTGGGGGGTTCAGTACGGATACCTTCTCCACTGTTCGCGCCACCCGGGCGGCCATCACAACGAGCACTAGCACCCCCGGGTCCGATATCCTAGTAGAGGCATCCCTCCCCGCGGCTTCCGGTGTGCATGGGTACTCCCTCGGGGTAGCCCGGGCCTCTTTTAGCGTGGAGACGAGCCTGTATCTCCGGTACCTGGTAGACACCTCAGCGTCGCATTCCATACTTCGGGCCCACCTAGAGGCCCAGCGGGTCCAGGACTGAAAGGGAAAGAACGGTGCCCAATCTCACGCGCAAAACCCCGAACGGGTTCTCACGCCCCGCCCTGGCAATCGTGGCCGGGTGGTTCCTTCTCGGTCTGGCGCTCCTCGCGGACGCCGGGGTGGACCAGGTGCTGACCCCGGAGCTCCAGGGCGCGGACGCGGCCTGCCAGTCCGTCGTGGGGGCCTTCCTGGCCCTCGGCGCTATGGCCGTTGTCGCGTCCGCGTTTCACTGGGAGGCGAAGTCCACGGCCTGGAGGATCGAGCTCCTCGCGTATCCGCTCCTCACGGCAGGGTGGGGGCTCTACGGGGTGAGCGCGATCCTGGTAGACCCCGCCCGCCTCGCTCCGGTGATCCTGGCCGCGTCCTCGGTGGCCGCTTGCCTGATCCGCGTCCTGGAGGTGATCGGGATCATCCGGAGAACGCGGGTCAATGTTGACCACCTCCTGGTCCCCCCACCCCCACAGAAAGCGGCCTAGGGCAATGTCGATTGAAACCGGAATCGCAATCGTTACCTTCCTCTTCGGGATCGGTGGACCGGTGGGGGTGTACGTGCTCCTCCGGAAAGAGATGCGCCAGGCCCCCATTGAATACCAGACCGCCCAGGTGGCCGACGCGGTAGCGGTCTCCGCGGCCGCCCGTGGTCTCGTGGATACCGTGAACTCGCGCCTCGGGGTCCAGGACGAGAAGGTGGACCGGGTCACCCAGGAGAACGAACGCCTCCGCCACCGGGAGGGCAAGTGGTGGTTCTGGTACGACGATCTGGAGGACGACTGGGACACCCACCGGGAGGGGCCGAATCCGCCTCTCCCTCCCGTCACCAGGCGACCGGAGTAGGCTGGTGGCAACCTTCGCGGCCCTGGTGACCCTCCTGGTCCTGGCCGTGATACCCGCTCTGACCCGCCAACACTAGGAAGAGAGAAAATGGTCACTGTAACTCACGCGAAGCTCGTTGCGGCCTTCCAGGTCGCGATCAAGAAGGCCCGGGCCGCCGGGATCAACGTCGTGGAAATGCCCGGCTGGAAGAGCCGGATTGGCAACTCCAAGAAGAGGGTTACCTCGCTCTACGGCGTCGTGTTCCATCACACGGGGAGCGAGATCTCCTCCGGCTCCGCGGTCAAGGCCTACGCGGCCGGTCTGAGCTCGGGGCGCATCCGGCCCGATATCGGCGCGATCCTCTGCAACACGACCACGATCCGGCCGGGAGCCTATCCGGGCTCATCGGGGGGCCGTTGCACGATCGTGGTGAACGGCGCCGACTACGCGAACCACGCGGGGCTGGGCGACCGGGACACCCTGGCGAAGCTGAAGGCCGGAACGGTCCCCCTGACCTCCGAGATCCACCCGAACTCGAACGACCTCTACGGGAACGAATACCTCCTCGGGGATGAGGGCATGGGCGCGTACCGGTCGGCGGAGCAGAACCGAGACGCGCGCCTGTTCTACTCGTTCGTGCTGGCCGAGCTCGGGCTCTCCGGGTCCCCGATCATCGGCCACCGGGAATGGTCCCCACGGAAGAACGATCCAGCGCGTACTGATATGGCCCGGGTCCGCCAGGACTACCTGGCCCTCAGCGGTCAGCCGATAGACCCCCCGAAGCGCGGGGACCGACTCCTCTCGAAGGACGGGAACGATACGGGCCAGGACGTGGCCGACCTCGCGGAGCTCCTGGTCTCCCTGGGCTATGACGTCGGAACCCCGGCGGGCGTGTTCGGGCCCAAGATGGACGCGGCCGTACGAGCTCTCCAGGAGGCCGCTGGGATCACCGTGGACGGCGTGGTGGGCCCGGACACCCTGAAGGCCCTGGACGCGGCCCTCCTGGAGGCCGCCCAGAAGCCCGAGGAGACCGAGCCGGACCCTACCCCCGATCCGGAACCGACCCCAGAGCCGGACACCTCGGGCGACGTCATGCTCCGGGTGGGCTCCTACAACTCCCAGATGCCACAGTGGGGAGGGAACAAGAACTACCGCGGGGACGGGATCTTCCTCCGGGACAAGATGGCGTGCTCCGTCTACTTCCTCCAGGAGGTGAGCGGGGCCGCCCGGAACGCGATCCGTTCCGTCCTGGGGCCAGAGTGGAAGCTCTGGACGACCGGCCTTGTGGCGGTCCTCTGGGACTCCACGAAGTACAAGCACGGGGACCCCGTGGAGTTCTCCTTCGGGACGATCGGCGCGCGGTGCCTCATGGTCCCGCTCACGAGCAAGACGAACGGCCGGAAGTTCTGGGCAACCGTGGTCCACATTCGCCCGAAGGACGCCATGCCGCGCTCCTGGTCTGACGCGCGCAAGCTGAAGGCGAAGCAATCCGACGTCCGGAAGGCTATCAAGCTGGTCTCCGGGAGGGACCCGGTGGTCATGGGTGGCGACTGGAACACCCGGACCGCCCGCAAGATCGTGGAGACCGAGGGAGACGGCCTGAAGCTCTCCACCCCCTGGGCCCAGACGCATGACGGCGGTGGCATCCTGGATATGATCTTCTCGCGCGGGTTCGTGATCCGCACGGAGGGGAAGATCTACAACCCCGGCGGCCTCTCGGATCATCGCGGCGTGGTCGCCCAACTCACTCTGAAGGGATCGAAGTAATGAACAACCTCTTTTCCGCGCTCTTCTGGCGCTCGATCGGCTGGACTCTCGTCCGTACGGTCCTCGCGGGCCTGGTCCCGTCCCTCCCGGCCATCGCGGCGGCGCCGACTGACCCGGCTACCTGGATCGGCGTGGGGTCGGCCCTCGTGGTCATGGTGGCCGTGGCGATCGCCACGAGCCTGAAGGGGCTGGCCGATCCGGCCGGGGCGTCCTGGTGGCAGATCCTGACTTCCCGATTCCTCCGCCAGGTCGGCCAGTTCTTCGCTGGGGGCCTCGTGGGGGCTGTCGTGGTCTCGGACCTGGACTGGCGTACCCTCGCCCTCCAGGCGCTCGCTTCCGGCGTCTCCACGTCCATCCTGGCGGCCCTCACGCTGATCCCCGGGCCGTCGCTCCCTGAGACGGACGAGGGGGACGCGGAGCCGGTGGACGATGACGCGGCCTACCTGGAAGAGGACGACAGCGACCTCCCCGCGGCCGCGTAAGCCTGGGCAACGCGAAGCCCCCGGAGCTCCGGCTCCGGGGGCTTCCTCGTGTCTCAGATCTCGAAGGCGGCCAGCATGAGAGCGGCCACCGGGAGGTCCTTCGTGGCCTCCGGTGGGAGGGTCAACCCTGACCCAGGGACCGGCCCTCCCACCGGTAGACCAGGGACCGGTCCTCCTCCCTCCACCCCCCAGGGGGGATCACGTAGACCTGATAGGGGACGATCGCCGCGGGCTCCGTGGCCTCGGCGTCCCAGTCCCCCGGGCCGCTGGGCTCCAGGGCCGGGAACCGGATGGCCGCCACTCGCTCAATCTGCCAGAGGGCGCCGTCCAGCGGGCCCCCGAGGATCTCGGCCCTCGGGGCGGAGGGGCTCCAGTAGGCATCTAGGACCACGAACTCAGGGCTCCAGGGGGAGTCATCCTCCCGGGCGCGCTTCTCTGCTACGTGGACGTCCTGGGCGTCCAGGAGGACCCCATACCGGGAGGCCGCCTCCCGGATCAGACCCCGCGCCGCGGGTTGGTCCAGGGAGGCCCTGGGTACCTCGGCGGCCTGGACCGCGGGGACTACGTGCCGGTATCTGAGCCTCTGGACCCCCTCCAGGGTCTCCTGGTCCCAGGTTGTCACTCCTCGGCCCTCCTGCTGGAGGCCCCGGGACCCCGGTAGACCGTGCTCCGGGGCTTCGCCCTCTCCGTCCCCAGGACCTCCGCGGCGCCGCTCTTCCAGCGGCCCCGGCCGGGCCTGGCGTCCAGGTAGGCGCGGAGCCTATCGGCGTCCCACCGGGTACCCTCCAGGGTCTCCACCCGGCAGTCCACCCCCAGCTTGCGCGCGTAGTACATGGCCGAGCGGAACGAGACCGGGGAGAGCCCCGCGATCGCGGCCGCCTCGGCCGAGGTCACGAGCTCCGGGGCCTTCCTCTTCGCCATATCCTTCTCCTCTCGATAGGGCCCCCGGGAGGCTTTCCCCCGGGGGCCATGTGTGCTGGCCTACCAGCCTCGCTTAGCGGCGCACACGGGACCAATCCCGGCGGCCCGGCTGGCCTCATCGGTCAACGTCCGGCCGCAGCACCCGCACACCCCGAGCTCGCGGCCGTAGCGGATCGCGGCGGCCTTCGGATCGGCCTTGATCGCGTTCAGCACCTCGTTACGACGGGACCCGCGGACCGGGTGCTCCGTGTCGGAGGCCATTTGGCGCACGAACACGAAGCCCACCCAGCGGCCGCGCTCGGGACGGTCCACCACGAAGAAGCCCGGGGAGCCCTGGATCTCCACGGCGTAGCGTCCGGCGGGAACCTCGGTCTCCTCGGGGACGTAGGCCTGGATGGTCTCGCCCGAGGGCTCAACCTTGCGGGGCTTCGCCATCGCGGCGGAGATCCAGACGGAGGCCTCGGCCTTCGTGATCTTGGCGGCCGCCTCGGCCATTGCCTCCGGGCTGATCCCGCACTCTCGCTCTTCCGCGAGGGTCCGGAGGAAGGAAACCTGGCGCTCCGTGGCGGGGTCGGCAACCGGGGCCGAGGGCTCGGGGGTGGGGGCCTGGGCCTCGCACCGGGCGCACGGGCCGGAGCAGACGGTACCGGGAGTGTGGCGGGTGATCGTGTCGGACATTTCGGGCTCCTATCGGTTGGTACAAGAGCACTTTAGCACGGCTCGCGGGGAGGGGGTCAACCCCCGAAGAGGACCACCAGGGTTAGGAGGATGATCATCCACCCGTAGGCCCTGAAGAAGAGGACCGCGAACTCCCGGCCGCTCATGGGAGGGGGCTCCGTCCCATGAGCTCCAGGCCGAAGAAGGCCCCGGCCAGGAAGGCCGTTACCGCCCAGAGCCAGAAGGGCCCCTCCTGGGCCCTCACCGGGTCACCTCTTCGGCCTGGACGGGGTGCGCCTCGCAGCGGCGGGAGACGTAGATCCGTCCGCCCTCGTATCGCATGGTGGTCATGGTCTGGTCCTTTCGGTTCGGTCGGTACGGAGGTACTTTAGCACGGATCACGGGGAGGGTGTCAATACCCCAGGGAAACCACTGGGGCCCCGGGGAATCTAACCCCGGGGCCCCAGCGTGTACCTAACCGAGAGAAAACGAATCGGCCGCCTCGGGGCCCTTTCGTTACTCCGCCGGGGGAACCACCCACCCGGCTAGCTGGCTCCCAGGCTACCGAACCCGGGAGTCCCTGGACAAGTTGAGGGGGTCTTCCTTCTTCCAGGAGTAGAGCCGGTTCCCGAAGTAGGCCTGGCAGTCCCCTGGATGGCCTGGGCTGGCTGAGCACGAGAGGGTCCGGCCCAGGCCCTCGGGGACGTGGAGAGATCCGCAAGCGTTCACGGGGGCTACCCTACATCGTTCCTGAGGAGGGCGGATCGGCCATCGCGGACCCCGGCTCGGAACCCCAGGGAGGGCTCCGGCTTCCGGGCACGGCAACCCGGGAGCTATCAACCCCTAGGCCGCCCCCGGGTGGCAATCATGTAGGCCTTCAGGGTCGGCCGGGGGTGGGCCAGGGAATACTCCGCGAGCTCGGTTGCGTAGAGCGTGGTCTCGTACTCCGCGGCCTCCCACCAGGCCCGGGCCGCGCACCAGTAGACCTCCATCCAGCGCGCGAACCCCTCCCGGCGCCGTCTCTCGGCCTCCGAGGTGGCGGGCCTGCTCCACCGGATCACCGGAGGCCGGGGATCGCGTGCTCCGAGGCCACCAGGAGGGCGGCCGCTTCGGAGGCGTATCGGATCAGGTGGCGCCACCCGCACGAGCACAGAGGATGCCACGGGTAACCGTGTGCCTCGTGGGGCTCCAGGGCGGCCGCTGGGGCGTGGCGAGTCACGCCCAGGCCTCCGCGAAGGCCCTGCCGAAGATCCGGGTATTGGTGGCCCTCGTGGCCGTCCATCCCCCGAGACGGGGGACCTGGCGGAGGAGACCGGACGCGATCGCCTCCGCCACGGCCTCGGCCACGTCGGCCACGGGGCGGCCGTGCCTCTCCAGATCGGAGGAGAGGGTCTCCAGGCTGGAGGTGTGACCCCTCCAGGCGACCTCCTGGGCGACGGCCAGGGCGGCGGGAGAAGCGGAGAGCGTGGGGGCCATGATGGGCCTCCTTCCCTCGGGGCCGGGGGCCCCGATAGACGGTAGCGGTTGGGTACGGCGTAACTTTAGCACGGGATGGGGGCGGGGTGTCAACGGGTCTGGAATGGTGAAATACGCGCGCTAAGCGGGCCGCGCCGGCGGAGGGCGAATGATGAATATACGGTCCGGGGTTGACACCCCGGACCGGTAGCGTGCTAAAGTAGCTCCCCCACCTACCGAGAGGAACCGACCATGATCCGCAGTACCCGCGAGATGAACGCGGCCCGGAAGGCCGCCGAGGGCTACACCGGCATGACCGTGGAGTACCGGGGCCAGACGTACACCTTCGTGAGCCTGGCCCCGGCCGGGTGGTGGGGTATGAACGAGCGCCAGGAGCTCCAGCAGTTCCCCGACAGTGGCCGCCCTAGGTGCGACACGATCGACAGCACCCGCACCCGGGGGGCCCTCGCGGACCTCGGGACGGCCACCCGGTCCGTGGTGCTCCACGCGGACACGAAGTACGGCCCCTCCCGCTCTCTCGTCGGAGGGGACCCGGGTAACTTCGCCTGGCTCGGTCACGCCTACACCCCCCAGGGGTGGAGGAACGCGCGGAAGGCCGCGGGCCTCACGGTCTAGCCCTTCTTGTACCGGTGGGCGCGGAACCCTTCCCCGTCCACCGGGAGGCCGTCCGCCCAAGTCGGGGACTGGCACATGAGCCGGGACACCTCGGCCACGTCCTCGGTCCCCTGGACCAGGACCTCATCGTGGACGTGGCCCACGGGCTCGAATCCGGCCCGCTCCAGGCGGACGAGAGCGGCCGCGAGGAGATCCCGGGCCACGGCCTGGGTGGCGTTCTCCGCCAGTCGGCCTCCGTAGGTCAGTGTCCGGCCGTTCGGGATCTTGGGGTCCGCGAAGGTGTCCGCGGTCTTGGTCTTGTAGCGGGCCTTCCCGGTGAATCCGCTCTCCACCTTGACCCGGACCCGATCGTCCAGGATGACATTGTGGTACACGACCGCCCGGCCGCTCGGGAGGATGACGTGGCTGTCCCATCCGTGGATCTCGACCCGGAGGCGTCCGGCGCGGCCCCCCTTCCGGAAGGCCTCCTGGAGAGCGGCCCAGAAGGCCACGATGGACGGGTTCGCGGCCCTCCAGGCGTCCACCAGCTTCTGGAGATCCTCGTCCGTCCCCTCGGCCCCCATCGCCCGGAGGGACCCGATCCCGCCCTGATAGCCCAGGGCCAGGACGGCCACCTTTCCCTGGGCCCTGGTGAACGTCGTACCGAGGACCCGGCCCATCCGTTCGGCGGTCTCCACGTAGATATCCCGGCCGTCCCGGAAGGCCTTCAGGGCCCATTCCTCGCCAGCGAGCCAGGCGATCACGCGGGCCTCAATAGCCGCGTAGTCCACCACCACTCCACCCAGGAGGAAAGAGGACCGGACCAACTGCTTCAGGGTCGCATTGTCCACCCGCTCCCCCAGGAGGAGGTCCAGGACGGTCGCCTCCACCTCGGCATCGTTCGCCCGGGAGGCGTGCTCCTCGGTGGCCCCCTGGAGGCCGCACGAGCACGCCTCGCCCTGGATCTTGTGGCTCCCGAGGGCCTCCCTGGCGAGGTTCTGGAGTTGGACCCCGCGGCCGCTCCACCGGCCGGTATGGGCTCCGAAGAATCGGAACTGGCCGCGGAGCCTCTGGTCGCAACTCACGGCGCCGGTAATCGCGGTGTACTTCTTGGAGGTCGCGAGCGCGAGCTCCTGGCGGAGCTCCAGGACGCGCCGGACGCGGTTGGCCTTCTCGCTCCCGCTGTTGACCGCCCGGGACTTCAGGGCCTTCTCCACGGTGGCGGCCTGGAGGTCCCCAACCGATCGGAGCCCTTGCTCGTTCAGCCAGGCCAGGAGTTGGATGACGCTCCCGGGGTTCTGTACCCCGGAGATCTTGACCACCTCATCCCGAGCGTCCTCGGTGTTCTCCTCGGCCGCCCGGATCGACTCCTGGACCATGGGGAGGTCCACCCGGATCCCGCGATCGTTCACTAGCTGGTCCGCGATCCAGGTATCCCTCTCCGCTCTGGTGGGCCATGAGGGCATCCGGGAGAGCGCGTCCCTCATAGTGGAGACGTCCTGGCGACAGTAGGCCACGAACTCCGCCCATTGCTCGGGGTGGGTCTGGGGGGTGTTCCAGCCTCCGGCGCGGTTGGATTTGGAGAAGAGGTTGATCAACCGGGTCCCGGCTTCGTCCTTCTCCTCGCCCCCCACCGCGGGGGCCAGGTACTTCAGCATCTGGGGGTACCCGTGCTCCGCCGCGAGGGCCTGGGAGTCATCCCACTCCCGGGGGTGGAGGAACGAGGGCCAGGGGCCCCCGTGGAGGGCGTGGTGGAGCCGGGAGAAGTTGACCCGCTCGAAGTTGGCGTTATGGGCCATCTTCAGGACGTCCCGGTCCCAGAGCCCGGGGATCGTATCGAGCTCCTCGGCCGTGAAGGCCACCCGCACCGGCCCATCGTCCAGGGCCCAGGCGGCCATGAGAATCCACCAGTCCGGGTCCTCCACGTAGCGGTATACCCCGTACTTCCGCAGGTCAACCCGGGAGCGGGTCTCGATATCCAGGTGCAGAACGGTCACGGTCAGGGCCTCTCGGTTTCGGTTTCGGTTAGGCCCGGAGGCCCGGACCCAGGGAAGTTGGGCCGGGCCTCCGGGAGGCGGGTAGATCAGAGGAGAGCGTCGTCCTCTTCGTCCTCGTCCTCCAGGGCGTCGAAGTCATCCTCCGCCCGGGCGCGGCCGCCGAACGGTTCCCCGTCCGCCACCTTCTGGACGTGGTTGAGGCCGAAGCTCACGCCCTTGTTCCCCTGGAAGTCGTAGGGGAACGCGGTCATCGACACCCGGGCGTAGATCCCGGAGTAGATCTCCTCGGAGTCCGTGATCGGCTCCAGATCCCGGCCGACGATCCCCGGCCGCGTGGTGCCGCTGGAGACGTTCATGTAGTAGCAACCCTCGTACTCCGGATTGCGCTCCAGGTCCGTCACCTCCTCGTTGTCCCCGTCCTTCAGGGTGTAGGCGAGGTTCTTGGGGATGCGGCCTCCCCACTTGGAGCTCTTGCCCTCCTCGCGGGCGATCTCCTGGGCGGCCTTGATCGCGCGGAGCGTGGCCTTGTCGGACTTCGGGATGATGATGGCCGTGGAGTATTTCGGGTCATCCTTCAGGTTGACCTTCCTCGGCTCCATGAGGTGGCAGTACGACAACCGCACGCGGCCGGTGACAACCTTCTTCGGGTTGGCTTCCTTCTTGGTGGTGGTGCTCGGCATGGTTCCGAGCCTCCTTTCGTGTTTCGGTTTCCGTGGTTACGGAGGCTGTTAGGTCACTCTAGCTCGGTCGAGAAGTCCTCGGCCGCCTGGCCCTCGCGGGTGACCTCCGCGCGGCGATCGGTGACGGGGGCCAGGGTGACCCGGCCCTCCCCCTTGACCACCAGGCCCGCCTCCGTGAGGACGGCGAGCAGGGTTGGGCTCTTCGGATCGTCAGGGTCTACCCGACGCTTCTCCAGAGTCCCGAGGGGGAGTATCGAGATCTTCCCGTACTCCCCCAGATCGAGCCCGTACGTCCCCAGGAGCCGGTCCGCGGCCTCGGGGTCTGGGATCGAACGGCGGCCCACTGTGCGGACCACCTTGTACCCGGGGACGGTCTCCCCGCGGTTCCACGCGTGCTCCAGGGCCCGCTCCTCCAGGGTCTTGATCCAGGCCTTGATCTCGGGGAGCCTGTCCAGGGCCTCGGAGATCTCCTCCGGCTCCAGGAGGTCGCCTCGGAAGTCCGGGGCGATCACTTGCTCTAGCTGGGCCCGGCACATACCCGAGGCCGGGCACCACCGGCACGCCACCTCCGAGGGACCGAAGGGGGCCCCGGGGGAGAGCGCAAGCTCGGCCGCCGGTCGGGCGACCTTCTCCCGCCACTCCCGGAGCTCCTCCGGAGTCAGGGTGTACGTGAGCCAGGAGCCCTCCTGGCCGATCCGGGGCTGGAGAATGTGAAGGTGGATCTCCTCCACGTCCCCGAGGAGATCAAGCTCCTCCAGGGCCCCGAGCCCGTAGAGCATTGCCTGGGGGTTCTCGAAGGCCTGGACCTTCACCCCCTGGCCGTACTTGTAGTCCGCCACGTCCAGCCTGGTCCGGGAGAGAATGATGGCATCGGCCGTCCCCCAGCACCCCGGGACGTCCGGGTCTACCCGGACCTCCAGGTAGATCTCCGGGTCCTCGTGGTCCCCGGCGATGACCTGGAGCCGCTCGGCGTACTCGTGGGCGTAGTCGATCATCTCGTCAGGGTCCAGGGGATCGTCCGACTCCTCGCACTCCTCGCGCCAGGCCGCCAGGCGGTCCTGGCACTCCTCGCCCGTGATCAGCCCCAGGAGATGGGAGGCGACGATCTCCGCGGCCTCGTGGGCCACAGTCCCCTCTCTGGCCGGGAGACCCGCCTCCCTCTCCGGGACGTCCCCAGCCAGCCGCACGGAGGCCGGGCAGGCGAGCCACCGGGCCGAGGAGCTCGGCCCCAGGGTTGCGTGCTGGCCGGGCATCGGTCAGCCCTCCAGGATCTTCACGAGCTCGCGCGCCTGGTCCGGCGTCAGGTTCGACACCTTGCGGGCGCCGACCTTGCCGAGGGCCGCCACCAGCGCGGGCCGGTCCTTCCGGTCCAGCGTGGCGCGGGCGGCCTTGTACGCGGCGTCCAGGGCGGCCTGGTCCTCGTCATCGTCCCCAGGCTCGTCCGGGTCCGCCCCCACGTCGTCCACGTCCTCGGGCTCGGTGTCCCCGGGATCGGTGTCCTCGGGCTCGGCGTCCTCGTCCGCGTCCTCGCTCTCCGACTCCTCGGGGAGGAGCTCTTCGGCGCTCGCGCGGATCGCCTCCAGGACCTCGGCCACCTTCTCGTCCGGAACGGTCGAGACCTTCCGGGAGCCGGAGATCTTCAGGGCGTCCAGGACGGCCCGCTTCTGGCCCGCGTCCAGGAGACGCCGGGCGAGGTTCTCCAGGACCTCCCTGAGGCCGTCCACCTGGCGGGCCTTCTGGAGTCGGAAGCCGACGCCATCCTCCCGGGCAGCGGCGGGGTTGCTCGGCGCGGGCGTCTCTTCCGGGGCCTGGGCGGCCTCCTGCTCCGAGGAGCCCCAGAAGTCCGCCAGGGCCTTGATCACGGCCTTCTCAGCCGCGGTTACCTCGTCGTACGGGTTCAGGTCAAACGTGATCTGCATTGGTATTACCT
>RRZT011167428.1_pt1 | contig 16008 bp, 24 predicted proteins | sample 2165551 | NCBI WGS metagenome assembly RRZT01 (sample SAMN10456910, study PRJNA506462) | wastewater metagenome | biome: wastewater; feature: sludge; material: wastewater sludge; isolation source: wastewater sludge with Escherichia coli K12::gfp cells carrying plasmid... | place: USA: Moscow, Idaho... | reverse complement strand
CCGCGCTGGTGTCCATCACCAGCACCGACACCTGCCGCTTCTCTGGTGGCGGCACGTCGTCAGCATCCTCGCCACAGGCAACAAGGCCCACGCAGACCGCTAACGCGAAAACAACCCTCCTCAAATTCATTTCACCCCCCTTGCACTCAATGCGTGTGCGATGCGCTCGCGCAGCGCCGCTGGTTCTGGCGTCGCATCGGCACTCCACTCCGGCCATAGCTCATCAAGCAGCTCATGGAAGCCAACCTCCGACAAGCCGGTCTCGCGCTTGTGCAGCTCATCGGCCAGCAAGCTGGCCAACACCTTCATCCGCAGCAACTGCGCTGCTGGCGTGGTGTGTTCCTCGCCCTTGCGCACGCCAGTCGTGATGTAGCCGACATCAGCTCCGGCCTCCGCGATAGCGGCCAAGTACTTCGCATCCGGTTGCCGCTTGTCGTTCTCGTAGTTGGTCTGGGCGCTGATCTGCACCCCGGCCAACGCCGCGAAATCCGTCTGGTTTAGACGGAGCCGCTTTCGCTCCTCTTTTAATCTGCATCCGATAGTCATTAAACCTCCAAATGAGTAAAAACCACTTGATCTTTTACTCGTTCGAGTAAATAATCACCACCATCACCAACCAAAACCACCAGAGGCCGAACCCATGACCCAAGACCAAATCGACCGGAAGATCGCCGCCTTTCGCGCCGACCTGGACGCTCGCGGCGAGTCGCTCTCCGACTACTGCCGCCGCAAGGGGCTGGACTACGACGCCATGTTCATGGTGCTGCGTGGTCGCTCCAAGGGCAAACGCGGCAAGGCGCATCAGGTGTTTGTCGCTCTCGGTCTCAAACCGAACCGAGCCGCCTGAATTTTCGCACGCTGCAAATCATTTTCACAGGAGAACCTTAATCGTGAGCACACCAATCAAGACCAGCCAGACAGCAGCCAAGGTGCTCGATGTCCTGGCTGCACTGCTGGGCCACTTCGCCAACGGCATGACGCCCACCGATCTATCGAAGGCCACCGGCCTCGATCCCAGCGCCATCACCCGTTACGTCGCCACGCTCGAAGAAAAGGGTTTTGCCGAACGCATCCCGGAGACCGGGCGCATCCGCCCCTCGGTGCAGTTCGCGCGCCACGCCGTTTCTATCCTCCGCAGCCTCGACGCCGCCCGCGAGCGCATCGAGAACATCCAGACTCGCCTGACCAATCACTAAGGAGAAGAACATATGGCCCGCACCGCAACCAAGATCGCACCCGCCGCCGAAGTCGTCACTGACGCCGACCTGCCGGGCCTGCCTGCCGCCACAGCAGCCGCCAACCAGCTCGCCGTCATGCACAGCAAGCAAGAGGCCGCCGCGCAGGCCATCGCCACCGAGATCGGCTACGAAGGTTCCCTGACCATCGGTGCCCTGGAAGATGAAATCCGCTTCTACCAGCGCCGCACGGTGGAATCACTGTTGGAGCTGGGCAAGCGTCTGCTGGTGCTGCGCGAGCTGACGCCGCACGGCGAGTTCGAGAAGCGTGTGGAGTTCCTCGGCTTCAGCTACAGGTCAGCCGCGCGCTTTATGCAGGCTGCTGCCAAAACGGCGAAATCTGCCAATTTGGCACTTTTGAGCACCCAGGTGAAAAGTGCCAGCGCCTTCCTGGAGCTTGTCACTCACGACGATGACGTGCTGGAGAATCTGAAGGACATCGACGACATCGACCGTATGAGCGCGGGCGAACTACGGAATGCCATCCGCAGCCTGCAAGGCGATCTTGAAGCCAAGGACGCTGTACTGGACAAGACGCAGAAAAAGCTCACCAACCTCCAGGTACAGCTCAAGAAGAAGGTGGTCGCCGACACGGACTGGCCCGATGCGCTGGAGCCAGTCTCCGAACAGGTCGCTGCCGCCGGTCGCAAGATCGCCCAGGCCATCAGCGAGTTGGAAACCTGCCGCATCACGTTGTTCGAGGTCGCGCAGGACATTCCCGAAGAACAGCGCCCGAAGTACGAGGCTGCGCTGGCCCACATCGCCGAGGTGTACGAGCAGGCGCTCTCGCGGGCAGAAGCGGGCCTGACCAAGGAACGCACCACCTTCGACAAATCGCTGGGCGCATACGCGCCAGAAGCGGCCTGAAGCGCAGGAACTCGATATGGCCCATCAACTCGCTCCAGACCTGCTGCAAGAGCTATTCGCCTTGCGCGACCGCATCGCTGCGGCCCCGCATGGTTGCGCGACCGAGCTGGTGCATAACTTTGCCAGCCTCATCGGCCGGAACCCCTCGACGGTCTACACCTGGCTGCGCACCCATGCAGGCTATCGCACCGGCCGCAAGAAGCGCGCCGACGCGGGCACCACTGCGCTGCCGAAGGAAACGCTGCACTTCATCGCAGCGGCCAAGCGCGAAGGCATCCGTGGCAACGGCAAAGCCACGCTGCCCACGGCGGTGGCCATGAACATCGCGCACACCAACGGCATCGACGTAACCGTCTCCGAGGGCCGCGTCAACGCGCTGCTGCGCGCCGCCCGCATGGACGCCAAGGCGCAGGCCGCCGCCCGCAACCACATCACGCTGCGCAGCCTGCATCCCAACCACCTGCACCAGATCGACCCCTCGCTCTGCCTCATCTACTACACGCCAAAGGGTCAGGCGATCATGCGCGACGAGGAGTTCTACAAGAACAAGCCCGCCAGCATGGACAAGGTGCGGCTCAAGGTCTGGCGTTACGTCCGCTACGACCACGCCAGTGGCACCATCGACGTGCGCTACTTCGAGGCCGCTGGCGAGAATCAGCACAGCCTGTTCGAGTTCCTGCTCTACACCTGGGGCCAGCAGGCCGACCGCATGTCGCACGGCGTGCCCAAGATGCTCTTGTGGGACAAGGGCAGCGCCAACACCAGCTTCGCCATCAAGAACCTGCTCGACGCCCTGGGCGTTGACCACGAGACACACGCCACCGGCCACTCCTGGGGCAAGGGCGGCGTCGAGCAGGGCAACAACCTGGTGGAAACCCACTTCGAGTCCCGCCTGCGCTTCGAGCCAGTGGAGAGCGTCGAGCAGCTCAATGCTTCGGCGGCCCGCTGGGTACGCGACTTCAACGCCAACGCCATCGAGAAGGTCGATTGCCGCCTGGTGCGCGCCAGCGGCCAGCCGATGGTGCGCGACGACCTCTGGCAGCTCATCATGCGTCACCCCGGCGCACTGGTGCAGATGCCGCCGCGCGAGGTGTGCCAGTGGTTCATGGCGGGCCAGGAACTGACCCGCCAGGTACGCAACCTGAAAATCACCTTCGCTCACCCCGAGCTGGGGCGGCGCGCCAGTTACGACCTGAACCCCTGGGCCGAGTTCCTGGGCAACGGCCAGAAGGTGCGTGTCACGCCGCTGCTCATGCAGCAGGGCGCGCTCCGCATCGAGATCGACCGCCTGGGCGCGGACCCCCTGCTGGTGCAAGTAGAGCCGGAGCGCGAGTTCGACGAATACGGGCGGCCCCTGTCCGCACCAGTAGCAGGCCAAGAGTACGCCCGCGCGCCGCAGACCGCCAGCGAACGCGCCGCGAACACGCTGGCCGCTACTGCCTGGGGTGATGGCACCACGGTGGATGAGGCCGAGAAGAAGCGCGCCGAGCAGGCCCGCCCGTTCGGCCACCTCAACGATGGAAAGGGCTTGGTGGCGCACAGCCATCTCGGCCAGGCCGACCTGCCGCGTCGCCTGTTGCCCAACGCCGGGGAGGTGCAGACGCCCCAAGTGCAGCAGCTCCAGAACAAGGCCGCCTCGGTGCAGATCATGCTCACCGTGCCGGAGGCAGTTCGCGCCATCAAGGAGCGCCTGGGCGATGCAGCCCCCACCGACCTCTACAGCCAGGTCAAAACCGCCTTCCCGGACGGCAACGTGCCGCAATCGTGGGCTGACCAGTGGGCCGTCGCACCGGCCGCAACGGGCACTCACGGTAGCAGCGTGATTGAGCTGCGGAGGTTCCGATGAGATACCCCGACAGTAAACCCACGCCCCTCAAGCTCAAAGCGCTGCTCAAGCGCATGAACGTGGCGCAGGCGCAGTTCGCCCGCACGCTGGGCATCAGCGCAGGAACCCTGGCCGACATCCTTAATTGGGGCTTCCAGCCTGCCAAGGGCTGGCCCGCTCTGCGCCAAGCCATCCGCGTCGAACTGGCCCGGCTGGGCGCGTCCGAGAAAGCCATCGCCACGGCGTTCGAGCACCGCGCGGGCACCCCGAAAAACCGAGACGCCGCAGAGCGTTCCACCACCGCGCCTACGTCCGACGCGGCCTCCTCATCAACTGCCAAGAAGGAAACCGACATGCTGCTGCAAAAACAAACCCTAACCCCGGCCACCCGCAAGCACTTCAACCTGGCCGCCGATCCGTTCAAGAACGACGTCACGCAGGCCAGCGACGTCTTCATCAGCCAGGACATCCGCTTCGTGCGCGAAACGCTCTGGCAAACCGCCAAGCATGGCGGGATGCTCGGCATCGTCGGCGAGAGCGGCAGCGGCAAGTCCACGCTGGTCGATGACTTCAAAGACCGCCTGGTGCGCGAAGGCCGCGACCTGGTCGTGATCGAACCCTCCGTGCTCTACATGGAGGAGAACGACGCCAAGGGAAAGACGCTCAAGAGCGCGGCCATCGTGCAGGCCATCATCGACACCGTCGCACCTGGCGTTGCTCCTGCGCGTGACCTGGAAGCCCGCGCCCGCCAGGTGAAGAAGCTGCTCACCGCAGGACACCGCGCGGGCCAGCGCCATCTTCTGTTGATCGAAGAAGCGCACTGCTTGCCCAAGGCGACCCTGAAACACCTCAAACGGTTTTCCGAGATCAAAGACGGTCTCTCGCCCATGCTGTCCGTGGTGCTGATCGCACAGCCAGAGCTGCGTGCCCGCTTGTCGGTGAGCGACCCCGATGTGCGCGAGGTCGCCCAGCGGTGCGACATCGTCGAGCTGCCGCCGCTGGACGGCTACCTGGCCGAGTACCTCAAGTTCAAGCTGGCCCGCATCGGCGTTGATGTGGCCCAGGTCATCACGCCCGAAGGCATCGCCGCGCTGCGCGAACGCCTGACCTTCGCTCGCCGTACCGGCAACGCCAAGTCGGCGCAGTTGACCACAACCTACGTGAGCCTGGCATACCCGCTGGCCGTCGCCAACGCGCTCACCGCCGCCATGAACGTGGCCGCCAACCTCGGCGCTCCGGTGGTGGACGCCGACATCGTCAAGGAGGCGTGACATGACCGCCGTCCTGCATCTCGTCCGCCCCATCGCCCATACGGAGCATGTCATGAGCAGAGTGTTCACCGAGGAGTTTGTTTCCCGCCTGGAGCTGGTCAACCGCGTCGCCCGCGAGTTGCGCGCAATGGGCTACCGCGTGGTGCAGGAGTCGCTGTACCCCGGCCAAACCGACCGGCCGACCATCACCGTAACGCCTGGAAGCACCAAGCAGCTCAAGCCGCTGCTGGAGCTGGGCCACGGCCGCACCATCGAAACCCAGGCAGATGGCAGCCGCCTCTGCTCCATCCACTACCAGGGCATTCGCGTGGCATGGAAAGAAGTGCTACGGGCGAAGGAACTGATGCAATGAGAACACGCTGCCCGTCCTGCGGCGCGACCCTATCGCTCGACGCCCTGGTCGCCCACGAAGGCGCGCGTGAAGCCCTCGCCGCCGCCTTCAAGCTCTCCGGCACGCTCGGCGCAGCCCTGGTGCGCTATGTCGCGCTGCATCGGCCTGACTCCCGCGAACTAACGATGGAGCGCGTGGGCAAGCTGCTCAACGAGGTGCTGCCGGACATCCAGGCAGGGCGCATCACGCGCAACGGCCAGGTGTTTGAAGCCCCACAGGAAGCCTGGGTGTGGGCCATTGAACAAGGGCTGGCCGCGCGCGATGCAGGACGGCTCAAGACGCCCCTCAAGGGCCACGGCTGGCTCTACGAGGTAATCAGCGGCTATCGGCCCGCCGTAAACAACCTGGTGGTCGATGGTGCGCCGCGCCTGACCACCGGCAAGACCACGTCCAAGACCCTGTCGGGCATCGCGGCGCTGGAGAGTTTCAAGCATGGTGCCTGACTGGTTCCGCATCGTCATCGCCACCGGCCTGCAGAAGCTGCTGGCCCTGCGCCTGGCGGGCACTCCGCCAGAAGACGCCATCGTCGGCACCGCCGAGGTGTGGCTGGAGGCGATCTGGAACAACGGCTGCCGGTGGGATGAACAGCTCGACCGAGAGCGCCTTGAGCGCGCCTTCCTGGTGCTGTTCCGCGTCTGCGACCGCTGGCCGCCGCCGAAGCTCTACCTCGACAACATCGGCGCTCGCGCACCACCGCGCCAGCTACCGCCGCCCCCGGTCTCGCCGGAAGTGCGTGAACAGAACCTGGCACGCATCCGCGAGTTAATGAAAGACCTCAAGAAAACGCTATCAATGAAGGAGCCACATCATGGCAACCAGAAAAAAGGCAAAAGCGGCACAGTGGGTGTGCCAGAGCAAGGAACTGACGATTGAAGCCATCCGCGCCCTTGGCGATGCGCAGCGCGAGCTGACGCGGGTGGAGACCGAGATCAACGACCAGATCGCTGCCATCACCGCCGGGCGCAAGGACGAGATCGAGGCGCTCAAGACGCGCATCGACACGCTGGCCGGTGGCATCCAGACCTGGTGCGAAGCGCACCGCGCCGAGCTGCTCGCGGGCGGCGGCAAGGAGGCCAACCTTATCACCGGCCTGGTCAAGTGGCGGCAGCGTCCGCCCAGCGTCAGCATCCGCAGTGTCGATAAGGTGCTGGAGACCCTGCGCTCGCTGGGCCTGGGCCGCTTCATCCGCAGCAAGGATGAACCGAACAAGGAAGCCATGCTTGCCGACCCTACGGCCGTCTCCGGCATCGCAGGCATCAACATCGTCACCGGCATCGAGGACTTCGTCATCGAACCGTTCGAGGTCGAGGTGGCGTGATGACGCTCACACCCAAACAACTCGCGGGACACCAGCGCCGCTCCCTGCGCTCCATCCGCGAACGTCTCCTCAAGATGTCGTCGGACTGGGACGACATCGACCAATTCAACGTGAACACGCTGGAGGCGCTGGCCGACCAGGTCGAACAGGTTGCAACAAACATGGTTGACACCGCTGTGGAACAGGAGGACTGACATGCACACCGAACGCGACAAGATCATCGCCAAGGTCAAGAAGTGCCTGGCCCTGGCGAAGTCCAGCAATGAGCACGAAGCCGCCACCGCGCTGCGCCAGGCGCAGAAGCTGATGCAGGCCCACGGCATCAGCGACCTGGACGTCGAGCACGCCGACATCCAGGAAGAAAGCACCCGCGCCGGTGCTGCGCAGAAGCCCGCCCGCTGGGAATGCGGCTTGGCCACCCGTGTGGCCGCCGCGTTCGACTGCTCGGTGTTCCTGGCGTGCAGTCGTCCAGTCGGGCGCTGGGTGTTCGTGGGCGCGGCACCGTCCGGCGAAATCGCCCGCTACGCCTTCGAGGTGTTGTTTCGCCAGGCGAAGCGGGCGCGGGCGCACTATGTCAAGACAGCCCTGAAACGCTGCACCACGACTCGCACGCGCCGCGCCGACCTGTTCTGCGAGGGCTGGGTAATGACGGCAACCGAGCTGGTGGAGAACTTCGCCGGTAGCGCGGCTGCACAGGCCCGCGTCACGGCCTACCTGGAGCACAAGCACGCGCTGACCAGCTTCCAGGGGCACAACCGCAACGCGGGCCGCAACCTTTCCGAGCGCGACTACGGCGACATGCAGGCCGGGCATCGGGCTGGTCGGGATGCCCAGCTCAATCGCGGCGTGGGCGGTGATGAGCGCCTGGCGCTGGGAGCGGCCCTATGAAGTCCGCCGCCCGCACCACCGCTAACCAGGATGCTCGCCAGCGCCTCATACGTCTCATTCATGTGGGCAAGCGCGAGCTGGGCCTGGACGATGATGTCTACCGCGCGCTGCTCATGGGCAGTGTGCAGAAGGACTCCACCTCGGCCATGAGCGTGCCGGAGCTGGAGCGCGTCCTGGAGCGCATGAAGCGCAGCGGTTTCAAGGTGCGGGTCAAGTCGGCCCGGCCTCCTGCTCAAAGCAGGCCGGGCCGTCCCCTGGCGCAATACCCGGAGGCGCGGAAGGTACGCGCCCTCTGGTTGTTCCTGCACCAGTTGGGCGCGGTGAAGAACCCATCCGAGGAAGCCCTGGCTGCGTATGTGAAGCGCATCGCCAAGGTGGACGCACTGCAATGGACGAACGGCAACCAGACGGAAGCCCTCATCGAGACTTTGAAGAAGTGGGCCATGCGCTACCTGCCTGGCCAGGTGAGGGAAATGGCTCAAACCTTATCGGAAGCGATCAAGACCGGCAGCGTCACATTGAGCGACGAGGAACTGACCGGGCTGCGCTCCACGGTCGGCCTGGCGCAAACCCGGCAGACCTTTGACCCCATGCAAACTGCTTGGGATGCATTGAAAACAGCACTCGATAAGAGGGAGAAACCATGAAGCCAGAGAGCACGATGATGCACTTCCCGGATGGATACCCGGAACTGCTCGAACAGATCGGCCAGGTGATCTACAACCGGCTGGTCACGCACGAAATCGCGCAAGCTACGTCGCTTGCGTTCACCATCACCGAAGCCATCCGCACGGAGATCGGAGGCGTTCAACAGTACATCCCGCGCGGCTTGTCCTATGAGCTGTCACAACGCGATGAGCAAATCTGGTCGGAGTTCAACGGGGACAACTACAAGATGCTCGCGCACAAGTACAACCTCACGGAAATGCAGGTGAGAAACATCGTGAAGCGGGCGCGACAACGCGACCTTAGCACCCGGCAGATGCCACTGCTGCCGGACGGAAACTAAAGCACTTTAATCGCATCACCAGGGAGCCGCCGCCATCATGACGGCATGAAAAATTCTCGCTCCCTAGACGATCTTCTGCCGCCCGTGCGCTCACGGGCGCAAGCCTTCCTAGCCGCGTGCAAGCAGGAGGGCATCGACATCCTCGTCACCTCCACCTACCGCGACCTGGAGAGCCAAGCTGCGCTCTACGCCCAGGGCCGAACCGCCCCCGGCAAGCGCGTGACCAACGCCAAGCCTGGACAGAGCTATCACAACTGGCGCGTCGCCTTCGACGTGGTGCCGCTGCGCGACGGCAAGGCCGTGTGGAACACCACTGGCGCTGACGGCAAGTTGTGGGAGCGCATCGGCCAGCTCGGCGAGGCGGCTGGTCTGGAATGGGCTGGCCGCTGGAAGACGTTCCGCGAATACGCGCACTTCCAATACACGGGCGGCCTGTCGCTGGCCCAGCTCGCCGCAGGCAAGACCCCGCAGGAGGTTGCCTCGGCATGAAGCTCATCGACCTGGTCTCCCGCGATGGCCGCCTCTCTCACACGAAGATTTGGGCCAACATCGGCTACGCCGCCGCCACCGTTTCGTTCGTGCGGCTGAATTGGGTGGGCCAGGCCGAAACCGAGGTGTGGTGGGCCTACCTCTCCTGCGTGGCCGGTGCCGTCACCGCCTCGAAGTTCCTCTCGCTCAAGTACGGCAGCATCGCCGCGTCCGTCGCCAACGCCGGGGACAAGCAATGAGCGCCGCCATCGACGTCATCCGCGCGCTGCCCTGGAAGCTGCTGGGCCTGGTCGGCATCGTTGCCGTGTCCGCTATCGGCGGGTTCCAGTACGGCGAGGGCCGCGTCACGGCGGCCTGGGACGCCGAACGCGAAGCCGCGAAGCTGGCCGCTGCGCAGACCGCAACCACCCAAGCCGAAGTCACCACCCAGGTGGTGACGCAATACGTTGACCGCGTCCAGGTGGTGAAGGAACGCGGCAAGGACATCATCAAGGAGGTGCCAATCTATGTTTCGTCTGCTGCTGCCTGCGATTTGCCTGGCGGTTTCCGCGTGCTCCACGACGCCGCCGCCCAAGGCCAGCTTCCCGACCCCGCCAGAGTTGCTGATGCGCCCGCCGCCAGCGTTGAAACCGCTGCCGCCACCGTCGTCGAAAACTACGCCACCTATCACGAAGTCGCCGAACAGTTGAAGGCGCTGCAATCGTGGGTCAGCCAGCAGGAGCAAGTGCAATGACCATTCAAGTTGATTTTTGGCACCTGGTCGGCTTGTTGCTGGGCTTCATCGGCACCCTGGCCTCGTTCGGGAAGATTCTGCTGCGGCAGCTCGACGCCCGCATCGACCAGCAAAACGACCGCGTGAGCAAGCTGGAAAACCAGCTCAACGAAACGCTGACCAAGCTGCCGCTGGAATACCAGCGGCGCGAGGACGCCATCCGCTTTGAGACCGTGCTCAACGCCAAGCTGGATGCAATCGGAGCACGTATTGAAAGATTGATGGAGAAGTCATGATGACCCCCGACCTGGAAAAAGCACGGCGCGAGAACCTGCGCTGGCTGATCTTGCTGGCCCTCAACTCCGCGCAGCCCGTGGGCACCAGCGAACAGGTGGTGCTATCGGCGATCACGCCGATGCTGCCCGACCTGACGCCGCTGGAGCTGCGCCGCAACCTGGACTACCTGGCCGAGCGCAACCTGGTCACGATCACCGGCCGAGACTCGCAGCCACAGTGGTTCTGCAAGCTCGACCGCTACGGCATCGACGTTGTCGAGTACACGGTCGCGTGTGAGCCGGGCATTGCGCGCCCGGCCAAGTACTGGTGAGCCGCCATGCCGCGCCGCTCGAAGGTGGAGGCGCTCCCAGCGCCTGTTAAAGCATGGCTCGACCAAGCGCTGGTGGAGAACAACTTCAGCCAGTACGAACGCCTGGCCGCCGAGCTGGGCAAACGCGGCTACAGCATCGGCAAGTCCAGCCTGCACAGCTACGGCCAGGCGTTCGAGGAGCGCCTGAAAACCCTGCGACTGGTCACCGAACAGGCCCGTGCCGTGGTACAGGCCGCGCCCGATGACGATGGCGCGGTCAACGATGCCCTGGTGCGGCTCACCCAGGAAAAGATGTTTTCCATCCTCATGGAGATGAACGTCGATCCTGACGCGGTCGATCTGCCGAAGCTCGCCCGCGCCGTGGCCGAGCTGGGCAAGGCATCCGTGGCGCAGAAGCGTTGGCAGGCCGAGGCCCGCAAGCAGGCGCTGGAAGAAGCTGCCGCGCGCGTTGACACCGCTGCCCAGGCCCGTGGCCTCAATGCCGACGAAGCCCGCTTCTGGCGCGAACAAGTCTTGATGGGCATGTGATGGGTATTCCTGCATCTCTCCCCGATACCGAGCGCATCGTCGAGTGGGACGAGCTGCCGGAGAACGTCCGCCAGATACCTCCCGACTTCGACCCCTTCGCCGAAGGAGTGCTGATGAAGCACCAGTCGGACTGGATTCGGATGCAGCAGGACTTGGACATCTCGGTGTGCGAGAAAGGCCGCCGCACGGGTATCACGTTCGCACAAGCCCTGACCGACACGATCACCGCCGCCACCGCCAAGGAAGCAGGCGGCAGCAACGTGTGGTACATGGCCGACACCCGTGAAAAGGGTCTGGAATACATCGGCTATGTCGGCAAGTTCTCGCAGATCGTGGCGCGTGGCCAGGCGACGCGCATTGAGCAGCACATCTTCCTTGACCAGCGGGCCGATGGCACCAGCCGCGAGATTCAGGCGTTCCGCGTCCGCTTCGCCAGCGGGTTCCGCGTCACGGCGCTTTCTTCTCGGCCGGAAAACATCCACGGCTTGCAAGGGCTGGTTGACCTGGACGAAGCAGCCTTGCACAAGGACGTTTCCAAGGTGCTCGAATCAGCCACGGCTCTGCTCATTTGGGGCGGCCGCATTCGCGTCTGGTCATCGCATCGCGGCAAGAAAAACGCTTTCCACCAGTTGGTGCAGGACGTCCGTGCCGGGCGCTACGGGAAGCGTGCCAGGTGCATCCGCATCACGTTCGATGACGCCGTGGCCAACGGCCTCTACGAGCGCGTTTGTGCCATGAAAGGCATCCCAGCGACCGAAGAAGGCAAAAGGGACTGGTACACCGCCATCCGGGCCGCATATGGCCCGCGCAAGGCAGCCATGCGCGAGGAGCTGGACGTGATTCCGCGTGATGGCGACGGTTCGGCTATTCCCTCGGTCTGGATTGAACGGGCAATGCCGGAAATCCGGCCCGTGCTCCGCATCGTTTTCAGCGACGACTTCCCGAAGCGGTCAGAAAAGGAGCGCGAGATATGGGCCGCATCGTGGATTGCCACCACGCTCATGCCTGCACTCAACGAAGCCCAGCGCGGCTTTTCCGGGCGCTGGGCTGTCGGCATGGACTTCGCGCGCCACCGTCACTTCTCGGTCATCACGCCCGCCCGCATCACGGCCGATCTGCGCCGCGACGTGCCCTTTATCCTGGAGCTGGCCAACGCCCCGACCCGGCAGCAGGAGCAGATTCTCTGGGCGCTGCTGGGCGAGCTGAAGCGGTGGACGTTCGCGGGCGATGCCTCCGGCCCTGGCCAGACGCTCATGGAATACACCGGCGACAAGTTCGGGCGCGCGGTGTTCGATGAGAAAACGGGCGGCTACACCGGCGGCCCCGTCCACGAGATCACGCTCTCGCGTTCCTGGTACGGCGAGTGGATGGGCAAATACATCTCGCTGTTCGAGGACGGCTTCATCACCATGCCGCGCGACGCCTCGCTGGAGGATGACCATCGCGCCGTCGAGTTCATCGACGGTATCCCGATGGTGCCGAAGCTGGAGCGCAAAGACCTGAAGGACGCCGACCTGGTCAGGCACGGCGACGGCGCAGTGGCCGGTGCGCTGATGCAGTTCGCCGCGCTCAACCCGGTTGATGAATGGCTGGCCGAGTACATGGAAGTGCCACGGCGCGATGCGCAGGTCGATGAGATGGACACCGACACCGATCTTGAATACGGCGGCCGCATGGCTGGCTGGTAGGAGCACTGAATGGCAAAACTTCTCGACCAATACGGCAACCCCATCAACATGGCGTCGCTGGATGAGGCGCAGACCTCGCAACTTATCAACCTGCACCGGGAGGTCGCGCAGCATCCCTCGCGCGGCCTGACACCCGCACGCCTGAACTCCATCCTGGAGCGCGCGGAAAACGGCGACTTGATCGCGCAGCATGAGCTTTTCCGCGACATGGAGGAACGCGATGGCCACGTTTTCTCCGAACTGTCCAAGCGCAAGCGCGCCGTCATCAAGCTGCCCTGGGACATCGTGCCGCCACGCAACCCGAGCAAGGAGGAGGAGGAAGCCAGCGCCTATGCCAAGGAGCTGCTGCTGGACATGACCGACCTGGAAGACCTCATGTTCGATGCGCTGGACGCCATCGGGCACGGTTTCGCGCCTATCGAGTACGACTGGGACAGGGTTGGCAGCGACTGGACGGTGGTGCGCTTCAACCACCGCCCGCAGACCTGGTTCCGCTTCGACCGCGACACCCGCACCGAGCTGCGCCTGCGCGACAGCTCCCTGGACGGCGTGCCGCTGCGCCCGTTTGGCTGGATGATGCACGTCCACAAGGCCATGTCCGGCTACACCGTGCGCTCCGGCCTGGGCCGCGTGCTGGTTTGGCCCTACTTGTTCAAGCACTTCTCGGTTGGCGACCTGGCCGAGTTCCTCGACATCTACGGTCTGCCGCTGCGCATCGGCAAGTATCCGAGCAACGCCAGCCCCGAGGAAAAGGCAACGCTCTGGCGCGCCGTCGCGGGCATCGGCCACAACGCCGCAGGCGTCATCCCCTCGGCGATGGCCATCGAGTTCGAGGAGGCCGCGAAGGGTTCGGAAAAGCCGTTCGAGGTGATGATTAAGTGGTGCGAGCAGACGCAATCGAAGGCCATCCTGGGCAGCACATTGACCAGCACCACCGAGGCCACCGGCCTCGGCTCCGGCGTGGCCGAAATCCACAACGAAGTGCGCCTGGACATCCGCGACAGCGACTGCAAGCAGCTCGCGGGCACGCTCACCCGCGACCTGATCTACCCGCTTCTGGCCATCAATAAAGGCTGGGCCGACTTCCGACGCTGCCCCCGCCTGGTGTTCGACACGACCGAAGGCGAGGACATCAAGGTCTACGCCGACGCACTGCCGAAGCTGGTGGCCATCGGTATGCAAATCCCGACGCAGTGGGCACACGAACGGCTGCGGATTCCCCAGCCGACCTCGGATAAGGAGGCCGTCCTGGCCACCAGCACCGCCGCTCCGGCCAAGGAGGAGCCGCCCGCCCCCAAGACCAAGAAGGCCGACGCCAAGGCCGCACTGGTGGCGGCGTTGCGCGAGGAAGCAGCGGCCGGTTCCGAGTTCCCCGACCAGGCCGTGCTCGATGGCGCGCTGGAGGAACTGTCCGCCGTGCTGCAACCGCAGGCGGCCGCCTGGCTGAAGCCTGCGCTGGAAGCCCTCGGCCGGGCATCCGGCCCCGAGGACGCACTGGCGCTGCTGGCCAGTGAAAACCCGCTGACCGATGACGCTCTGCTAGTCGAAGCCATCGCCCGCGCCCTGTTCGTGTCCGAACTGTTCGGCGCTGACGCCGTGCGGCAGGAGCTGACCGAGTGAGCATCGACAAGTCCACCCTCCTGGCCGCCTTCAACATGCCGCCCGAGCAGGCGGTCGAGTTCCTGCGCTCCAAGGGCTTGCAGGTCAGCGAGTCCTGGCGCGACCTCTGGCAGACGGCGCACCGGCGCGCCTTCACCGTGGCGCGCTCGGCGGGCTATGACGTGCTAGAGGACATCCGCTCTGCGCTGGTGGAGTCCATGAGCAAGGGCGAGAGCTACCAGCAGTTCATCGACAAGCTCACCCCGACGCTGCAAGCAAAGGGCTGGTGGGGCAAGGAGATCGACTACGAGACCGGCGAGATCACCGTGTATCCCGGCACCAGCCGCCCGGTGGAGCTGGGCAGTCCGCGCCGCCTGAAGCTGATCTACGAGCAGAACATGCAGACCGCCTTCCAGGCCGGGCGCTGGCGCGGCATGAAGGCGGCCACGGCCACGCATCCCTTCTGGCGCTACGTGGCGGTGCTGGACAACCGCACACGGCCGACCCACCGAGCCATGCACGGGCGAGTGTTCCGCCACGATGATGCGGGCTGGTCGGTCGCCTATCCGCCGAACGGCTGGAAGTGCCGGTGCCGCGCGCAGCCCCTGACCGCCTCGGCCGTCCGCCGCAACGGCTACGAGGTCGAGTCCGCCGAAGGCCACATCCAGGAGGTGGACGTGCCGCAGCGCGACGGCTCCACGATCAAGGTCAAGCGCCTGACGCTGCCGGGCATGGAGAGGCCGTTCCAGCCCGACGCGGGCTGGGACTACAACCCGGCCGCCGACTACCACGGAGGCCAGCCATGACCGACATGAACGTCGAGATCAACGACCAGGCAAGTGCCAAACTGGCAGAAATCAGGGCACGCCTCCAGAATCCCGAGCCGCTGATGGCTGGTATCGCGGCCGAGGTGCTGTCGCTCACCGAGGAAGCCTTCGAGCGCGAAGGCGAAGTGGGCGGCGACAAGTGGAAACCGCTGGCGCTCTCGACCATCCGGCAACGCGAGAAGGCTGGCCACTGGCCGGGCAAGAAGCTGCAACGCTCTCCTGGTGGCCTGGCTCCGAGCGTCCAGCCCTTCCACGACGCCAGCCGGGCCGGTTTGTCCGTCTCGAAGCCCTACGCGGCCATCCAGCAGCTCGGCGGCAAGGCCGGGCGCGGCCAGAAGGTTACTATTCCAGCCCGTGGGTACATGCCGGTCAGGAAGGAAGGCAGCGACCTGGAGCTGACGCCTACGGCGCGGTCGGTGCTGATGGAGATGATGGCCGACTTCGTGGAAGGCGGCATTTGATGGCCCGGCGAGCGCCGCGACCGCGTTTTCAACTCTTGCAAGACGTTTTCAAGGGCCATCCGGTTACTTCCGGCCATTTCCCGGTTCTTCCGGGATTTATCGTCCCTTCTCTCTAGGGAATATGGTGGTTCTGTTCACCATGCAAAGAGTTGACTATACCCGGATGAGATCCCACGTATTCGAAACCCTAGAGGGCTATAACTCACCCTATTCGGAAGCCAAAAAAATGTGCGTTCGCAATCGCTATCCGTTTGGCGTCAGGGAAGAGCAGATGGTATCCACTGCCATCAGTG
>RRZT010469220.1_pt1 | contig 16009 bp, 13 predicted proteins | sample 2165551 | NCBI WGS metagenome assembly RRZT01 (sample SAMN10456910, study PRJNA506462) | wastewater metagenome | biome: wastewater; feature: sludge; material: wastewater sludge; isolation source: wastewater sludge with Escherichia coli K12::gfp cells carrying plasmid... | place: USA: Moscow, Idaho... | reverse complement strand
TGAGCAATCTAAATCAGTAAACTACTCTGGAAGATATACTATAGCTACACTTAATAAAGTAGCTGGATTAGTAACATTAATCGAAAGACCTGAAGAAACATTATAAAAATAATAATAAAATAGGAGGAATAATAATGAGTAAAATGACGATAGATACATTAATAGCACAAACATTAGGTTTTAATACAGAATCTTTCAGTGAAAGTTTTAGAATGAGAGGTGGAAGATTATCTGACGGTAAACCATATTCTTATGGAGAAACTGTAAGAGCATTAGTTACTATTAAATCTGATAAATATGTAATGATAGCTGAAGCAGCTACATTAAAAGCTGATTTAGTAACAATGAAAGCATTCAAAGAAGGTACTTCTGCAATAATAGAGAAAGCGAAAGATGCTGCAAAAGGTGTATGGGAAACTATTAAAAAATTAATAGGAGCTTTATTAGACCTAATCAAAAACTTCTTAAGAAAATTTGGAAGTAGAGAAAAGCAATTAGATGCAATCATTAAAGGTGCTGAAGCAGTATTAGCTAGAAAATTAGACACTGCTAAATCAGACAAATTAAAAGATAAAAAATTCAAAGTACCAATGTATCTTGGAACTGTTGCACTAGGAGGAGAAGCTGAACCTGAAGTAATCTTAAGAGGAACTTCCTCTAGAGCTTTAAATAACTTTATAGCAGCATCTTCTAAATTTACTTCAGCTACTAAAGACGGATTAACTGACTTCTTAAACGCTTTAATTCCTGGAGCAGCTTCTGCTGTTGTAGGTCTTAAAGCATTCGAAGATAAACTAGGATTAACTTTAAAGAATATTAAAGCAACTTCTAAAGCAACTGTTAAATCTACTAAAGATGATCTAAAAGATGATGTAGTTGAATTAACTGGAACTGCAGCATACGAAAAAGCTAAACTTGTATTAGAGGTAACTCTTGAAGCTATGAAAAGATTTAGAGAAGCTAAACCAATTGATCAAATGATCAAATTACAAAAAGCTTTAAGCGATATGTTAGCTACAATCAAAAAAGGTATAACATTAGACCCAAGTGATGCACATTTATCACAAAAAGTTAGAGTAGCTATACCTAAAGTAACAAGTGCAATAACTAAAGCAGTTGCATCTATTGAAGCTGAATATGGTAAAGCATTCAAAGTAATGGGTATCACTACAGGTGTAGTAACGGCATTTACTGCAAAATAGTTTTTTATAATATATGATATGCATGCCTTTGGGCATGTATATCTTTATTTCTACTTTTTTATTTATTAATGAATATATATTATTCATTTGATTAATAAAATAAAGGAGGAAAAGAAAATGACTAAAGAAGTTGAAGTTTTAAAGGAGGAAAAGAAAATGACTAAAGAAGTTGAAGTTTTAGACGTTTTAGAACTACTTAAAACGAACGAGAAAATAAGAAGTGCAGTATTCGTTAAATCAGCTGATTATAAAGTATTAGTAAAAATACTAGCTGACATATTAACATTTAAATCTACAGGGGTTTGTGATGATGCCACTGTTAACTCTGTTGTGGAAAGATTAATTCCATTTAATAATAGAGTCTATACAATAATCAATAGTATGGATTATATTGCAGCAGAAGAAAGTGTAGTTGCACAATTTAGAGGTAACAATGATTTAAGAGTTACATCTACAATTAAATTGTTACTAGATAACTTATTATACTTTCTAAGTAATGATTTTAAATACTTATCTTCTACAGAATCATTTAGAGCTAAGTTAGGTGTATTCCTTAATACTCCATTATCATCGTATGGTGTTAATGAAACTGCTCCTAGGTCTAGTAAACCTAAAATTACTTTAACAAAAAAATAAAATTTGTGAGGAATGACTTCCTCTTTTTTTTTTTAAAATGTATACTATAATAAAGTAAAAACATTTAAATATTAATAAATACAAATAAAAAGGAGATACCAATATGAAAAGAAAAATAACAATCGATACGTTATTAAATCAAACATTAGGTTTTAATACAAAATCTTTCAGTGAGAGTAGACCAATGATAAAACCAACTAAAAGATTCAATTATGGTGAGGTAGGTAATGCAATGTTAGTATTTGAAATTGACAGATACATGATGAAAGCTGAAGCAGCTAATTCAAGAACTAGACTTGCTACACAATTTGCAACAGGAGAAGCTTCTATAGTAGATAAAGTTAAATCAGTAGGTAAAGCCATATGGGATGCAATAATCAAATTATTTAAATCATTACAAGATATGATTAAAAACTTTCTATCTAGAAATAAAGATGCAGAAAAAAAATTAATTAGTGCAGTTAATGTACTTAGAAATTATGAGGTTAAACTAGACAATGGTACATTATTCTCACCTGTGAAAATTAAAAAGGCTAAAGAATCAGGAACTGTATTTGAAGTGGTAGGAGAGTATGGAATAGTAATTTATGAAGAGACAGGTAGCGATATAATAGCTGCAGCGTCTTTTATGTTTACAACAGAAAGCGATAGTGTTACTAAATTCTTAAATGCATTAGTGCCTAACGGTGCAGATGAAAATCTTAGCGCAGGAGATTATGAAGAAAAATTAACTAAGATAGTAGAAGAAGAAATAAGTGATCTTAAAGAGAGATTAGCAAAATATAAAAAAGAGGGACCTAAAATGACACAATTAGGCGTTGAAGATACTATTGACGCAATACATTTTATAGTACCTCAATTGTCAGAGCTAGCTGAAGATACAATGAAACTTACATTAATAGATTTTAATAAAATAAACGCAGCTATAGATAAATCTATAAAAGAGTTACAAAGTTTTAAAGCTGTGCCAGATGAGAAAGGTAACGTTACTGCTGTATCTGATAACAACTTAACTAAAGCTAGATTATCATTACATAAAGTGTCAACTACTGTTAATACATTGATAGATTCAACATATGTAACTGATGCAAATATAACTAAATCAATACTTTTAACAATCAAAACTATTGACTCTTTAAGTTAATAACTAATATAATAAATGAATAAAGGAGGAATGTAAATGAGTACCAATTATTTAGACAATAGATCATTACTAGATTTAAGAACTAAAGCAGCTTTCGTTAAAGCTGTTAATAACGTTAATTCAACTAGAGCTTTAGGAGAATCAGATAATGATGAACTTAAAGATGATGTAGAAGATGTTATTTTTAATTTTAAAGAATGGTTAATTGAAAATAAGAAGTTATTAGAAAGTGTAGATTCTAAGTTTAAAACTACAATAGAGAAATACCCTGTTAAAGAAGGGATTAAATCATACTTATATCAATTTGCAGAAGAAACTACTAAAAAGCAATTATCTACATCTATTGATAGTACTATACATATAACAGAAGAGCTAGATACTATTAATTTAGATTCAGTAGATTTTGATGTATTTGAAAAGACTATAACAGATCTTAGTATGTTATTATATTCTAATCAAGAATACGGTTCTGAGAATATATTATCTGTATTAGAAGATAGTTATAAAAATGTAACAGACGAAGCTGAAATAATAAAAGATCCTGAAGGTGTCACTGAAGATTCTACAGAGTCTTTGAATGATATGTTTATAACAACTAAAATAGAGACAGAAGATACTGCTGTATATTTAAATGAATCTATTGGTTTCATTAATAGTAAAATGATGACATTAATTAAAATACACTTTAAATTAATTAATATATTATCAGATAACTTTATAAGACGTGTACAATCATCTAGGAACATGTTAAAATTCAAATTGTTATGTATGATTATACAAAATAATATAGAGTTAGATACTACATGTTTATTTAAAATGATTAACATGGATGTTGATAACTTAAAATTAGTTAATAAACCAGCAGGTGAATCTGCAGGTATAAGTAATTCATTACCTATACTAGAGCAATTAGGAATCGTATACAGTTCTACTACTATAACAGAACCTGTATCTCTAAAAGCTATAACTGCTTCAGAAAATAGTAGATTATTTAAAAATGTACTAGTTCAAGAATTATACATGGATAAAATAACTAATATTTACAACTATACGCCAAAAGGAGAGTTAGGTCCATTAGGTGGTGCTAAGAACGCTAAGAAAGCCATAAACGCCGCTAAGGACAAATTAAACTTCTCTACTAGAGGATTACAAGAACTTATAACAAAAGTTATAGAGATGCTAAAGAATCTATTTAAAGGTATAGCTGTTGAAGAAAAGAAATTACAAAAATATGCTAATGATATTAAGAAAGCTCTTAACGGAAGAATAGCTACTGGAGATAAAAAGAAAAAGGTTAGAATATACACAACTGGTGATTTAGAAAACGCAGGTTTATCTAATGACTCTAACTCTTCAGCTATGATATTTGCTAATAGAATAGAAAAGGATAAAAGAGACAACATGTCTAATAAAGTAGATTTCTCTTCTGAAGATAATGTTAAAAGGACGTTATCTGTATTAGTTAAAAACTTTGAGAAAATGGATCCATCTGACTTTGGTGCTGCTATAAGAAAATTATTTAACTATGTTGATGTAGACGTTAATGATGACGCAACTGCACAACAAGCTAAATCAGCTATTAAAGGTCAAATGGCTACAGAAAATAATAATGTGAAAAATACATGGAAGAAAATGCCATGGGCTAAGAAATCACTTACTTATACTAACGCCTCGGGAAATAAAGCTTATACACAGTTAGCTGAAGCACTTAATACATTATATATATTATGTGATGGATTTACTAAACTAAAAGGAATTGATTATTTAAACAAAGAACAAAAGAACATGAATAAGTTATCTAATCAACTTAAACGTTATTTAGCTAAAACTGCAAGTGTTGCAGCACAACAAGCTAAGAAGGAAGTTAAGGCAGAGTCATATGACGCAATATCTGACGCTATAAGAGCATACGCTGAAGGTATCGGGGATTCAATGGCTTCTAGTCAAGGTGTTACTCCTAAGGTCAGTACGGGCGTTAAAGATACAGGTAATGATATACCTGATGGTGATATAGAGAAAGAAGTTGTAGATCCTAAAGATTCTGATATTAAAGAGAATAAAAATGAAGTAACTAAAGTGGCTGATTTAGGAGAATATGGTGACTTTGTAAAAGCATTCATAACTAATTATTCTAAAACTGTAAATTACAACATGATGTTCTACAAACAATTCTTGAATAACTTAATAAAAGCAACAGTAGATAACTTAACAGCATTCTATGCTGTAACTAAAAATGGATAAGACATACTAATATAGAAAGGAGTCTCAAATGAAAAAACATATATTAGCAGTAAAAGGATTCGGTGAGTCTGGTCCTATAACATTATCTGGAGAAGAAACTGCAGCTCTTAATAATGGCGAATCTGTAATTAAATTTACAGTTGAAGTAATAGACTTAGTAAACCCTACTAGAAATAATATTATATATCCTATAGAAGAGATGCAAAAAGCTATAACAAGAGATAGAATAACACAACAACTTAAGACAGGTGTATTCTTAGGAGAAGCTGAACATCCAGCTAATCCTGATGATATTAACAGATGGACTTCTATAGACAGAGATAATGCTCATCATAAGTTTACAAAATTATGGATAGAAGGTACTAAACTTTACGGGGAAGTACAAACTATACCAGGTCAAGATAAATTACTTAACGCAATAAAAGGTGGAGAACTACCTTCATTTAGTATAAGAGTACTAGGATGTCCTGAAGATTATAATGGTTATATTAGATTAACTGATATACATTTAATATCTATTGACTGGGTAACTTATCCTGGTAACCCTACTTCTTTTGTAGATACTTCTCAAAACTTTAACATTGCAAATGCACCACTTAAAGATGGTTTTGATACTAATAGACAAATATCTAAAGGAGAATGTAATAAGTTCCTTAAATTAGGAGAAAATCAATCTATCATACCATTAGGAAACGGTAACTTTAAAATATTAGATAATGTATCGAAAAACGAATACAAAGCTATATTAACTAAAAGAAAAAATAGTTTCTAAGGAGGATGTATGAACGTTAATCAACTTATCAAAAAAATGAAAGATGAACTAGGTTTGTCTAGATTTTTAAAATTAAGTTATACTGATCGAGATATCTATGATATCATAAAGAATACTTCTCTTGTGGAATGGGGTTCTTTTTTTAGTTTAGAGTATCAACAGCCACCATTTATGTTATCAGCTGATCTTCGTATAAGTCCTGATTTATATATGATACCTGACGATATTAGTAGAGCTATTGAAAGATCTGAGTTACAAATAATAGATATTAGGAAAGAAAGATTTACTTCTAATATTAGTAGTATTTCAAGTGCTACAATAATGACTATGTATAATCAAAGTACACTATCATTAGATACAATAATGAATAACCAGACATTAGCTAGTGAATACGGTAATGTAGACATGCATATACAAGCCTATCATTCATGTTGGTATGAAAGACCTAATCGAATTAGATTTAACTTCGAGATAGTTCCTACGTCAGAAATAACAGCTTCTTTCTGGTTATCACAAGCTACTAACCTATCAGGTATATCTCCAGGTAGGGAACTAGATTTCTACGAGCTATGTAAGCTTAACACTATGATTGTAATATACAATAATGAAGCTAAATTTATAGAGTCTATACAATCTGGTCTTGGTAATATAAATCTTAAATTAGAAGATTGGGCAAGTGCCAAAGATAAGAAAGAGGAATTATTGGCAAGATTTAGAGAATATTCTGCATTAGAAAAAGGTATGCAGGCAACTCGTGTATTTTAAGGTGGGATAGATATGAGAAAATTATTATCACAGTTAGATTTTAAAGGAGTCATCTTAGCGAATGTAGTATTATGCATGATACTAAACGTCGTTGTTTTGTTATTTACTGATCATGGGACATTTGAAGGTTTCATAATGTGCTCACTAGCTATTATGACAGTAGTTTTAGTTCTACTTAATAATAGTTTTACTTATATTTTATTTATATTAGTATCCGCCATTTATAGCCATATATGTTATGAACACGGCTTATACGGTGAGCTAATCGTTAATGTTATCTTTATAATGCCTATACAAATTGTAGGTTATATTCATTTCAAAAAAGGTATAGTAGATCATGATATAGAGATTGCACCGATATCAAAAAAGTATTATAACTTAGTTCTTGTAGCGATATTACTCCTAACTTATCTATATTCTTTATTCTTAGACTTTCTAGGAGATCCACAACCATCACTAGACGCTATGTTAACTGTAGTGCAAATATTTGCTACGTACTACATGTTAAAAGGTAAAGGTATACAATGGTTATTTTGGGTAATGACAAATTTTTTTGCATTATTCGTTTGGATACAAGTTACCCAAAGATACAATTTAATGGTTATGTGGTTATTTTATCTACTTAATTCATTAATAGGAGTAACTGAATATTACATAGGAAGAGTCAAACATACTCATGAATATGCTACAAATCTCTCTATTAAAAAAGAAAAATAATATAATTATATCACTTCCTTCGGGGAGTGGTATAATCTCGCACAAAATAAAATATATTTACATATATATTATATAAGTGTATGAGATGAGTACTAAAGCGTATTCAAAATAAAACTTATACATCCCTCGGCTATGAGGGACAAATGGAGGATTATATGTTAGTAAAAATAAGTGGTATTGAATTAGAGATCGATGACGAGCAAGTGTCAAAATTAGTTAAATTGTTCGTCAAAGAACTGGTAGCTGCATCATTAGATGTGTATAGTGATGAAGCTACAATGAATCAAATCTTAGAGACAACGATGACGTTGTCTCAAAAGATGTATCAGGAAATAGAAAAAATGAACAATGTAGTAGACGATACTAAATCTACTACATTATCATGATGATGAATAGGCGCATTAGACGCCTATTTTTTTTTATTTTATCATTCTTTATGGAACTATTGATTATAAACCTAGAGAAGGAGTTTAACAATGAAAATACGAGCTTATGCAGATTTGCATTTATTTTTTGATAATAACGATATGGAGCGTTATATAAATAACGAGTTACATGATTTAATACACAACATAATGGATAATAAAGTAGACATGATTGTATTCTGTGGGGATTTAGCACACACTACATATCAAAGTTCTGACAAAAGATTTATTAATATACTTAACTTTGTAAAGAATGTAATAAATGTAGCAACTAAGACAAAGACACAAGTTAGAATAATACAAGGTACAACATCACATGATGGCAGAATAGTAGAAATATTAAACTTAATGTTTTCAGATTCTCCTGTATTAAAGTGTATAACATCAGTTACATATGAACATATAGACGGACTTATATTAAGATATCTACCAGAGTCTTATTTTGCCTCATACACAGAGTTTAAGAGTTATGCCTTTAGTAAGCCCGCTGATATAACATTCTTTCACGGTATGGTCGAAGGAACGATGCCTATGATACAACAAAAAGACAGTGTAACTAACTTACCAAAATCGGTAGTTATATCACAAAGTGACTTAATACAAAATACTACACATTTTTCAGCAGGTGGACATATACATAAACACATTAATTTTAATAATAAGATCTTTTATATAAATTCATTAACAACACATAACTTTTCTGATTTAAATGATATTAAAGGTTATATGGAATTTGAAATTAAAGATGGAGATTATACATATAAGTATATAGAGAATAAGAAAGCACCTAAGTATATAGAAGTACCTATTAAGTCATTACATAAATTAAATAGAGATGAGATTAAATCTATAGTAGGAAATGTAATGATTACTTATAAGAGTACAGACTTTATAAGATTCCTTTTGACAGGGGATCGTAATATACAAGCAATGACTAATATAGCGTTCATTAAAACTATAACTAAGAATTACAATATTAAAATTAAAGATAAACTAGACGAGATTGAACACAAAGAGGACTTATCAGAAGATTCGGATTTCTTTTCTGATCACAGTGTAAGTATAGCTGATAAGATTAATAAGATAGCACTGGATAAATACAATATCACATTATCAATAGAAGATATAGAAAAATACATACAAAAATAGGAGGGTTATATGTTTTACCTTAATAAACAAACGCTAACTACTACAATGACGTTAATGATTAACTCTACAGAACACTTACAACTAATGGCTAATATAAAGGATGCCTATAGTAACATAAATACTAAAAAGATAGATGACGTAGAAATAAGAAAGTTAGTAGAAGCTTGTAAAACCTTCTCTAATGACTTATTCGAGAAAAGAATTAAAACACCTAAGCAAGCAAGAGCTTATTTTGATCTATCTGATCTTGATCCATATGTCAAAGAAGTTATAGCAGAAAATGATACTATACTATCTGAAACTTTATTAAATGAATATTCTAATTACTTTGCAAGGATTAAATATCAAGATATGTTATCTAAAGAAATGGAGAGTTTAAATAATAGATGGGATTACTTTGCAAGAACAGGTATATCTACAGTGCTACCAGCTACACAAGATTTAATAACATCTGCTAATAATGTAACAGACATAGTATCTAAACTAACTAGAGATACTTCTAGTAAGAAAGCATTCGTTGTAAATCCTGATAAGAGCTCAACTGTTAAATCATTTGGAATGGAACGAGTGGAGCAATCTGCATTAGAATCAGAAACTAGAAAGGTAAGAACTGGATTATTTCTAGATCATATTACTGGTGGTGGATTTAATATAGGTGCCTTATATATAGCAGCTTCTATATCAGGAGGATTTAAATCAGGATTATTACAAAATATAGCTGAGAGTATAGCTATTGAAATGAGCCCTGAGGAATTCTCTGTACCAACAGGTATGATGCCTGCAGTATTGTATATTAATCTAGAAATGTCTGATATACAAATGACTCATCGTAAGATCTCTTTCTTCGGTGAAGATTATGATAAAATAGCATTTGGTGATGAATCATCTCCAGCGACAATGGAAGAACGTATGTATGAGTTATTACAAAGACATAATTCTAAGATACCTGTTATATATCAACACGGCTCTAAAGGATACTCTATATCAGCATTAAAATCAGACTTACAACAATATGAGCGTGAAGGTTATAAAATAATATGTCTAGTAACTGATTACTTAGATTTATTTAAATGGGAACCGTCTCTAACAGACGAAGCTGAACGTAATGAGCCTATAGTAATTAAAACTGAGCAACAAAGAGAAGTAGCTAAAGAATTTAAAATACCAGTAATAACTGCAGCACAAATGAATAGAGAAGCATCTAAATTGAAAGAGCAGCTACCTAAGGCATTTAAAGAGGATATAGTGAAGTCTGTAAATTCAGGTATGTTAGCCAAGGGTTTTTCTATTACTAACGTTGCAGAGCAAATATATTGCGTCTACAAGTTTACTATAGGGGATGACAGTTACTTTTCTCTAGTAGTAGATAAAGATCGTGATGGACAAGCTAAATATGTAGATCCTATAACACATAAAACTAAAGAAGCTAAACCAAAGAGTAAACGAGGACAATTCGATGGTAGGGTACATTATGTATCTAAATTAGACGGATTTAGAATTACTAATAATTACTCTGATACTATTAAAAATTTCATATCATCAGATGCTGATACGGTTTCAGTTATATCAGTGGATGAATCAGATATTTAAATATAAGTATATATTATTGTAATGATTGGGTTAGTAAGATTCTCCCATATCTTATTAAATTCAATTAGCTAATTGAAAATTAAGTAACACATTTAAGTAACACACAAAAAAACTTATTAGGAGGAAACACAATGAAAAAAGAATTAAGAAGAAGATTTAGTAGCAATAGAGTAATTACAGATTACTCAGGAACATTAAAACAAAGCTTTGGTGCAATGCCAGAGATGGAGAAAGTATTAAATGTAGTAAGCTCTGCAGTTAATGCTGTGAGTATGGATGCAAGTCAAGTAGTTACTGGAGTTGACTACAACCACGTATCTGACGCCACAGTAGAAAGAGTAATGAATACATATGAAAATCTTAAAGCCATCATTGAAGGAGACAATAATGGTAGAAAGAGATTAATAGATTACTCTTTATTAATGTATCAAATAGGAAACAAATTGACTGATGAGCGAGTATTAAAGTTATTATATGATAACGGAATATTCGACAACGTCGAAATTAGTAACATTAAAGCACTTGCTATAGACCCAACTAAACCATTAACACAAATGGGTCTATATTTAGCAATGATGACAGATCTATCTGCAGTATTGCTAAAATTATTTACAGCAGATCCTACATCTAACTTTGACGGGGCCTCTTTAAGTGGACAATTAATGTCTGACTTATCTAGATTCACAGAAAAAGAAGATATAGAAACTGCGCAACTTAACACGTTATACAACGCAGGTGTAATAGATGGACCTACAATGGAAACATCTAGAAGAAACGTTAATACCAGTATATTGGATCCAAATGGTTATGATGTTTATGGTAATCCATTAACTCATACTGCAACAACTTATACTGGACAAAACTTCCAGCCACAAGGGAATGTAATACAAAACACTTACAACCCTAACACTGGATACTTTACAAATAACACACAAAATGGACCACAACCTGTACAAGTACAACCAGAGCAAACTAAATCTGGTTTACTACAATCCGTAAATGGATACACAGGTTTTGAAACCAATGCCGTTATGAATAATCAATCAACTACGGTTACTTCATATGGTGCACAACCACAGCAGCCTCAACAACAATATCAACAACCAGTACAAAGTAACGCATTGTATACACCAGTAATGAATAACGCATCTGGTGGAGGTCCAATAAATCAACAAATGCAACAAAACCCAAATGGACAAATATATGCACAAGATGAATGGTATAAAGATCAATTTGGTACTATTCACACAAATACAGTGTATAAAGATGTGTATGGTAATGTAGTTCAAGTTCAACCACAACAAGTACAACAACAATACCAACAACCTTACCAAGCACCATACCAAAATACTGGTATGACGCCTGAGCAAAGGCGTAACTTATATAGAACAGATTTAATTAATAAACCTCAACAAACACAACCATTTGCACAACCACAATATCAACAAGCAACACAACAAGTACAACCACAGTTTCAACCACAACAAGTTCAACCACAGTTTCAACCACAACAAGTTCAACAACAGCCAATGCAACAACAATGTCAACCTCAATACGGACATCAACCATATGGTCAACAACAATTCCCGCAATTTAGGGTAATACAAGAGTTTGATAATAATGATGGTAACCATGTCCGTGTAATTGAAGATGTTGCAACTGGAGTAGTATCTATTGAGAGGACTCCATTAGCAAATAATAATAACAGACAGTATGATGCGGCTGTAGTATCAGCGGCAGCTATATACTCGTAGAATGAAGATACATTTATTACAAATAGCAACTGTAGAAGAGCACAATATAGTATACAAGAACGTATATGGAAACGATATAGAATCATATATAAATAATTTAATTTCTTTCGTTGAATCAGATATGGTAATAGATCTAGCTAATCTATTATTAAATGACAATGAGTTATATCTTACAGCTGAAGGTATAATGAAATCGGATATTATAAAATATGATAATATTAAGTACTTGAATCGTGAATGTTTTAATGAATGGTTAATTGAAACTATAAAGATAAGATTATTTGATACATACATATATGACTATGATGATGATGTAGTAACTGATGATCTCCCTGTCAATGGCGATACATTATCATTCATTATGATTATCTTCAATAGATTTGATAATAAAGTTTATTATGTCATCACTCCATTAATGTTAGCCAGTAAACTATATGAACTTAATTCTACAGAAGAAAAATTTTATTTTATAGAGACACATTTAGGATCGTCAATCCATACTACACATAAGCATAATGTTATTACATTATTGAATAAAGTAAAAGAGGAAAAGATCTATTTAAATAGAATAGAAACTGCAAATGACATATATGAGTTAGAATGTTCAATGCTCATATAAAAACTTACCTAGGAGGAAATAAAGAATGAATAACTATAATAATTATTACAATCCTCAGCCTCAAATCAAAACGGCTGAGATGGTTCTAGCGGAGATAGACCAAGCAATTAAAGATACGATACAGTATACATCTGTATCTAAGATAACAGTAACATTAGATAGATTAAGACAAGCGGGTGATATCGTAGACGTTGGAACAGGAACTAATAGAAGAATCATCCAATTAAGTGATAGATACGACTTATCTCAACTTAAATCTAGATATGCACCAACACTGGCAAATAAACCAGTGGTGTTTAAAATACCATTTAAAGTACAAGAAGGACGAGTAGATAATTTAAGAGAAGCATTTATAACGCAATCTGCTTATAGATTACATATAAGTAATCCAGACTTTAAATACTTATTACAAACATTGCCTGAATCTTACATGTTAAAAGAACCATTAGATACATGTATACTTATGGCTGAATTTGTAACACCAGGTGAATTAAGCCAACAAGTACAAAACATGATACAAAGAGCTTCAGAAAGAAAATATTACGATGAATACGGTAACGCTAAAAGAGCATCTTATTTAACAGAATACTTAACATCTAATTCATTAGCAATACAACAATTAGAAAAGTTAGTATTCACATTAGATAAATATTTTGTAATGGCAGATATAAATCCACTTTACTCACCTTGCAACTACGGTTTTAAAAAATTACCAAGTGGAGAAGAAATATTAACTATATTAGATTTAGGATATGTATTACCGAAAGAAAGTGTATCTCCGGTATGTCCTAAATGTGGTGGAGCATTAAAATATGTAACACCAACAGAAGATATAGTAACTAAGACTGGACCTAGAGGCCAAGCATTAACTAGAAAACTTGGACTTAATGGTTTATACTCATGTAAAAATGATAACTGTACTGAAGGAAGTACTGCAGTATTTACTTCTTATCCTGATGAAACAGTATTCTTTGAGCATGTACAAAGATTAAGAGATTTATGGTCACAAAATATGCAAACTTATAGTTTGCTACAATACTTATAATTTGAGTGTACAGTTGCCCTTAGGGGCAATTGTTTTTTTGCTATTTTTTTTTGCCTTTTAAATATAAGCCCAAACAAAAACATATGAAATTCTAAAAGAAAGGAGCTTAAACAGATGGCAAAAAATATAAGTACAGAATTCGGAGCTAAAGTCAATAGTCACAAGAGTAAATTTAACACAAGTGGTACTAAGATAAAAGATCTGAAGGAAAATACAACTACTAATATTAATAGAGCTTTAGCTGGACAAAGCAATCGTGCTCTACTTACTGCATTATCTTATTCTGAGCGAGATTTAGGTGGTTCTACTAGAACATTAAAAGAACTAGATAGCTTATCTCAAGAAGCACATCAAACAGATGACTCTAACTTTAGTCAAGGTTTTGAGAGTAATAGTGTATTAACAGAAGACACGTTTAGTTCGACTAAAAGTTCTGCTATAAAATCATCTAAGCAATCAACATCAGGTAGTATTAGTAGATCTATTATATTAGCACAAAAGTTACAAACAGAAGCACAATACGATATAGCTAAGAAGATTCAATCTTCTAATAATAGACTATCTATGAAATTACATGCTGATAAGATGACTCAAGATTTAAGGTACCAAAATAGTTCTTTAAAAGATTTCGCTGCTATGAAAATAGCACTTAATCGTATGACTGAGTATCAAGTTAGTATACAGTCTGATTATTATAAAAAGTCATTAGAAGTTAAATCAAATATACTTAATGAGTTAAGAGAAATAAAGAGCGACATTAAATTAGGATTTAATATTAATGCTAATACTGGTAAGAAAGATGAATCTAAAGAAACTGAAGCATTAGCTAAAGTTATATTTGGTGGAGACTTTAAAACTGGTATTAAAAAAGGATTACATCAACTAATTGCTGATAAATCATCTAAAGCTTCTGGTGGATTAACTAGTATGCTTGGTATGTTACCTGGTATGATGGCTATGGGCGGAGGAATGTCTACTAAGTCATTAATGGCTATGGGTATGAAAGAAGGAATTAAAGGATATGCAACTAAGAAGTTCGGTAGTTCAAGAGTAGATAAATTCTCTGGAATGATGAGTGACCCTGGTCAATTCGCTACAGATAAATTAAACGGGATGCAATTTTCTCAAAATAGTTTACTAAGAGCACTAGCTGAAACATTCGGAGATAAGAAGCAATCATTTGCATCAGTTAAATACGATGAATTCAGAAAGAAAGATCCTAATGCTAAAGCACAATTTGACGTCAAGGCTCATAAGTCACTAACTGATATTATACCTACATCATTAGCTAAGATAGAAGCTGCTTTAACTGGTGGAAAATTAAAGTTATATAATCATAAGAGTCAAAGATACGAAGAGGTATCTGCTATACATGATAAAGCTAAAAGTGCATTCAGTAATAAAGAAGCTGCAGAAGCTAATAGATTAGAAAAAACTATGGCTGGTAACAGTTACAGTTATGGAAGTGTTTCTAAAATTATTGATGAACTTGGAGATTCTGATGTTAGTGGAATACTTAAAGGTAAGATTTTAGCTAACCCAGCAGCAAAAGAAGGATTCATAAGAGCACTTAGATCATTCTTATACAAAATAAAAGCTAAATCAAAAGGTAAATCATTACAAACTTTATTAAGTGATATAACTGTATCACCATCATTTGTGCTGCGACACGGAGAGTTTAACTCTAACGATCCATGGCCACATTACATATCAATGTTAATAGAATCTTCTAAATATGATAAAAAAGCTGAAGTTTTCTTAGGTCATCTATTAAATGAAGCTAATAGGATAGAATCAGTTTATGAAGAAGCTATGAATGATATAATTAACCTAGAACATTCTTCTGGTATGAATTATATAATGGATAATATGAAAACTACTAAGACAGATAAGAATACATATTATAGTTATGATAAATCTATATTTGATACTAGTAGAGGATCAGCTTCA